>JYMV01020416.1_pt1 | contig 18035 bp, 17 predicted proteins | sample 338911 | NCBI WGS metagenome assembly JYMV01 (sample SAMN03354496, study PRJNA234377) | hydrothermal vent metagenome | biome: Deep sea; feature: Hydrothermal plumes at the Eastern Lau Spreading Center, Western Pacific Ocean; material: Seawater | place: Tonga | collected 2009 | depth 2000 m m
CCCGCACCACCTGTGTCATTTCCTTGTCGCCGCCAGGGTGCATCATGACATAGGACACCCGACTCATCAGGTCCTCACCGAAGCGGATCTGTGGGTTCATCATGCCCGAGGAAGCCAGGATTTCACCGGACGAAAGATCACACAGATGCACTGCTATCGTGGTTGATCCCACATCGACTGCAATACCCAAAGCGTGATCTCTGAATCCGGCCCAGGTCGCTATGATCTGCTTCTGTCGATAGACAGCTACGGTGACTTTTCGTCCACCTGATTTCAGACAGCTCTGCAGCGTCTCAAGTACGTGCCGATCGCAGCCAAGACCGGTTAGACCCCATTCAAACTCCAACTCCTCGAACAACCGCTGCAGGTCGCCCGCCGGATCATGCATATTGGGTTCAGGCACGTCCAGATAATGCAGGCGCACCAGGGGATCCACATCGATGTCGTGTACTTCAATCCTTTTACGTACAACCTGTCTGTGGACTTGGCTGTCGGCCGGCACGTCTATAACCACATCGCCCAAAATTCGAGTCGAACAACTCAGGCGGCGACCTTGGACAAGAGATTGCTGTCGGTCGTATTCCAGTTCACTGTTGCTGCGCGCCGATAGATTATCCAGATTCGACTCGATTCCGTGTTTGGGGAAAGAACCTTCACTGAGAAGCACCTGACAACGGCCACAGATTGCTCGACCCCCGCAAACCGAATCGATATCTACACCGAGTTCCTGTGCTGCCTGCAACACCGTAGTGCCCGTCTGAAAACGACCGCGTCGGCCCGAAGGTGTAAATACGACCAGTGCTTCTGCCATTGTTCTACTCAATTAGTGTCACAGTATCTGTTCGAATCCGTTCGTCTGGATGTACTGTGTAGTAATCCGATGCATCATCAAAATAAATGTGTTCTTGTGTGCTGAGACCTGTAGGCATGTCCAATGATCCAGCGGCTATAGACAATGAAGTTGACCCATCCAATTGCCAAAACAGGCTGGAACCACAGCGACGGCAGAACCCGCGTTTAGCCTTTGACGACGATCGATACCAGGACAATGTATTCCGAGTGTTGATCTGAATGGCCACTACTGGCGCTGCGGTTGCTGCCCAGAAGTGGCCACTGGTCCGCCGACACTGGGAGCAATGACAAACGAGCACGTTACGCAGTTCGCCTGTGATCTCGAAGGTGACGGCACCGCACAGGCAACGACCATGATGTTCTGAACCTGTCATCTTGCTGAACGGCGGCGTCGATTCCGCCCGCGCCCTCGGGCGCCGTCTGTCTCAACATCTTGCACTGGTTCCCGGTATTTTTTTATCCAGCGTAGGCAATTGGGGTCGTGCCCCATCATTACATCGGCCCCTGAAATGGCCTGCATCACTTCTCCGTGTAACGGATTTGTAATGGCCGATGTCATACCCGCACCTATGGCCATGGCAAGATACGCCGAGTTCAGCCCATTCCGGTTGGGTAGACCGAAACTAATGTTGGAGGCACCGCAGGTGGAGTTCACTTTCAGTTCTTCACGCAATCGACGAACGATACTCATCACCTGTCGACCCGCATCATTCACTGCGCCAATAGGCATAACGAGTGGGTCTACAATAACATTCTCGCGCAGTATTCCATGGTCTTCAGCACGCTCTACAATCTTTCTGGCTACTTCAAACCGGACATCTGGATCCTCGGAGATACCCGTCTCATCATTTGATATCGCAACCACAGCAGCATTGAATTTCTTAACCAGTGGGAGAACACTTTCAAGACGTTCTTCCTCACCGGTAACCGAGTTCACCAGCGCTTTACCCTGATATACCGAGAGGCCCGACTCCAGGGCCGCAACAATCGATGAATCAATAGACAAAGGTACATCAGTGAGCGACTGAACGAGTTGTATGCACTCGGCGAGAATAGCAGGTTCATCGGCTAGCGGTATGCCAGCGTTTACGTCCAACATATGGGCGCCAGCCGCCACCTGTGCCAGCGCGTCGGCCTCAACCCGACTGTAATCTCCATTTTTCATTTCTTCTGAAAGAACCTTACGACCAGTTGGGTTAATCCTCTCACCGATAATGCAAAACGGCTGATCAAATCCTATTCGAAGCTCCCGATTTGCCGAACTGACTAGCGTAATGGTCACTGCATACTCCTTAAGTCTCAAAAGACTCCAGTATTGACGGCACCGATGGGGATCGCCCGTTCAGCACACCGGATTTCTGGATAATTTCCGCCACCATCTCTTCTTGTCTATAGGCCATCACATGTACACCTGCGATTCCATCGATTTCCCTAATCTGTTGTATCAATTCGACACAAATCTTTATACCTTCTTGCTGTTGATCTACAGCACCTCCGAGTCGAGTGATCAGATGATCCGGAATATGAACTCCAGGAACATTTACTCGGATCCATTTTGCCGTATTAGCAGAGGGCAATGGACCGACCCCGGCTAGGATAAAGCACCGCTCGTGCAGTCCGAGATCGCGCACCTCGCGCATGTAGACTTCCAAACCGGGCAAATCAAAACAATACTGTGTTTGTATGAACTGGGCACCCGCCTCAATCTTTTTTTTGAGTCGCTGTGGCCGGTAATCCACCGGTGGTGAAAAGGGATTGGCCGCAGCACCCGTAAACACATCGGGTGGTGTCGAAAGCTTCCGCTCGCTCAGGAATCGGGATTCGTCTCGCATATAGCGAACTGTCTCTAGAAGAGAAATACTGTCGAAATCAAAAACTGCCTTGGCATCAGGCTGATCACCGGCTTGTACACCATCTCCCGTGAGGCAGAGGATGTTTCGGACACCCATAGCCGCAGCACCCAGAATATCACCCTGTATTGCAATTCGATTCCGATCACGGCACGAAATCTGCATGACTGTTGAATAGCCGGCTCGTGTCAGCAAGGCACACACGCCAACACTTGACATGTGGCAGTTGGCACCGGAACCATCCGTTGCGTTAAGCGCATCGACATATCCAGCAAACAGTGCCGCACGTTTATAGACTTCTGTCGGGTCGGCCGAATCCGGTGGTGACAACTCTGCCGTCACAGCAAACTGCCCGGATCTTAAAACCTGTTTCAATTCACGGTGGGGCATGACAGCTTCGGGCCAGGTGGCGGTAACAGCCCCTTCATGCGCAACTGTTCCAGTCATCCTTGTAGCCGTCCGGGCTGCAAACCATACGATCGCTTCAAACGAACCTCCCTGAGCCAGGACGAGCGACCGCGACTGCCATTCGCCAACGGCGGTTGTACCCGCTGTATACCCGACCTATCTCGCATCCGATTTGCACCTTCCCAAGCATCAACCCATACGCAACGCATATCAGGGATGACCTCGCAACAACCGTCTGCCCGAACCCCGCCACAGGGCCCATTTCGCAATTCCTTCGGGCAATTCATAGGACAAGACATCCCAGTTGACCCCAAAAGACACTCCCCACACATCTGGCAATCGAACAGCAACGTCTTGAACTGGCGCTCGACAAATTGGAAACAAGGTTCGACGCGCTCGTAACCGATTAAAGTCCACAGCGGATGTAGCCTATTCAACACGGCCTCCAAAACTTGGTAGGCCGTTCTAAGCAGGCGTGAGTGGCGTACTGACCATCTTCGGACAACGTACATCTGGACTCAGCCTTGGTTAGGTAGAATCAGTTTTAACACCCTTGGCCCGGATCAGCGCCAACAGGTCGTCATCGTTATAGCGCTGTTCAAGCACATGGGCCAATTCTTTAGCAGCCGATTCAAGATCATCACCACAGGTGGAGGCTTCCTGCCGCCATTCACTTAAGTAGGCATCACTACTGCCTTTACCCGCTCGCATCGCGGCTCGGTCAATGGCTTCTTGAAATCGTTGACTGAGCTGTACCTTACTCTTCGACCGCCCTTTTTTCGCGATAACCTGTGACGGAATATCCCGCCAATAGACCGTAATTAGTTTAGGCATCAGGGTGTCCTCGCAGTCATTGGCGCCGATACCATGAACCGGTCCAGGCCTGTTTCGAGCTCACCGAATCCGGTCGAGCGATGTTCAAACCGCAGCCCCAGACGATCCGCCGCGGAGCGCGCCTTTGTAACCAACTCTGGGGTTTCCGCCTGTGACAGATACAGTAGTCGAGTGTAGTTCCTGAAATAAGTCTGTTTGAGCTCGGGATGCCGGTCCAGCCCCAACTCGTCCATGACTAGCCTGTCAAAATGACGAACCAGAAAGTCTGTCAAGTAAAAGGTACCAGGTTCCGCATCGTGCAACTGTTCAAAGACCTCCGATCCAGCATAAAACTGGTAGCAGTGGGCACCTTCCAGTCTCTCCACCCCGCGGAGCGGCTTGAGCATGCTGTCCAATAGACCCCCTGTCCCACAATCTGCATACGCCACAAATATGTGGGCATATCGATCGCGGTTGCTCTGGATCTTGTCCAGCACACGGTTGGGAATCTGATCCGGACGATTATGAAGGTCAGCAGGCAGGCACTGGACGTCTACATCAGTCCAACCATTAATATCGATCAGTTGCTGGATCTCTCTGGCGAGTGCACCGCACGCAATGATCAGTTTTCCAGACGGTTGGCCCACGGGCTGACTCTCCTGACGTTTTGTTGACTGCTCTGTGCTGTCTATCGCCTGTTCTGCTTCCTCATACAACAACAGTTCAGTGGTTAATCTTTACCTGTCAGAGCTTACGCTGGGATCGACTCACCCCTGCGCTGTGCGACCATCTGCTTAGCAGTCTCTACTGCCACGGATGCATCTCGACAGTAAGCATCCGCACCAATCGCTTTCCCGAATTCCTCATTCAAGGGTGCCCCACCCACCAATACGATATGGTCGTCCCGAATGCCTTGTTCGATCATGGTATCAATAACCACTTTCATATACGGCATCGTCGTGGTGAGTAGTGCAGACATGCCCACGATGTCCGGTTTGTGTTCTTCAATTGCCGCCAGGAAATTCTCGACTGGGTTATTGATGCCAATGTTATAGACTTCAAAACCCGCTCCCTCAAGCATCATACTCACGAGATTCTTACCAATATCGTGTATATCGCCTTTTACAGTGCCAATAACCACCGTACCAACACTTGCCGCACCAGTTTCCGCCAGTAGCGGACGCAGGATCGCCATACCGCCTTTCATTGCGTTGGCTGACATCAAGACCTCGGGCACAAACAAAATGCCATCCCGAAAATCGATACCGACAATGCGCATCCCCTCTACCAGAGCATCCGCGAGAAGTTTATCCGGCGCCCAGCCTCGCTCTAGCAGTATGTTTGTCCCCTCTTCAATTTCTTCTCTTAGACCATCATAAAGATCGTCGTGCATCTGCTCCACGAGTTCCTCGTCAGACAGTGTATTCAGATCTAGTTCTTCTTCAGGCTCTGCAACTTCAGTATCTGTAACTTCAGTATCTGTAACTTCAGTCTCAGTCATCGTCTCCGCACCTTATGGTTGATGTTCTACGACACGTGTAAACGTTCAGATGGTCGACCCCACTACCACAGCGGCATTCTAAGATTAATACTTAGGTCTGTTGATTTGCGGGCGACATATGAGATCTGTTTTGCGACACCGAGACCCACAAATCATTCGATCATTTCCCGGCCCAGGCCTTTGCAACAAATGAAATCGATAAATAACAGATATAAATGATACTAAAATCAGAAAAACGTACTGTCAGCGTTCAGGAGAACCTCAGGAATATGCCTGAATGCGCTTTGGGATCGAAACAAGTTGATTTGGGCGGCATAACCAAGCCACGGTCTGCGATACTCATCAAATCCCTCATAGAAGTTGGGTAGCAGGCAATACCAACCTGCCACCCTTCCTCAGCCCGTTGTCTCAAACCATTCAATCCACTATCACCTGTGACAAAATCAAGTCGAGCGTCAGACCGGTCATCCCCGATACCCAACACAGGTTCAAGAAACAAATTTTGCAACAGCGATACATCCAGACAACCAACTGGATCGTTGGGTACCCGAACCGAACGCACCTGCAACCGAAACAGCCGGTTTTCCACCAGCAAAGTGAACTCACCGGGTTTGGATGGCAGTACCGTCATACTGTCGTCGGAAATCTGATCGACTGTAAAGTTTAACGTGAGCCGGTCAATCAATTGCTCTACTGAAAGCCCATTCAAATCACGAACACACCGGTTAAAAGAGAGGACCCTCAACTGGGTTGCCGGTAACAACGCCGCCAGAAATTTACTCCAGGGACCACTGTTTGATTTTGCATTGTGTGATCGACTGGCAGCGTGTCGTACGCTAGCTGCCATTCTATGGTGTCCATCGGTAAGATAGGCAACCTCAACGCTCAAAAACTGTGTTCGCAGAATATCGATCTGCTCGGTCTCAACAACTTTCCAGATCGTCTGCTGCACTCCATCTTCCAGAGCAAAATCAAGCATCGGTTTACCTTGGGTAATGATTTTTACAGTTTTATCAATTCGAGCATCATCCTGATAAGCCAGGCAAATGGGGCTGGAACTCACACCAACATGCTGCAGGTATTGCGTGAGCCTATCTTCATGTTCAGAACGCGTATGCTCATGCCTGTGAATGCGACCTTGCTGATACTCAACCACCGGCACTTCTGCGATGACAGCCGTCTGAACATGTTCTCCGGTATGCATTCGGTAAATGTACAGCGCCTGCTGAGATTGAAGCTCGAAGGTCAAATCCTCCAACATCTTTCGAACCGCGTTCAGATTGTGATCCAGAATCATCTCCAGAGACAGGTTTTTCGACTCAGTGTAGTCCTCCGGCGTTTTCATCGTTTTGATGAAGTTCGACGGGTTTGCCTTGGCGTAGGCTACGCGTTCAGCAGGCGCCATTGAATCGTAAGCGGGTGCCACCACGCGCTCTGCTCGATCACGGCAGACGACATAGGGCATGAAGGTGTGGATCTGTGTCAAGCAGATTTTCCTGTCAGCAACACGGGCCTTACCCTGGGTTAATTTCCCGAAACGCAACCATAAACTCTGCCAGTGCAGTTACACCAGTACGTGGCATAGCATTGTAGATACTCGCTCGACATCCGCCAATACTCCGGTGCCCCTTGAGATTGAGCAGACTGGCAGCGTCCGACTGCTTGAGAAACTCTGCCTCGAGATCGTCGTTCGGCAATCGGAAAACCACGTTCATGACCGAACGGCAGCTGCTTTCAACGGGGCAACTGTAATACCCGTCGCTACGGTCGATCACCGAATAGAGCAAGTTGGCTTTCTCCTGTGTTTCTCGTTCGATGACATCGAGCCCACCCTTCTCATTCATCCACTTAAGTATCTTTCCCAGTATGTAAATCGGAAACACCGGTGGAGTGTTGAACATAGAATTTTTCTCAGCATGGACGGCATAACGCATATAGCGCCCGATGTCAGTGTTGCAGTCTTCCAGAATTGACTCCCTCACAAACACTAGCGCCATTCCGGATGGACCCAGGTTTTTCTGGAGCCCACCGTACACCAGGTCAAACTTCTCCCAGGGTATTGCCCTTGACATGTAGTCTGAAGACATGTCGCAAACCAGGGGTACGTCAACGTCAGGCCAGTGGGTAAATTGCACACCCCCGATTGTCTCATTGGATGTAATATGCAGATAGCGGGTACCCGACTGGATTTTCAACTCATCGTCCTGGGGCATTCTGGTGTAGCCGCTATCCTTACCTTCCCAAGCGGCATAGATGTCACCGTAGAATCTGGCATCTGTCATCGCCCCGGTGGCCCAACTACCGGAATTCACGTAGCCGGCCCGCTCGCCTGTTCGCAACAGGTTCATTGGGACCATAGAAAACTGAAACGTTGCGCCACCCTGTAGGAACAGCACCTTAAAACTGTCTGGAACACTGAATATTTTCCGAGTCATTACTATCGCTTCCCGATGTACTTCATCAAAATGTTTCCCGCGATGACTCATTTCAATCAGCGACATCCCTGACCCCTGGTATTCCACAAATTCCGCCTGAGCTTCCTCAAGCACCTGTTGAGGCAGGGTTGACGGACCCGCACTGAAGTTGTTGACTCGCCGACTCATCACTTGTCTCCTAGTACATTAAATAATCACGTGTCCATGTTGACACAGTGTTTGATATTTCCTTGACTAAACGCATCCAGGATTTCTATCACACCCCTGGCGACCGCTGCTTGTGCCTGATCCGTAGATGCGCCGATATGATGTGTACCGTAAACATTGGGATGTCTGGCAAGAATCGATTCAAATATAGCCTCACCACCACTTGGTTCCCCGCAAAACACATCCAAGCCTGCTCGTATCCCTTTCTCATCCATCGCCTTAATCAGGGCTTCCTCGTCGACAATATCCCCACGAGAGGTATTGATAATAATAGCCCCCACTGGCATGCGCGCCAACAGTTCTGCATCGACCATTTTTTTCGTACCGACTACAGATGGCACATGAAAACTGAGGATTTCACATCGTTCTGCCAGTTCTTTAAGACCCGTGACACGCTTTATACCGCCTATACGAACGAGGCGGTCGTGCGTTTCCCGCCACCGGTTTGGTCGATCAATGACATAGAGCTCCAGCCCGAACGCATGCGCCCGTTCCAGCACTTCCAGGCCCACGGCACCGAGACCAACCACGCCCATACGTCGGCCTTTCAGACCCGCAGCAACACTGAATCGCTTTTTGTTCCAATTTCCTTGACGCAACGCGAAAACATTGTCCGGAATGTTTCTGTCGATGGCGATCAGAAGTCCGATGGCCAGTTCAGCCACTGATGCAGCATTTCGACCCGGTACATTACAGACATAAATACCACGAGCAGCAGCGGCATCCTTGTCGATCGTGTTGGTTCCGGCACCGGCTCGAATAATCATCTTCAGCGATTTTCCGGCCTCTATCGCCTTTTTCGTTACCTGAGTGCTTCGCACCACCAACACATCATATTCTCCAAGCACAGAGTCAAGCTCATCGGCTTCAAGATCTGGTTGCAGCACACAGTCTTGCCCTTTTTGTTTGAGTTTATCTACAGATAACTCGGGATATTTGTCAGCAAAAAGTATTCTCATCAATCATAGTCTCGTGATCAGGATACGTGAGGCCGCAACCTTTGCAGTGCGGATCACCGCGTTGTTGGGGATTTTCAATGAGCCCCAGGATAAAGAAAAGTCTAGGTGCCGGGGAGTTGCGTTACCGGACTGCCGGGAGTCGCTTTAGGATAAATCATGGGTACCCGTTAATCTACAGCTTTTCGCACGGTCGCCGGACGCAACAAATCTCTGGTCTGACATCTTGACGCTTTCAACAATCACTCTCGTGCTGGCGGCTGCATTTCTACATGCCGCCTGGAATGCATTTATCAAGGCCGGTGACGACAAGTTACTCAGTCTCGGTCTGATGCATGGATGTTCCGGAATTATATGCCTGTGCCTCCTGCCATTTGTCCCGATCCCCAGCCTGGCAGCTTGGCCGTATCTTGGGCTTTCGCTGGTTCTGCACTGGGGTTACTACGGCTTTTTGGTCAGCGGTTATCGTGTTGGAGACCTCGGTCTGGTTTATCCGCTTGCGCGGGGTAGCGCACCCCTGATTATCGCCGGACTTGGGGTACTTCTTGCCGGAGAAACTTTGTCGTTGACGGTTCTGGCAGGCATATCGCTCGCCTGCGTGGGAATCGTCAGTCTCAGTTTCGAGAACGGGCTGCCCTGGCGTGGCAATCTGAAACCCGTGCTGTTTGCGATAGGCACTGCGATCTGGATTAGCGGCTATACGCTAGCCGACGGACTGGGTGTACGGGAAGCCCAGTCAAAGCTGGGCTACATCATCTGGCTGTTTGTTCTTGAGGCTGCCACATTCGGTATCTTCGTCTCATTGATTCGTCGACATACTTTCAAGGATTATTATCTGACGCACTGGCGTGGACTATGGATAAGCGGTATGGTCGCCGCGCTCGCCTATGGTTTGGTCATCTATGCAATGAGCACCAACACCATGGCCATGATCTCTGCTCTACGGGAAACAAGCGTAATCATTGCTGTACTGATTGGGGGGCTCATGTTCAAGGAGCGACATATGTTATACAGGATGTGCGCGGCCATAATGGTTGTGGTCGGCATTACAATTATGAATTTAACATCGTAATGATCCGGTTGACCTTCACTCAGCGACTCAAGCGCACTCACAACGCTATCCCTTCGGCCGTAGTATGAGTCAGTCAACCTATCACGTGGCCGTGTTCAGGGGAGATGGGATAGGTCCCGATGTAACGGATGCGACGATCGCTGTCCTTGAGGCCGTGCAAAAATGCATTGGTGGCTTTTGCTTAGACTTTAATAGCTACCATGCCGGCGCAGCTTACTTCAGAGAGTCTGGCAGAGACATTGAACAAGGATCTGAACAAGCCGCTGAACAGGCGGATGCTATTTTATTGGGTGCAATTGGATTGCCAGAGATCCGATATCACGATGGTACCGAAGTAGCTCCTCATCTGCGCCTACGGGAACAGCTACAACTCTACGCTGGTGTGAGACCGGCCCGAGCCTATCCGAATTCACCCCTGCCTCTTGCAGATCCTCGCGCCTCGACTATCGATCTGGTAATCGTACGGGAATCCACAGAAGGTCTTTTTTATTCGGCTGCCGTACATGGGCGGACACAAATCGCCAATGAAAATGAGGTACGTGACACGCTGCGTATCACGAGAAACACCACTGAAAAACTTCACGACTTCGCATTTCGACTGGCAAGGCAGCGAAAAAATCGCGGCAGGCCTGGCCGCGTGACCTGTGTAGACAAGGCCAATGTGTTCAGGTCCATGGCATTTTTCCGAAAAATATTTGACGAACGAGCCGAGCAATTCCCCGATATTTCTGCCGATCACAATTATATCGATGCCCAGGCTCTGGACCTTATCCGGAAACCCTGGTCATTCGATGTCATGGTAATGGAAAATATGTATGGAGACATACTGTCTGATCTCGCTGGCGGTCTTGTCGGGGGTATGGGCATGGCAGCCTGTGCTGAGATTGGAGATCATCATGGATTGTTTCAACCCGCCCACGGCAGCGCACCAGACATCATGGGTCGAGATGCCGCAAACCCATTGGCCTGCATTCTCAGTGGTTCACTGTTGCTGGGATATCTGGCCGAGAAATCAGGACAAGATCAACTTAATTGCGCAGCCGAGATGATTGAATCGGCTGTCTACACAGGCTTCTCATCCGGTCGTCTGCGTCCACTGGAATTCGGTGGCAATCAGGGCACCCGCGCGGTGGCCCGGGAAGTGATCAACATCCTCCCGGAAATCGACTGAACCGCGTTGTGGACACAAATAGATCGTCGCAGCCAACCAACAGCAGCACCTTGATCACATCACCGGATAGCGCTACTTAACTTCAATCAGTTCTATTTCGAAGAGCAGGGTCTGATTGGGGCCGATCAGGCCGCCAGCACCGACACTACCGTAGCCCAGCTCTGGCGGAATCACAACCTCCCATTTCGCCCCTTCTGGCATTAACTGAAGGACCTCTTTCCATCCCGCTATGATGCCACCCAGACTAAATGTCGCCGGCTGATCGCGCTTGTAGGAACTATCAAATTCCCGGCCATCCGGTAGCGTGCCCCTGTAGTGCACAACCACGGTATCATTTGGACCAGGTTTTGTGCCAGAACCAGCGGTCAGCACCCGGTATAAAATACCGCTGTCGGTACGCAAGACAGTCTCTTGTTTGCCGTATTCCGCTCGAAATGCCTCACCGCTTGATTCGTTCGAGTCCCCGAGCTCTACCATCTTTTCGGCCTCCTGTTCACCTTTAGTTTCGATCGCTTTCATAATCTCTTCTTGACTGAGCGCAAGTGCTCGTCCCGAGAGCACGTCCGTGATACCACGGGCAAAGGCATCAACATCCAGTTCAACGCCTTCTGCATCCAGTTGCCTTTGAATTTGACTGCCGATCTGATACCCCAGCGCATAACTGTATTTCTGCTCATCAGAGTCAAGCGTAGTCTCTGCAACTATCAATGATGCCGGAATCATCAACCCGACCCCTACTACACAACCCACAATCATTCTATTCATGCCAGCATCCTTAAACGTTTAATTTCTATGCAAGATTGTCTACACCACCACAGTGTTACCCATCTGACATATCCACTGAGTGGTTTTCAACAATACCCTCAACTTCAATCGTAACATGCGATACTCGGGGGCATTGTTCACGCAGGCGCAATTCTAGCTCGTCTATGATTTGTTCGGTACGTTCAAGTGTGGCCTGAACCAGCGCTCGGTCAGACAGCAACTCTACCTGCCCAGGCTCACCACTATCCAGATCGACAATCCTGACGCTGCTTTCCGCTCGATGCTGTGTAATCCTTTCCCGCAGACCAGACACTATGCTCTCCTCTTTCAGTTCAATTTCGGCCACGAGAACTGTATTGCGCTCATCAATGACAATACTACGCAAGTCATGATAACGCTCAATGTCATGGTGGGCATCGACAATCAACCTAAAGGTTTGCTCGGCTTCCTGATCCCGGACATCGGAAAGAAAACGCATATTAATCCTGCCTAGAAATACTGCAGTGATACCCAGCATCACCGCAATCACCACCGAGAACCCGATATCCCAAAGCACAATACCGGTTGCGTGCGTTAGCGCAATACCAATGGCAGCAAGTAATACACCAATAACCGCAACCGCATCTTCAAGCAGGACGGCAACCAATGTTGGGTCATCTGATTGGCTGAGGTAGGACAAAGCATTCTGATGACCACTCATTCGAGCTCGCTGCGCGAATTCACACCACGCGATTTTTAATACCCAGGACTCAACCACGAGTGCAATCAGCAAGACACCCATCGCCAATGCCAGAGGATCGGTCGACCCGAATAGAGTTGATTCAACGGTAACCTGTTCGGCGATGTTATGGCTCTGCTGCCAGGCATGCCAGGCGTGTGAAAGCCCCAACCCGCAGCCGATTGAGAAAAGGCCAATCGCGCTCCACAAGTTCCAGAGATATTTCTTCTGACCATGACCGAAAGCGTACTGACGATCGGCCGGCCTGCTACCGCTTTTCAGTCCCATCAACAAAAATAACTGGTTAAGCGTATCCATCAGACTATGGATCGCCTCATTCATCATCGCTGCCGAATGCGTCGGAACCGCGACCGTGAACTTCAGGATAGTCAGCACTGCGTTACCACAGATCGCGACCAGCACTACATTCTTGGAATCTGCACTCATGGAGTTCCACCTACTGAGTCGTTTTCACCCACATTTACCGTACCTAAAGATGCGCTTACACAGGCACAGCAGTATACTCAGAGAACTCTGCGTAGCTGTCACAATCGGAACGACCAACATTACCATCCATGCCAATCGATCCCAAACTTCTGGAGATCCTGTGCTGCCCGGTCAGCAAACAACCGGTATTCCCTCTCAGTGAGGAGAAACTTGCTGCAGTCAATACTGCAATTGCCGCGGGACATGTCACGCAGGCCAACGACACAGTTGTTGAAACACCCCTCGGTGAGGGCCTGATCACCAAGAACAAACAACGGATCTACCGAATTGATGACGGCATTCCGGTGATGCTTGAAGAGGAGAGCATTGCGGTTGACCAGATCGAGGGGCTTTAACAGTTACCCTTAAGCACTAGAGACCTGAGTCGATCCATTTAACTGTCTGCCTGGTGTCCCTGGTAGTGTTGCATTAGAATCTGAGCGACCTCAGGCCGGGCAAATTCGGGTGGCAGCGCTTCACCTGCCGACAGCATTTCTCGAACCCGGGTGCCGGACAACAGCACAAAATCTTCCGGCTTATGATCAGGTACATCCCGCATCATGACCACCCGGTCGAGTTTCCTTGAATACGCAGTATGGTCGGCCTCGAAAATCTGGATGTCCAAGGCACCGTCAGGAACCTGGTCGTGAAAGATGGTCTGCGCGTCGAACGCGCCGTAGTAATCACCAACACCGGCATGGTCACGACCGACTATGAGATGTGTACAACCTGTATTTTGCCGAAACACAGCGTGTAGTACTGCTTCCCGCGGTCCTGCATACAACATGTCAAATCCATAGCCGGCGACTATCACGCTGTTGGCTGGGAAATACAGGTCAACCATGGTTCGAATTGCGGCGTCCCGCACCTCTGCCGGTATGTCGCCGGGCTTGAGCTGCCCCAGAAGCATGTGAATCAGAATTCCATCGGCATCGACCGTGGCCCGCGCCATCTTGCATAACTCCTCGTGGGCGCGGTGCATCGGGTTACGGGTCTGGAACGCGACCACCCGATTCCATCCACGTTCATTAATATCGGCCCGGATCTGCTCTGCAGTACGAAAGGTCGCTGGATAGGCGTGCGCAAAATAACTGTAATTCAGGACCTTAATCGGACCAGAGACCAACACCCTGCCCTGGCTGGTAAACACATTCACGCCAGGATGATTCGCGTCGAGCGTGCCATAGATCGATTGAGTGGCCAACTCAAGGTCTTTGTCTGAGAGTTCTTCGACCGCAGCGATGTCCAGCACAGCCAGAACCGGATTACCATCAATGTTAGGGTCTCTCAATGCGATACGGTCTCCGGTCCGATAGCTGCATTGCTGGACCAAGTTAACCACCGGAACGGGCCAGAACAGCCCATCAGCCGTGTGCATCGTTGCAGCAACACTGGCCAAATCGCGCTGGTTCATAAATCCCGACAGAGGTGTGAAATAGCCTGCACCAAGCATCACAGCATTTGCTGCCGATGCCGAACTGATCTTCAGAGATGGTAGATGCTGAGCTTCATTTTCAAGTGAACGACGCTGCTCATCGCAGGCCACATAAAGCGGTCTGAGTTTGGTGGCACCATGGGGCTTAATCATTGTTTAAAGTTAATACGGTCGTAAATGCGTAACAGAATTTCTCAGGGTCATCCAAGTAACATATACGATTGCAGTCGTCGCATAAGCGTAACATCGAAGCCCAACAATAAAAATAGAATTTACTGATCAGATCATAAAGCGGACGGATAGTGGATTCACATCAGCCTGTTTCACTGGCCTTGGAACAATCAGTTGACAATCCTAACGCGACAAACTCCGTCGAGTGTCAACTGCTGCGGCCAACTGTTCAATCACCTGAACCGTATCATCCCAGCCAAGGCAAGCATCAGTAATGCTTTGGCCATACACAAGATTACCGCTCGCGACAACATCTTGCCGGCCCTCGACGATATGACTTTCGATCATGACGCCGACTACCCTGTTTTCTCCCTGGGCCAGTTGACTCGAAACATCAGCGCCAACAGTAATCTGTCCACGATGTTGTTTTCCGCTGTTTGCATGACTGAAATCAACCATCAATCTTGGCGAATAACCGGCAGATTCCAACATTTGAGCTGCTGTGTTAACACTCTTGCTATCGTAGTTCGGTGATTGGCCACCCCGGAGAATCACATGACCATCCTCATTGCCAGTAGTCTCAAAGATTCCCAGATAGCCAGCCTTGGTCACCGTCAGAAAATGATGGGGGTGTGCTGCAGCGCCTACGGCATCGATTGCGATCTTGAGATTCCCATCCGTGCCGTTCTTGAATCCGACAGGACAAGACAATCCGGATGCCAGTTCCCGGTGTAGTTGACTTTCTGTCGTTCGGGCACCGACAGCTCCCCAACTGATCAAGTCAGCAATATATTGCGGTGTCAGCAGATCAAGGTATTCTGTTCCAGAGGGCACACCGGCCAGGTTAAGATCCAGCAGCAATTTACGGGCGAGCCTCAACCCTTTATTGATATCAAATGAGCCATCGAGATCGGGATCATTAATCAACCCTTTCCAGCCAACAGTGGTCCGGGGCTTTTCAAAATAGACCCGCATAATAATCAACAGGTCTTTCGAATAATTCTGCCGTAACGCTTCTAGGCGGGCCCCGTAGTCCAGTGCCGCAACAGGATCATGAATCGAGCAGGGCCCGACAATTACGATCACACGGTCGTCCTGACCATGGAGAATCGCGTGCGCCTCAGCACGCGTACGCGTTACGAGCTGTGCAACTGAAGGGGGTACTGGATGCTCTTCAATGACAGTTTTCGGATCGGCTACATCCTGTATATCCGAGATCCGTAGGTTGTCGGTAACGCTGAGATCATCACTGAGCGATGGCTTGTTTTGTTCTTTTTGCATCATGACATCAGTAGAGCCATTAATCTTCGATGACCAGTTCTGGCGTTTTTGGGCGCGCCAGTATAGCACCGCCCTGGAACTATCGATGGTTGCCGCTGCCCAGTCAGTCTGGAACTGTTATTGCTTAAACTACCAGCCTGGCAGCCTGTTCAGGTTGAACATCTTGCCAGTCTGTTACCCGGTCAATCCTCTTCCGCGTGCTGGAAGGCTCCTGAGAGCTTTTTCTGTACATCTCCCGGTGCGGGGTCATAGGCCGAAAACTCCAGGGTGTAGCTACCCTCACCACCGGTCATTGACTTGAGTCTCGACTGGTAGTCATCCATCTCTGCAAGCGGCACTTGCCCGATGATGCTGATCATGCCACCAGGCATTGAATCTGTACTGCTGACCCGGCCTCGTCTTGAAGACAGATCACCTGTGATATCTCCCATATTATCGGCAGGCACTGTAACCTCAAGATCCACAATCGGCTCAAGAACAACCGGACCGGCCTTCGACACCGCTTCGAGAAACGCTTTACGTCCAGCAGCCACAAACGCTACTTCTTTCGAGTCCACCGCATGATACTTGCCATCATAAACTGACACCCGGATATCCTGCATCGGAAAACCAGCTACGGCGCCCCCCTCCAAGACACTCTGCACTCCTTTCTCGATTGCCGGAATGAACTGGGCGGGGATAACACCGCCGACAATCTTATTCACAAAGTCAAAACCCTGGCCACGACCCAGAGGTTCGATCCGAAGGTAAACCTCCCCGAACTGACCGGCACCGCCGGTCTGCTTTTTATGCTTAGCGTGCCCTTCAGCAGACTTGCCGATAGTCTCTCGGTACGGAATCGTAGGTACCGCAGTTTCAACCTCTACGGCATATTGGTCGCTCATTCGTTCTACCGCCATCCGCAGGTGCAGGTCTCCCATACCACGGAGTATTGTCTCATTCGCAGCAGGATTACGCTCAATCCGAAAACAAGGGTCCGATTCAGTAAGTTTTGTCAGGACTTCAGCAATTTTCTGTTCATCGCCACGACTCTTGGGCGCTATCGAAACACCCACCATAGGCGTTGGCAATGCAGCAGCCTCTAACTGGATGTCATTGTCATCATGAGCACCTCGCACCACAGCACCGTAAGCAAACCCTTCAGCTTTTGAAATCAGCATGATGTCGCCCGGTATCGCAGCAGCGGAGTCGGAAAGCTTCTTGCCCAGACAGCTGGACAGGTTACCCACTTTCAAACCTTTGCGGCTGTCCTTCAGAAACACCTGTGCATCTTTTTTTATTGTGCCTTGATACAGACGGAATACTGCTTGTCGCCCTACAAACGGATCGAAAGAAATCTTGAAGACGTGGCCGAGTACAGGTTTCGAAGCATCTGGTACCACGTCATAACTCTCACCTTCATCTCCGCTTCCATTCACGAATCGAGGTGCATTACCTTCCAAGGGGCTTGGCAGCATTTTGCAGATAAACTCGTTGAGCGCCCGGACCCCAGTGCCTGTTTTACTGGAGACAAAACAGACCGGCACTACATGCCGTTCACGCATGGCCTGTTCGAACGGATCATGCAACTGCTCCGGGGCAATTTCCCCCTGGTCGAGATACGCTGTCATCAAATCATCATCCAGCTCTACGGTCTGATCTACGATTGCAGTATGCGCATCCTCAACCGAGGATATGTCAGACTCTCCCTCAGTCCCAAAAAAACAATCGACCACGTCACTGCCGTTTGAGGTCGGTAAATTAACTGCCAGACATTCACTACCAAACGATTCCTGGATTTGTGCATAGACTGCCTCCAGATCGACATCTTCGGCGTCAATTCGATTCACAACAATCATCGCGCATAAGTTGCGTTGCTTGACTGCCTCCATCATGCGTCGCGTTGAACTCTCCACACCGTTCTGGGCATTCACA
>JYMV01032903.1_pt1 | contig 18017 bp, 29 predicted proteins | sample 338911 | NCBI WGS metagenome assembly JYMV01 (sample SAMN03354496, study PRJNA234377) | hydrothermal vent metagenome | biome: Deep sea; feature: Hydrothermal plumes at the Eastern Lau Spreading Center, Western Pacific Ocean; material: Seawater | place: Tonga | collected 2009 | depth 2000 m m
GGAACTTTCAAGCCCCGCGGAGCCCTGAACGTGATGCTGAACTTGAGTCCCTCCAAATTGAAACAGGGGGTGACCGCGGTGAGTGCCGGCAACCACGCCATCGCCACCGCTTATGCGGCCAGGGCACTGGGCACCTCCGCAAAAGTGGTGATGCCAAAAACCGCCAATCCCTTGCGGATGAAATTGAGCAGGGACTTGGGAGCCGAAATAGAACTGGCCGAGTCCCCGCTTGAAGCGTTCGCCCGGGTCAAGCAAATCGAAGAGGAAGAAGGCCGGAGTTTCATTCATCCGTTTGAAGGACCCTTGACACTGCAAGGTACCGGTACGGCGGGATGGGAATTTAGCAAGCAGGTGCCGGAACTGGATGCCATGATCCTGCCCATTGGCGGGGGCGGACTATGTGGCGGGTTCGCCTCGGCCCTCAAACAGGTCTGGCCCGATATAAAAATCTATGGTGTGGAACCGGAAGGTGCCAATGCCATGTTTCAAAGTTTCCAGCAGGGTCAACCCGTTACCTTGGACCGCATCCAAACCATCGCCGACAGCCTCGCTCCTCCCAAGACGGAATCCTATACCTACTCTGTATGCAGGAAGTTCGTGGATGAAATTGTTCTGGTTAGTGATGGGCAGTTAAAAGAAGCGATGCGCTATTTGTTTCATGGAATGAAACTGGCGGTGGAGCCCGCCGGTGCCGCCACCACGGCAGGGTTACTGGGACCGTTAAAAGAAAAAGTGAGAGGGAAAAAAGTCGGCACCATAGCCTGCGGGTCCAATATTGATATCGAAGATTTTCATAACCTTGTATCATAAATGAGGAAGAATATTACGGGGGCATGAAAGTATCGGCAGAGTACTACAGCCGCCTATAACCTCTGCTCGCCAGAGCAAGTTATTGTTATCTGCCTCCACTGCTAGTGGTCACGCTGGCATTCCCCGCTGTTTTTTCTATGAAGAGGATTTTAAGTCTGCAGGGCAGCGGATTTCAAGATGGTTGCCATCGGGGTCTTTGAAGTGGACGGACTCCCCCTTACCTAAAATGAGGGGACCGCGAAAGTTGATATGGTTCTTTTTTAATTCTTCAATGATCTTAGGGAATTTTTCTCTGCTTGTGCCAAAAGCGATGTGGGCATAACCTTGCTCACTGAGGCGAGCAATGGCGTCCTGCATATCCAGAGCGGGGCTTTCAAACAGGTGCAAAGTTGTGCTTCCAGTATCCAGCATCGAGTGACGAAGTTCCTCCGCATATCTTTCCGCTACTCGAAATCCTAATACATCGGTATAAAACTTCTCCGCACCGTCCAGATCCCGGACATTCATGCCTATATGGTGGACGCCGTCTAATTGCATAGGTGATCCTACAAGTTACAGTTAATGCAAAGACCTTAAGTTTTCATTCCATTATACACCCTAACACTCATCTTTTTCTCCGCCTTGTCTATCTCTATTAGTTGGCATAGAATGCTGATTTTAAAGATTTCCAATTTTCTTTTTTAAGGGCATCTCTAAAAATTGCTTTGGGCCATGAGTGACCCTTATAAAATAATGGTCTGCGAGTTGCCTTAGAGAAAATCACCGAATAAATAGAGATCCCATTAAATAATTAAATCATGTCCGTAACCATTTATCACAATCCGAAATGTTCCAAATCGCGTAAGACTCTTGAGTTGCTGGGAGAACACGGCATCACGCCGGTTATCATCGAATATCTCAAATTCCCGCCGAGCGCAGAAAAATTGAAAGAGATTCTCACCCAACTGGGGTTTTCGCCGCGTGACCTGATGCGCAAGAAAGAAGCTGAATATGCCGAGTGCGGGCTCGACAAACCATCCTTATCCGATGATGAGCTGATTGATCTCATGATTAAGAATCCCATCTTGATAGAACGCCCCATAGTGCTAACTAACGGCAAAGCTGCTTTAGGCCGTCCGCCAGGACAGGTGTTGGAAATTCTCACCCCTTAGCAGCCGGGCAACGCCCGGAGGAAACTTAGCAAAAACCTTTTTTGACACTCAAAAAGTTGTCTCGGCTTGATGGGCTATTGCCCTATTCCCACCGGGCGCGTGGTAACTTTCATTTGCCTTTACCCTTTCAGGGCATGAAGAATAATGAAGAGGACATCACGCATGCCCCAGAGGGGTATGCCCCGGTTAGATTTCTTCGTCGATGTGAGGGATGCGGCCCACGAAGTATTTGTGGCGGAAGTCTTTTTCGGAGTCCTTTTTTCTTTTAGATATGAACAGCAGAGATTTCAGCGACCGTTTGGGGCGGTCCCTTTCATCATGCAGTGGGGTTTCTCTGGGGACTTTTTTGATTTCATCGAGAATTTTCATCTCAAACTCCATCGGTTTTTTCTGTCTATCTGTTCTTAACGGCACTAAACCCTGATAAATTAACGGCAAACCACCCCGGTAATGAGAAAAATCAAGGCCTGACTGAACTCTAAAGCTCTCTATTCGTCTGGGAGACCCCTTCGTATGGGACCCATTGGGCGATAACTTTGGCTTTTTGCTTTTGCAATTACGCTGCGGTATCCGCCGAGGTGTCGCAGTAGCGGGATCGGATTTCCAGAATTTCCGGCAAAATCGAGATGAACTTGTCTACCAGGTCCGGATCGAAGTGTTTGCTTTTTTCTCGTTTCAGTAATTCGATGGCGTCTTCCACCGTCCACGCTTTCTTGTAGGGACGAACGGACGTTAGCGCGTCGAACACGTCACAAATGGGGACGATGCGTCCGGCGATAGAAATATCCTCTCCTTTCAATACCTTCAGGTAACCCGTTCCGTCATATTTCTCGTGATGCGTCGCGGCGATCTCTTGTGCCGGCTGAATGATTTTTGAATCGCCGCCAGACAGGATGGACACACCGATATCGACATGGGTTTTCATGTTTATCCATTCTTCGTCTTCGAGTTTTCCAGGTTTGAGGAGGACGTTGTCGCGGATGCCGATCTTTCCCACATCGTGCATGGGGCTTGCCTGCAGGATGAGGTCGCATTGTTCTTCAGGGAGTTTGACTGCCCTTGCCAGCGCCGCGCTGTAGATAGATTAGCAAGGTTTATGCCAAAAAATTCGGCTTGGGGCATTTGCGGTAATAGCCGATAATGCAATATGTTTTAGGTTTTGCTCTATTTTCGTGGTAGGTTCGGGATGATAAAATACTCGCTGACAATTCATAATATTGAAGAATAGATTAGTATATGAGTGACAACCATCGGGGAGAACCTGCTTTCGGCAAGTGCCGAAAGTCCTGCCCCGGTATATCCTGATCTCTATTTTAGAATCTGTCGCAATGGCTCGTAAAAGTCGAGAAACAGAAAGACCGAGAAGGCGTAGCAAAAGAAACGCAGAAACCCCTGCCTCACAGACGCCTCCTAAAAAGAAAAGGTCGCCGGTAGTCACCTTTGTGGCAGTGGTGGTGGTGGTGGTCATCATCTGGGCGACTTTGATCAAAGATGATGGCAAGGTTCCCATCGGAAAAATAGCACCTGATATTGTAGCAGAACTCGATAAGCTCTATATGTTTTGCGGGGTATATTGGATGGAGAAGGGGGGGCACCTTCTTTGTGGTCAGGATCTTGCCGATAAATTGCGCGACTCAAAGAATGCGGATATAAAAGTAACCGTAATCGATGCTGTGCGCAAAGATTTTTCCGCGATCGGCAAACATATTGCAGCCCCAATGGTTTTTCGTATCGATGACGATGGGGAAGTTTTTATTAAATCTAAAGAATGTGAAATCAATATTCGTTCACTCGATATCCATGAGTTAGACCTCGAAGAGCTCGAATCCCAATGCAAACCCAAGTGATCCTACCTTCCTAGCAGGGTTTTTGCTGAGTTGTAGGCAGTAGCAGTATTTTTTGTCCCGCCACAAAGTTATAAAAAAGAATAACCATTAACAATAAAGGTAAAATTTTTAATTGCCTCTTAATGAAGGTTGTGTTGCTTTCTTTGAGAAGAAGTATTTTTTCATTTTCAAACCACATAGAAAACCGTCTCTTAACCCTATGATTTTAAAATATTTAAGCCGATAGGCGCTGATGATATTCATTTTGCTCTTTGTTTTGTGTCACCCAAAATATTATGTGACAGGTTTCCCATTTTCCTAACTGTGGAAAATGAGGCAAAACTTTAAGGGAGCTTGGATCGAATCATGCAGGTCGGTATTGAAGAGGTTGGGTTTTCATTATTATGGGCTCTGGGGTTTATTTTATGCTGTTTTTCAGGGTGTTATTGGAAGGATAAGGCCAGGTTCATATTGGTGGCTGGATTGTTGGTTGCCATGCCTTTATATGGATGCGCAGCGGGCCAGGTTATGGTCGCCTCTTATGAAGATGAGAATGCAAATTGCGCCCTACTGGAAAAAGAATTGGGGGTGGCGCAGGCGAGAATGAAAAAACTGGAAGCCACCGATTCCACAGAAAGGGATATTCGAAACTTTCCATTGGGAGTGGGCGGGTTCATCATCCCGCCCCTTGGAATTATAAACGTGGTTTTGCTTTTGACAGATTCTTATGCGGCGGATTACACGGAGGAAAAGACTTTGAAAAATCGTTATAACAATATGGTGATAATCAGTCAGGGACAGGGATGTGGATCGAAATACGCGTTGATTCCTATAGAGGAGGAAAAACAAAGAACCTAATACCTGATAAAGTTGGGCCTGCCAGGCGTTTTACGGAATGGGACAGGATTTTCCCCAAACCTTTCTGGTTTCAGGCGAAGAAGAAGTCGGCGATGATAGCGGGAAAAAATTGCGGCAGTAAATGATAAAATGTCCCCAGCACGGCCAACTGCACGAAACCCAGAGCCCAAATCAATTTCAGAGTGGTAAGAGAGACATATTGTTCATGCCGGGCCCATTTTTTAGTGATCGCAAAAAAGCTCCCGACATAAATGCAGGTAAATATCAGGGCTAAACCGATAGCTCCGATCCCCCCCCATTTGAACATGGCCCAGAGAATGAATTTCATGGCAAACAAGGCGGTGCAGGAAACAACAGTGAAAAGCAGAAAACAAATCGAAAAATTTTTCATTCTTAGAAGGGGAACCGGTAAGAGCTAATTTTTAAAACATTCAGGAGCATTGTTACAATATGGCGCCATGGCGTTTAAGCAGGTCGGCAATATCCATATTTCCGTTGGCAATAGCAATATGAAGTGGGCTCCGACCGTCTGCTCCCTTCACATTCACGTTAGCTCCGTGAAAAATGAAAAGCTTGATGATCTTCTGTTTGTCCCACCTTGCGGCTTCATGAAGCGGAGTTTGGCCATCGTTATCTGGGTGGTGAATTGGGGCTCCATTGAGAATTAGAAACTTTGTAATACTCATTTGGCCTTTTTCTGCTGCCCAATGCAAGACCGAGCGGCCCAACCTGTCTTTGGCGCCGATGTCTGCTCCCTTCTTGAGTAATAGTTTGACAAGCTGCGTATTTCCCTGGGCGATAGAGGAGTGTAATGGAGTGTTGCCCCAATCTGAACGATTATTTACGTTTGCCCCTCTTTCGATTAGCGCCCGGCCAACTTTGGTATTGCCCTGATCGGTGGCCAGATGGAGAGGGGTGTAGCCATAACTATCTTTTACTTCCAGTTCGGCACCCTGATTAAGGAGCACAGGCACCAGTTTATCCAGATCTTCCAGTGCTGATACATGCAGAGGAGTCAGGCCTTCATGATCGGGAAGATTGACATCCGCCCCCCGTTTCAGCAATAGACGGACAAAACTGAACCGGTTGTGGAATACAGCTTTGTAAAGTGGTGTGATGCCTCGGTTGTCCTGCATATTGATGTCGAGCCCGATGAGCAATCGTTTGGCCCATTCCAAGTCTCCTTCCTCAATGGCGTTGAGCAATTGTTTGTGGGTCGGGGGCGGAACGGGAACGTCCCTCCGGCCTGCAGAAATTTTCGAGGTCAGATTCAGCGGTTTGGTTAGAGGTGGGGGCATGGAAGCCGGTAAACCGATAGCGGCAGAGCCGAGATCCTCAAAGAGTGCAGGCAGGGGATCTGCGACGAGGGGATTTTTATTGACCCCGGCAAAAGCCAGACCCGTTCCTAACATTACAAGGCATAAAAAATTGGCAAAGCAGATTTTCCATTCATGACCCATAAGATAATTGTGCCACCCATTACGAAAATAGGCAAACCACAAACACGCCCGGCGATCCGCCGGTGGCTTGTTGCTATAAGCCAAGTTTTTTCTTTAACGCAATATTCATCGATCTTAATTTTTTATTTTCAGTTTCGAGTCCCTCAGATCTTTTTTTGCAGGAGGAATAAAGTTCACGGGCTCCTTTCCACATTCTGGCCGAGACTATGTAATTGGTCTTCAATTTATCGGCTGTATTTTTTAATAGCAGTTCGATGAACCGGTCCAGCAGTTCGTGATCCTGTTCGGTAATACCCCAGTCAATTTCCACCACTTCAGCGTCTTTGTCTTCAGGCACATCCACCGTGGCGGTCCGCCCCTGAACATCCACGACCGTTTGCTCGCCAAAACAGGTGACAGGTTTGATATGCGTGAGGATCTTGCCACCGGAGCAAACGCGGGCCTCGCCTTTTAATAACCAGAAAACGGTGTTCTCAATATCTCCCTGATGAATGATGATTTCTTCGGATTCAAAAGTCTTGTAGCGGATATAGGCGTTATTGTCTGGGTCAGCCAACTGGGAGAGTCCTTTTAATATTTCTTCATCTTCCGAAAACACTTCCATAAAAAACGGAACTTGCTGCAAAACAGAAATGGCAACGGGGAATTTTGCCGTCTACTTTTTATTAGACTTCTTTAGTACTGCCATCAAAATTTTGTTATTCACCCAGTCTCTCCCTATTCGTCTGAGTTCATTTTAAAACATTTTATAAAACTTTTACCCTTTTGTTTCTTTTGTGCTGGTGATGGGTTGCCGGTGTGCCAGCATGTGAAAAATGATCCAGGCAGACCCGGCGGCAAAAAGATGTTTGAGGCTGTGCCCACTGATGAAGCCCAATGCTTGAAAAACAGCCGCATCAAAATGTTCCAAGGCTTTTGCTGATGCATAACACAACATGACTCCCCAATAAGCTTTTCCATATGTATAACGCGCGGGAAAAAATAAGAGCAGGAACGGAATGGCGAAAATGGGAGCAAACTGAATCCAGAAGTACAACCTTAAATCCCCCGCTCCGTGAAGTTCCGTCCAATACCACGCGATGACACTGAATAGACCCAGGCCTGCCATTGGAAAAACCAGAAGGTATCCGGCGCGGGCAGAGATCCGGTCGCTGATGAGTTGGCAAAAAATCCCCATAAAGGCCCAGGTCATAGGAAGCCGATCCCAAACCAGCCGTGCGTTATCCGGGTTGAGATGAAACCAGGCGGAGCCGAATCCGGCCAGGAATACACCGGTAAAAAAAGTTGTCGGCGCCGCTTTTTCCCAGGAAAACTCGAAGGCTTTTCCCCCGTCATCGGGAAGGCGAAACAATAATTGCAAACCCACAAATCCAACAATAACGAAAGGAAGATTGGAGAAAACATCGCCAAAATTAGGGACGCCAAGCCAACTACGGTGATCGGCGAAACGCAACCATTCTGGATTTTGAGGGATCCTGTCCAGCGATACTGCAAATGCAATGGAAAGAATCAGGGCGATAGAAAGAATGATTTTTTGCACGGATTATTCTTTCATCAGTTATTTTTTTATTTTCGGGAAAAGGGCATAAAAGATGAAACTGCCTAAGCTCAATTTAAATATCAGGCTTCCCCAGAATTGCAAGGGCTGGGTTCCTGCGAATATTTTCACTTCTCCCTCTTGAGTACTAAACGATCCCATCTCCCCTGTATAAAGCATTTTAAAACTAGAAAAAATCAATAGCACAGCAAACGCGAAAAACACATAATTGATTGCGTTTTTTCGGAGATTGGGAAAGTGAAGATAGTTCACCATAAAGCCTACAAGGATAAGAATAATAATGCCTACAGTGATGAAGGTGGTTAAATCCGTTTTTTAGGAATTAAGAATGTTTTTGTCACATGACCGGTCAGGGTTCAAGACAGGCCGGGAAGAAGAACTTTTAATGCTTCGGCGATGATCCCTATTGCCAGGCTGCCCAGGAGCAGACCCATAACCTGAGTGATAAATTTGATTCCCGCTTTCCCCAGGATTTTTAAAATCCTGTTCGCGAGTTTTAAAGAGATCCATATTAAAATGCCTATCAGAACAAATTCTACAATAGATATAAGTTTAGCCGACCATAGGGTGAATTCGCTGGATTGAATGATCACGGAACTTATGGCGGCGGGCCCAATAAATAGGGGAAAAGTCATGGGCATAAAAGCAATATCCTCTTTAACGTCCCCTTCCTCGGAAAATAAATTAGAGGTTTTGTTAATTGTAAGCATGGTGAAGGCGATATAGACCAGGAAAATGCCTCCTATCAGTTTGAAAGCCGGAATCTGAATGCCGAAAAAAACCACAATATATTTTCCGAATAAAAAAGACACGGTTAATAAAAATATCGAATAGCAACAGGTTTTGAAAATTATTATGTTGTGTTCCTCATCGGTTTTGTTGGCGGTCAGGGCGATATAAATAGGAAGGTTGCCGATGGGGTCAATGATAGCCAGTAAAATCACAAAAGTTTTTATCAGCTCTGTAATGTCGGTCATTTTTTACATATCTCCTGTAACACATTCCCTTTTTTTCCGATAAGGCCGCCAAGTTTTTCCCGGAAAAAATTTTTACCTTTTATTAATGATAAGCTTGATTTCGTGCATTGACAAAATTATATTTAGTTTGTGTATTTGTCCCCGTAGTTTCCCGTGCAGAAAATATTTTTTATGCCCTCATTTTTTTATAGTTGCGAAAAATGCTCCACCGAACTGAGGTTCTTGATTTCCTCCGTTTTGCAGGGGCAAGTATGTGTTCATTGCCCAAATGTAATGACTTGAGAAAGTTTAAACTGGAACGAGAAGGGAACGTGGGTCAGGACTGGTGTCCAAATGTGTTGATTAAAAACAAAAGGCGGAGGGATGAGGATGGCCTCTACAAATCAACCGTGAGAGAAAAGGTCCTTGCCAGTTGAGAAAAATCCTCAGTCAGCATTGGTAGTGGGGTCATAACTGCCCAGGCCAAACAGGTTCATGTAATAATTAAATGTGTTTTTTACCGTGATAATGCCCACCACTTTTCCCTGATCGGTGACAGTTATATGTCGGGTATTTTTGTCAGTCATGTGTTCTGCGGCTTCAAGAATATGGTTATTTACGTCCAGGGTATAAAGAGGTTGGCTCATGATCTCGGATACGGGAGTGGATAACGGGAGCCCGCCCCCAACCACCTTGCGTGTAAAATCCCTTTCCGTGATATTCCCACATGGTCCCTATTTTCAGTGGTGAGAATGGCACTGGAGTTTTCTGTGTCCATTAAATGCGCGGCTTCTTGGACACTGGCTTTTACATCAATGCTGATGACGGGGGTAGTCATGAAATCCCCCAACTTTTCTTTTGGGTGTTCAGATTGTGGAATTCCTGTCATGACATTCTCCTGTAGAAAAACTTTTTTAAGGCAAAAGTTTTGGAAAATATAGATTCAGGATATAAAGGCCGATCAAATTGATTATTTGTAGAACAATTTAAAGGAGCCATAAAAAATTAAAAACTTTGCAATTTAAAAAGATCCCTTTACATCGCTAATCTTTAAAAGGAATCAGGAATTGATTCAGGCTTCCTGCAAGAATCGTCAGGGTATCGTTGCCGAAAAAGCCGGCGAGGATGTGCCCTGCTTCATGGAACGTCAGGTTTACATTATGTACCATGCCGGTAAATACAGACCAGCCTTCAAGCAGTGTCGTTTTGGGAAAAAAGACAACGTGCAGTAAAAACAGAAGCGAAAGAAAAATGAATGCGGGGGTCGTAACCGGTTTCCAGGGCCGGGTTAAAAAAGGAAAAAGAACCAGTATTTTTTCAGCAGGGTTTTTTTCTTCGCTTTCAATATTGTTTTCATTACTTGGGGCATCGATTATATCCTGTTCCAATCGATCCAAATAGTCCTGGTGTTTGGCAAAGATCACCCCACAATGAACACAGCTTATTGAGTCGGGTTGCTCAAACTGGCATTTAGGGCAAATCATCGTATGCTTGCGGAAAAGGTAAAAGGCAGAACTCTGCTATAATACCAAGGATCATCCCATTTCACCGGCAGGGTTAAAAAAGAACTGGCTTTTAATAAGCACCTGTTTTATGATGTGTAATACTTTAAGCGATTTAGCCGTCTAGAGAATGACAGGTGTATTGCCAAAACTGGTAATGTTTTTGATTGAGTAGCTCCCGGATCCTCGGTTGTCTGATTTATCTCCCCCGTTTTCTCATTTAAGCTCAAATCCTCTTTTATCAATTATAGTTCAAGTTCTCAAACATAGGTTTTGAGCATGATCTAATGTGCTGGCTGATGGCTCATACTGAGTCCGCCATCCACCAAAAGGAAAAAAATATGTTAATGCAATCTTCAACCGTGGGTTTTGATGCCCTCAATCTTATCGATCCTATTTGCCGCGCTGTTCGTGGTGAGAAGTACGCCTATCCCACGCCGATTCAGCACGAGGCAATTCCGCATCTTTTGCAGGGCCGGGATCTTTTAGGGTGCGCCCAAACCGGGACAGGAAAAACGGCGGCTTTTGCCTTGCCTATATTGCATCTCTTGTCAGAGAGGCTTCAAGCTTCCGGGTCCAGGAGCCCGCGCGCGCTGGTGCTCACACCCACCCGGGAACTGGCTTTGCAGATCAGTGACAGTTTTCGCGTTTATGGCCGGCACCTGAATTTAAAGCCGGCACTGGTGTATGGCGGGGTGAGCCTGAAACCGCAAATTAGCGCCTTAAAGCGGGGGGTAGATATTTTGATAGCCACTCCGGGCAGGCTGATCGACTTGTATCAGCAGAGACATCTCCGTCTGGATAAAATAGAAGTGCTGGTGCTCGATGAGGCGGATCGCATGTTGGATATGGGTTTCCTGCCTGACATCAAGAAAATTTACGGGATGACACCCAAAAACCGCCAGTCCATGTTGTTTTCCGCCACGCTTCCTGATGATATCCTGCGCTTGACCAAGGATTTTCTCAACGACCCGGTGCGGGTTTCTGTGAATCCCCCGGCCAGTACGGTGGAAAAAATAGATCAGCGGGTTTTGTTTGTGGATCGCGCAAACAAAGGAGCTTTGCTGGAATCTGTTCTTCAGAACGAAAGCATCGAAAAGGCGCTGGTGTTCGCCCGTACCAAGCATGGAGCGAACCGAATTGTCAAGAATCTGGGCCGGGCCCGGATCAAGGCGGATGCGATACATGGTAATAAATCCCAGTCGGCGCGTATGGAAGCGTTGAAAAGGTTTCGTGCCGGAAAAGTCCAGGTGCTGGTGGCTACCGATATCGCATCGCGGGGTTTGGATGTCGAGGGAATCACCCATGTCATCAATTATGAGCTTCCTAATGAGGCCGAAAGTTATGTTCACCGTGTGGGAAGAACAGCACGGGCGGGGGCGGTCGGCGTTGCCCTTTCTTTCTGCGATGCCGGGGAAAAGGGTTATCTGCGCCAGATTGAGAAAACCATTAACAGGACGGTAAACGTGGTGGATGACCACCCCTACCATTCGGAGTCTATTGCTTCTAAACGAGCAAGTGGAAATAGTAGAACCGGAGGAAAATTTTCATCCCGGCGTTATGGTAATCACACTGCGTCCCGGCCTTCAGGAAAACCGGGAAAAAACCAAAATCGAAAAAAACACTTTTCATCAAAACCCGGAAAAAGAACCCGGTTTAAAAGCCGTGCACCCAGATCAACAGTAAGTGCCTGAATAAAACCATGTCCTAGTAGGTTGCAGACAAAGCTTTTTTTACCGGCCCATACTGTCACTTTGAGTTCATCAAAGGCTGAGCCCTTCGATAAACTCAAAGTGACGGTAAAGAAAATTCCCATTATTTTCTTTTTTCACCCTCCTGCTAGATTGAAATGTTTCCGTTCCGCCGAAGTCGTTGAAAGGCTTATCAAACTTCTCCCTCCAGCCAGCTTTCTGTTATCCCTAGTCGCTTTCCATGAAAGTCATTAAAACTTACAGGGAAAAAATTTACTGAAGAAGTCCATGAGAACGATTAGAATAGGGGCAAAGATTTAACAATAACCTTATACCCCTATTTGTTATGGATGATTTTTCTGGACTGAAAATTCTGATGGTTGACGATACTCCTGCCAACATCGATGTATTGCGACGCATCCTTAGTGATGAAGGTTTTGATATTTCCGTTACTAGGAAAGGTGAAGCTGCGTTAACCTGGGTAGAAAAAAACCGGCCTGACTTGATTTTACTGGATGTGATGGTGCCGGGAATTGACGGATTTTAAAGCTGTAAAAGATTAAAAGCCAACCCGGATACCAGAGATATTCCGGTCATCTTTGTGAACGCCAGAACTGAAATGGAGGATATTGTTCGCGGTTTCGAGATAGGAGGGGTGGACTACATTACTAAGCCGTTTAATATAGAAGAAGTTTTAAGCCGGATTAAAACGCATCTAAAAATAGAACGATTGATTAAAGATAAAGAAAGCCTGAATAAGAAACTGCAGGATCAAAATGATGAGTTGATCGCGAGTCAAAACCAATACCGGATAATTCTTGAGAAATCTTCCGATGGGGTATTTCGTTTTGATGCCGAAGGGAAAATATTAACCAGCAATTCAATGTTTCATTCTCCTTTGGGGTTTGAGGCAGAAGGGATTGTCGGCAGGCCTATCATGAAAATTATCAACTCGGAAGATTCATCGAGCATCTATCCGAAAATAGCGACCCGCAGATGCGGAGACCGGGCCACTTCAAATTTGAAGATTCAGTTTTGCATTAACGAAAATTTCTCAATTTGGCAGGAACGGAAGCATTCTACCCTGTTGTTGGATGCATACGGCATCTGGAATTTGCCCAACAATAAATTATATGAAAAAGGAACAGAGAAAAAGTTTCTGGGGACAATCTGTATGGTGAAAACCCCATCGTGAAAACCAGTTTTGGCAAATTCCCATTTTTTCTTTCACTCCCAGCAGGTAATGGATTATGTTTAAATTCATGGTTTGGTTTTCAGCCATTGTCACCATTGGTTTTATAGTGTTGCTGGTATTTGATTACGGTTAACCGCCATAGCGGGTAAGGAGTTTATAAAAATTGGCACGGACCCCATGAAGTTTTCTCGTCCTTTAATCAAGGCATTTCTGATTTTTCCGGTGAATGTCATGGGTGTGATCCCCGCCTTGCTTGTCTGGTGTTCGCGGCCCGGAGGAGTGCTGGAGCGTTTCCCGTATAGTTTTAGTAATTTAAGATCTTTGGCGGGAATGTTGTTGATCTCGGTAGGAGTAGGGTTATGTTGGAAAACGGTTTCCCTGTTCACCGAGTACGGTGAAGGAACCCCGGCCCCGTTTGATCCGCCCAGGAAACTGGTGATCCAGGGGCCTTATATTTATATGCGCAACCCCATGATGGTTGCAGTCTGCCTCGTGTTATCTGGAGAAGCCCTGCTTTTTGCTTCAGCTCTCTTGGGGCTATGGTTTCTGTTTTTTTTCGGGTTGTGCCTGGTTCTCATTCCGCTTTGGGAGGAACCTGACCTGGAAAATAGATTCGGCGAATCTTACCGGGAATACAAACAAAAAGTCCCCCGCTGGCCCACTGGGCGTGTGGCCAGCTAACAACAAGGCTACACCTTGAGGAAATGAGCAATGGCTTTTACAATGCTCAAACCGTGTTGTTGGCTCAATATGCTCTCGCTATTAGCCTCCCTCGCTAGAGGGTGGAGGTTTTTTTATGAGTGATGAGGAAGAAGAATATAGTCTGATGGACTGTGTTGGAACTGCGATAGGCATCGTGGTTGCCGGGTTCATCATTTTTATTTTGATCTGGCCCCTGATTGACCCTACGCCTAATAAGTCTTCTACGCTAAAAGAAAATATTCAAAAAGCCACAGGGAAATAGCAGTTATTAGTCGAATGGTGACTGGGTTTTTCGTTCGAGGTCTTTGTCGGTCATATCCATTCTGCCTTTTATGAATGCCAACTTTCTTTCAGCTATGGAAATAGCCTGAGCATCATTATTTTTCCTTCCCAAATGTTTGGAGATTTCAATCTCTTCTATCGCTTTTTCCCAGTTCTCCAGTTTTTCGTACACACTTATCAAATTAAGATGCCTGGGTGTGGTTTGGGTCGATCACGAGTATCTTTTGATAGTATTCAGCCGCTTCCTTAATCTTCTGGTGGTACCAGTATTGCAGAGCGATTTTAAAAAGAATTTCAGTGTCATCCGGTTGCAGGGATTCGGCCTTTAAGAATTCTGCCACGGCCAGGTCGTTGCGGGTCATTTTAGAATATACCTCCCCCAACGCTAATCGGGCCTGCAAATTTTTGGGTTCCATCTCCAGGACTTTGTTAAAAGATTCAATCGCCTCTTTTCTTTGGTCCGCTTCATCGTAGACCAACCCCATCCGGCTATAAGCGGGAACAAATTGAGGATCCAATTCCAGCGTCTGGCGCAAAATATCAATGGCTTCGTCACATGCTCCGATTCTTTGTTTTTCAACAGCCATCTGAATCATGATGTTGGGATCTGCGGGCTCGATTGGCGTCTTAACGTTATCATCAATTTCTCCGCAACCCGTTAATAGAAGACATGCACTGAGAAATATTATTTTGAGGTTTAATGGCATATGCAAATAATGCGAATCCTTTTTTCAGCTTGTTATATTTTAACCTATTTTAAAGAAATGCAAGTGGTCACCGTTACATTTAAGCGCTGGTTTGGATCAAAGCTTTAATAATATCTCAAGGTCTAATATAATTATAGGGCTTTATATGGGGGCATAGCTCTCAATCAAAAAACAAAGACAGGAAAAGACAATGTCCGACAAATTTCCATATATTGAGAATGAAGAAGGGGAATTTGCGGTTCCCTGCCAGATTAAAATCGCTGAAGATTGTTCCCGGCAAGGTGAATATTGCGAAAGTAAAGAAGATGCCCGGGAATGGGTGGAAGAAGAATGCTGGATTTTTTCCGGAGAAGGTTATTTTTGTGTCGAATGCAATGAACAAGTTCTGCGTAACATCTCCAACCAGCAAACCAAAAAAATGAACTGACCACTAGGCGCCAGCGTGACGCTGGACTCAATTAGTAATAGCTTTATCTGGCGAGCAAAGAGTATTGGTGGCTTGATGGATTCTTGCCTCATTCCCTCTTACGGGAGTGGGCCGGCGAGCCGCCAGTTGCAAAGAGCAACAGTTCTTTGGGCCGCGAAAACTTTTTGCCCGCAAAATAAATACATTGCAATTTGCCTCCCCTGCTAAGGGGTCCGGCTTTTTTAATGGACGAGGAATTTTCTTAGCCCACAACCTCTCGGGAATTCTATGAAACTAATTGAAGTGATCACGGATGCTCAGAACCTCAAGCCTGTCACCAGCATCGCTGGACAACACAATTCCGAGGTCAATTGGGTGGGTTCTGCGGATGAGCAAGGCCGGCAGTTGATCCGCATCCTTGTCAGTGATGAAAACAGGCAATCGGTTCTGGATGCTTTGCAGGGTTTATTGGGGGAGACTTCGAAGATTCTCGTTCTATCGCTGGAAGCAAACTTCTGCAGCGGAAGGTGGGGAAACGGTCACCACCACCCGGGAAGAGCTCTATAACAATATCGTCAAAAACGCGCGCCTGGACTCTACCTATCTTCTGCTGGTGTTTCTCTCCACTGTTGTCGTGGCCATTGGCTTATTGGAAGACAATGTCGCGGTGGTGATCGGGGCCATGGTCATCGCCCCGCTTTTGGGACCCAATATGGCCCTGGCACTTGGAGCGGCTTTGGGCGATATGCCCTTGATGTGGAAAGCGATTAAAGCCACCTTGGCCGGGCTGGCGATGGCCCTGTTGTTTTCCATTTTGATTGGCATCTTTTGGCCGCTCAATGTTTCCAGCCAGGAATTGATGGCTCGTACCGATGTGGGCTTGGACTCTGTGGTCCTGGCTTTGGCTTCCGGAGCTGCCGCTGTGATTTCGCTGACAACGGGTCTTGCAAGTGTGCTGGTCGGGGTGATGGTGGCGGTCGCTTTATTGCCTCCCACCGCTACCCTTGGAATAATGCTGGGTTCGGGGCAGACAAAACTTGCTGTGGGTGCCGCTTTACTATTAGCGGTGAATATTGTGTGCGTAAACCTGGCCGCAAAGATTGTGTTCTGGGTCCGTGGTGTTAAACCACGTAGCTGGCGACTTATATGGTTATTTGGGTTCTTTCCCTTACGTTCCTTTTGGTGGTGATCTTTATTCGCAAGGGATTACTGAAAGGTTTTTGAGGATTACCTTTTTGAGAGCCGATGATCTTCCCCTGGAATAGTGGATACGAAGAAAGTGATGGATATAATCATTTTTGGAGGTGTTCAAATGGGAAAGAAACGCAATCAGTATACGAAAGAATTTAAAATTGAAGCCGTCCGGTTAATTTTAGAAGAAGGCAGGCGGATTGCAGAGTTGGCTCGTGAGCTTGGAGTCGGTGAGAATCTATTGAGTAAAAGTGGGTTCTATGCCTGGCTGAATCGTAACCGGTGTTGGCGGTCTATATCCCAGCGAACCATGTGGGCGTAAATCTGGCGGGAAAAGAAAGTCAGGCGGCTACAATTTTGACGACCAGAGCGGAGAGGAATCCTCCAAGCGTCGAAAGGCCAATGATGGAACCACCTTGTTCAAATGCTTCGGGCAACATAGTCTGGGCGATCATAGTCAGCATCGCGCCCGCCGCCAGCCCCTCGATTCCTATGATAAAGAAGAAAATATTTCCCGTGGGTTCGGGAGGGAACATTGTGGCCCCGAAAAACGCGCCAATACCGGTAATCAGAACTATTGATCCCCACATTGCGTAGATCGTCAACAGTTTCATTCCCTGCGACCTCATACTCAAGGCGCTTGACATAGCCTCCGGAAAGTTTGCCAGGAACACGCCCGCTACAAAGGCCAGGCTCATGCCCGACGCGCTGGCGGCCAGCATGCCGATGACCAGTGATTCCGGGATACCGTCAAGAAGGATACCAAGCCAGATAGCCATGCCGGCTCCGCCGGCAGCGCCTTTGGTTGCTTCCTCGTTGATCTCCTCAACGCTCACCGATGAAGTTGCATCCTCAAGGTGGCGCAGGGTCTGATCCTTCCAGGAAATGTTCATATCCGGATTCTTATGTTCCAGGGAATCGATTCGCTCCGCGCCTAAGTCCTCCAGCGCCGACTTGAGTTCAATGCAATGGCTCATGACCTCCTGGACGTCTTCTTTGCCGATCCGGTAAACCTGTAAATCTGTTTTTGCTACTGCGTCCGCGGTGCGAGGAAAGCCGCCCAACACCCCGAGTTCGCCAAACGTTTCCCCGGTTTTCAAACAGGCCAGCAACTCCCCGTCCGGGTCGTTTTCCTTATGAAGGATAATGTCCACCTCTCCATCACAGACGAAGTACATTTCTTTAGGATCATCTCCCTGACCAAAGACAGTTTCACCGGCGTTGTATTGGCCCTTTTTTATCCGGTGCACAAGAAACGCCATTTTATTTGGAGGCACGTAACGCAGAAGGTCGATTTTTGATAATTCTTCAATCAATTTACTCTTTCGGGAGAACTTCAAGAAGCCTATATATTGACGAGCGGTGGACAAGTTGCGTAAAAAAGCGCCCCTGTTGTTTAACAGGGTATTGAGAAAATTAAAGAGAAGGCCTCCTATCACGGCGCCAACAAGGGCCGCAAACAGGCTGTTCATTCCATGCTCTTCCACATGATGGGGAACGTGACCGAACAATTCAATCGTCAGGGCAAACAGAAGTGCTCCCGCCCCAAAGGACATAAACACGGCATTGACTCTTCTGCCGGGCTTTAACCATAACCCAAGGGCGGGGCCAATCAGCAAAGACACCGAACTCAATATTCCCCATAAAAAAGCTGAAGTGCCCAGCGATAACCCCATTTGATCCCCTCCCCCAAAGATAAATTTATCTATCCATGCTATTTTA
>JYMV01048250.1_pt1 | contig 18017 bp, 18 predicted proteins | sample 338911 | NCBI WGS metagenome assembly JYMV01 (sample SAMN03354496, study PRJNA234377) | hydrothermal vent metagenome | biome: Deep sea; feature: Hydrothermal plumes at the Eastern Lau Spreading Center, Western Pacific Ocean; material: Seawater | place: Tonga | collected 2009 | depth 2000 m m
TGTTGATCTTATATTTGGATCAAATTCTCAGCTAAGAGCAATAGCAGAAGTTTATGCTTGTGAAGATTCTAAACCTAAGTTTCTTGCTGAATTTATATCTGCGTGGACAAAAGTGATGAATCTAGACCGTTTTGATCTAAAATAAAATTTAAAAAATATAAAATTTGACATATCTAGATTAAGAAGAGACTTAGATGGGGTATTAAGGAAGAAAAATAAAGAATCTTTAGCTAAAGATTTTATTTAATTTTTCCCCATAAAGCATTTTTCAGAATCCACCCTCCATAACCACCAGAAGTGATTTTACACCATTTTACTTTACATTTTTTTATCAGCATTAATCTTCCTATTTCAAGTTTTGCTATTGGCTTTGAATAAATAGTAGGTTTCTTATAAAGCACAGAATTATTTTTTATATTTATTGCAGATTTTTTTTTGGATAATTGAGAAATATGTATCCAACCAGAGTTGTTTTCAAAATCACTAATTTTTCTCCAAGTTTCTGATTTATCTATAATTATGACAGGTAAATATTTTTTTTTATAAATTAATTTAATAGGATATTCAAAAGATGGTCCTTGTCGTAAATTTACTTCACTATTTTTCAAAGATAAAAAATTTATATTTTCCTTTGCAAAAGATTTTTGAATAAAAAACAAAGTAAAAAAAAATAAAACTAAAAGACTGTAGTAGTGTTTATTTTTTTTTTTCATTACAATAACAATCAGAGCGTTTGTTAAGTTTTACTTTTCTAAATGTGAGTTTTAAACCATCTATGATTAGTATATAACCACAAAGTGTATCTCCAATTCCAAGAATTTCCTTTATTACCTCATTGGCCTGAATAGTGCCAATAATGCCTCCTAAAGTGCCTAGGACTCCTTCATATTCACAATTATCTATATCCAGGTTAATTGGTGCATTAGGAATGAAGCACCTTAGACACGGAGATTTTTTTTTAGAAAAATTAAAGGTATAAACTTGGCCATCAAATTTACTTATTGCTCCAGAAATCAGAATTTTTTTATTTTGCAAACAATAGTCATTAATTAAAAAGCGTGTTCGAAAGTTATCACTTCCATCCACTATTAAATCAAAATTTTTAGCAATTGGGTTTATATTTTTTTTAGTTAACTTTTTGTTAAACGATTTAAATTGTATATCTGGATTGATCTTCTTTAGTTTACTAATTGCCGTAGAGGATTTATTTTTTTTGATATCATTTGTTGAAAAAATAATTTGACGACTGAGGTTAGATATTTCAATATTATCCTTATCAATGATTCCAATTTTACCTATACCTAATGCGGTTAAATAGATTGCAATTGGTGAGCCCAAACCTCCTGCCCCAACAATTAATACACTAGATTTTAAAAGTTTTTTTTGACCGATTACTCCTATTTTTTTTAGAATTATTTGTCTTGAGTATCTTTCTATTTGTTTTTTAGTAAATTTCATTAAATTCTTTTACTTCCCAGTCGAGCCAAAACCCGTTTCCCCCCTTACTGTTTTGGGAAGATTTTTAACCTCTTTAAATTTACCCTTTGCCACAGGACATAAAATCATTTGTGCAACTCTATCGCCTGATTTTACGATAAATGATTTTTTACTCAAATTTATTAAGATAATTTTTATTTCACCTCTATAATCTGAATCGATAGTACCGGGGGTATTTAAAACAGAAATACCTTTCTTTGATGTCAGGCCTGATCTTGGTCTTATTTGGATTTCATAATTTTTTGGAATTGCTAAAGAAATACCAGTTGGAATCATTGCTCTATTACCCGGATTAATAGTTATTTTGTTTTTGATGAAAGCAACTAGGTCCATTCCAGATGATCCAGAAGTTTTATAGGAAGGTAGTTTGATATTTTTATCAAACTTTTTAACTAATATTTTTACCATTTATACTATTGGATAAAATTATTAACTATTTTTTTAGCTATTTTATTTGCTATATGAGATTTTAGATTTTTTTCAATTATTTCAACTTCATCGCCATAAATAATTGAAACAGCATTATAGTCAGAATTAAATCCAATTTCAGGATTTGAAACATCATTAGCTACAATCCAGTCACAATATTTTTTGTTTTTTTTCTCTTTAGCAAGTTTTAATATGTCATTTGTTTCTGCTGCAAAACCGACCACTAATTTTGGCCTTTGCGAATTATTTTTTGATAAAAATTCTAATATATCTATATTTCTTTTAAAATTTAAATTTAAATTATTCTTTTTAATTTTTTTTGTTTCATATTTTGTAGGTTTAAAATCAGTTATTGCAGCAGTGCATACAGCTATATCTACAGGTAGGGCTTTTTTTGTCTCAATATACATTTGATCAGCAGATTCTACTTTTATAATATTTACGTTTTGAGGTTTTTTTAATATGGATGGTCCTGATATTAATGTTGTTTCAACGCCAAATTTTGCTAATGAATTAGCAATTTCATATCCTTGTTTGCCGCTTGAGTTATTTGTAATAAATCTAACAGGGTCTATATATTCTTTCGTTGGGCCCGCAGTAACAAGTGCCTTTAAATTTTTATTTTTTACAATATCACGATTAGAAAAATAATTTTTTATAAATTCATATATTTGGTCAGGAGATGACATTTTTCCTTCACCATATTCTCCGCATGCCATATCGCCAGCCGATGGTCCTACAGACAAATATCCAAAATCTAATAACTTATTGATATTATTTTGGGTAGCTTTATGCAGCCACATTCTAACATTCATTGCAGGAGCCAATATTATTTGTTTGTTCGATGCTAATATAAGAGCAGATGCTAAATCGTCAGCTTTTCCCGAAGCAAGTTTGGCTATTGAGTTTGCAGTGATCGGAGCAAATAAAATTATATCGGACCATCTAGATAATGATATGTGATCCATTTCAGCTTCCTTTTCACTATCAAAAATATCTTGATAGACTTTATTTTGAGATAGCGATGCAACTGATAAAGGAGTAACAAATTTTTTTCCAGATTCTGTTATCACAACTTTTATTTCACAATCTTGTTTTTTAAATAAACGAATTAAATCAAGAGATTTATATGCAGAAATTCCTCCGCCAATAATCAAAATAATTTTTTTCTTATTAAACAATTTATCCATAAATTTCTTATTTGAATACTATGAGAACAAAAATTACAAGGACTAAAACTCCTCCCAATATCTTGTTGCGCATTAACTCTAGCTTTAATTCTTCTTCTCTTAGACTGCGATATGCTAAAGTGTTTGGGTTAAATTTTCCTTTAGCTATTAAGGTCATAACTTCATTTGCTCTATCCATAATAATGGGTAAATCAGGTAATCTTTTAAGCACTTCTGAAGCTTCACTTACAGCATCACTAGCTTTATTAATTGGATCTTTAATTTCTTTTAACCAATTTTCTAGTATCGGTCGTGATATATTCCATATATTTGTATCAGGATCAAGCTTTCTAGCAACGCCTTCAACGACAACCATAGTTTTTTGCAAAAGTACTAATTGTATTTGAGTTTGCATTTTAAATTTTTCTGTATTTTCAAAAAGTTGAGCTAATAATTTTCCACCAGATATATTTTTGGAAGATTGTCCAAAAATTGGTTCGCCTATTGAACGTAAAGATTGTGCAAATTCTTCTTTCGAGAATTCCTTTGAAACTAATCCTGCAATAAAATGTACTTCGGACACTTTTTTATAATCTCTTTTAATGAATCCATAAAGTATTTCTGCTAGATATTTTCTGTTTTTTTTATCTAGCCTGCCCATTATTCCGAAATCAACAGGTACAATGCTACCATCTTTTTTGACAAACAAATTTCCTTGATGCATATCAGCATGAAAAAAACCATCTCTAATAGCATGTCGCAAAAAGTGTTGAATTATATTCTGTGCCAATTTCTTTGTGTCAATATTCTGTAATTTTAAATTTTCAACTTCTCTTATCGAAATTCCATCTACTCGATCCAAACAAAGAATATTTTTACTAGTTTGATTCCAATAAATTTTAGGAACATTAAAACCAAAATCATTTTTAGTATTTTGATAAAGCTCGCTTGCTGCTGCGGCTTCAAATCTAAAGTCCATTTCAACATTTGTAATCTCACGTAATAATTGGACAACTTCAACTAATTTTAATCTTTTAGTTTTTTTAATAAGACTTTCAACAATGTAAGCTAAAAACATCAAAGCATCCAACTCTTCATTAAATACCTTCTCTATATTTGGTCTCAATATTTTAATAGCTATGTCCTTTTTTTGACCAGAAACATTAATGTTTGCAAAATGTACTTGTGCTATTGAAGCTGCCGCAACAGGATCAGAAATATTTTTAATTTGATTAAAATTTTCATTACCGAGTTCTTTTCTCAGTATATTTTTAGCTATAGTTAAATCAAAAGGAGGCAGTTTATCTTGAAGTTTTTCTAATTCTTTTGAAATGTTTTCTCCAATTATATCAGGTCTGGTTGATAAAAATTGACCTAATTTTATGAAAGTTGTACCCATTTCTTGAAGTGCATTGCATAATTTTTTTCCAGGAGATAAATTATTATCGTTTTTTTTATTTTCAAAATTAAAACCAATTACAGAAAAAAGTATTTTGATTGTAATTGGTGGATTATAAATTTCATAAACAGATGAAAGCGCACCAGAGGTCGCTAGCTTCCTTCCAATTTTAAATAGCATAAACAATTTTTTAAACATTTAAACTTTCCAGGCTGAATGAATTGCTACAATTCCACCGTTTAAATTTCTATAGGATACGTTTATAAAATTCTGTTTTTTAATTTGGTGAAAAAACTTTTCTTGAGAATAAAACTTTTCTATACTGTTAATCAAATATTCATAAGGTTCTGATTTTCCTACTATAAATTTTCCAAGTTGAGGTATCGATTTTGAGTAAGTTTTATATAATTTATTTAAAATTTCATTTTTTACTTTTGAAAATTCTAGACATAAAAATCTACCACCAGGTTTTAAAACACGATAAGCTTCTTTAAGTGCGTTATTTATATTATCAACATTTCTAATACCAAAACTAATTGTATAGTAGTCAAAATAATTATTTTTAAAAGGTAATTTTTCAGCGCTACTACAAAACCATTTAACGTTTGTATTTCCTTTTAACTTTTCTCTATTTATATTAAGCATTTCTTTGCTTTCATCCACACAACACACGTGACCTTTATAATTAATTTTATTTAAGTATAATTTTGCAATGTCACCTGTGCCAGATGCAACATCAACTAAGGTTGTATTTTTTTGAGGATTTAACCAATTGATAAAGTTTTTTTTCCAGAGTCTATGAATTCCTAATGACATTAGATCATTCATAAGATCATATTTATCAAAAACATCTTGAAAAACTTTAGTAACAAGCCTTTCGCTGTTTTTATGATGAGTTTTCATTTAAATTAATAGATCATATGTTAAGTTTTTTCACAATATATATAATTTATTTATGCCGGAACTTCCTGAAATAGAAATTGTTAAAAGATCTTTATTTAAAATGATAAATAAAGCAAAAATTATCGATATTAAAATTAATAATAAGAATTTACGTTATAAAATACCACCTACGTTTTGTAAAAGCTTAATTGGTGAAAAAATTTTAAATATATCAAGAAGATCTAAATATCTAATTTTTCATTTTGAAAAAAAAATTCTTTTAGCACATCTTGGTATGAGTGGAAAATTATTAATAATGAGAGGACGTGATAATGAAATTTTTAAAACAAGTTTTTATTATGATTTAAATGTACTACATAAACACAATCATATTTATTTTAAACTAAATAACGATTTAGTATTAGTTTACAATGATGTTAGGAGATTTGGTTTTTTTAAACTATATAATACTACCGAAATAAATAGAATTAAATTTTTAAAAAAACTTGGTTTGGAACCTTTTAGTAAGGCATTTAATATAAAATATTTTAAAACATTTGTTCAAAAAAGAAAAAAAAATATTAAAAATTTATTAATGGATCAAACTTTTATAAGCGGTTTAGGTAATATTTATGCAAATGAAGCTTTATTTATGTCAAGGATTAGACCTCTAAGATCATGTAACAGCTTAAGTTTAAATGAAATAAAAAACCTAATTTTTGATATAAAAAAGATTTTAAGATTTTCAATTTCTAAGGGTGGTTCTTCAATTAGAGATTTTAAAGATACACTTGGAAAAAGTGGTGCTTTTCAGCAATTTTTTTACGTATATGGACGAGAAAATAAAAATTGTTCCCGTATTTCGTGTAAAGGTAAAATAAAAAAAATTCAAATATCTAATAGATCATCTTTTTACTGCAATAAGTGCCAAGGTTAAATTTTATTGACCGATATAAGTCAAAAAGATATATATTCACCTCTTTATGCCAAATACTAAATCAGCGATACGACGTGTGAAAAGGACGCGAACACAAGCTTCATTCAATAGAATAAGAAAAAGCAAATATAGATCTGCTATTAGACAAATGTCAACATATCTTGAATCGGGAAAAATTAAAGAAGCCAAAAGTTTTCTTCCAAAATTCCACTCTCAATTGATGAAAGTAGCTAAAACTGGGGTAATAAGTAAAAAAACTGCATCAAGAAAAATTTCTAGAATTACTAAAAAAATTAAAAGTCTAAAAAAATAAGTTAGTCAATTAAAAGTTGATAAATTCATTAATACAAGTTTTCGACGAAACTAAATAAAAAATAATTTTTTAAAAAAAATCCAGATATAGTTAAATCATATTCAAAGTTGTATAACATATGAAAAAATAATTATTTAATTTTTTCCGATACAACCAAATAAAAAAAATTTTACTAATACAACCTAAAAATATTGCAAAGTAAATGAAAAAAAAATAGAACTCTATAATTCAAATTAAATTTATTATGACAAAAATTTTACCAAAACAAAATACAGATATTCTATTAGCAAAAGAAGAAAACCTACTTAATTGGGATGAGATTCTTGGTGAATTTAAACAAACTTTTGGAAATGATATTTATGAAAGTTGGATAAAAAATATAAATCTTAAAAAGGAATTTAATCATTATGTTGTTTTGTCCGCCCCAACTAAATTTGTAAGAGATTGGATAGTTTCTAGATATGCTGACAAAATATTAGATATAATTAAAACATTTAAAAAAAGTATTAAAAGAATTGAGTTTCTAATTGAAGAAACTCAAAAAAAATCTGAAAAACCTGACTTTCCTGATAGGAAAAACGTGACATTAATTGAAAATTCTTTAACGAATTATAATCGATTTAATTCAGGCTACAGATTTGATAATTTTATGGTTGGGGAAAGCAACGAACTTGCCTATACGGCTGCAAGAAAAATATGTATTCAATCAGCGCATTACAATCCATTATTTATTTATAGCCCAGTCGGAATGGGAAAGACACATTTATTGAATGCGATTGGACTGGAAGTTGGAAATACTAAAAAGGCAATGTTTATTTCATCTGAAACTTTTATGTATCATTTTATTAAATCAATAAAGAGTAATGAAATGGTTAAATTTAAAGATTTTTTTAGAATGGTAAACGTTTTTATCATTGATGATATTCAGTTTGTAAGTGGAAAAGAAGCTATGCAAGAAGAATTTTTTCATACTTTTAATGCTTTAATTGAAAGAGGTTCACAAATAGTAATATCATCAAGTAAAGCTCCCGCAGATCTTGACAGAATACAAGAAAGAATTAAATCTCGTATGTCAGGTGGTTTGGTAATCGATATTCAACCGCCTGATTTTGATTTAAAAATAAGAATTTTAAAAAACAAATTTAAAGAAATTAAATTAAATTTTAGAGAGGATTATGATTTAGGAGATGAAGTTTTCGAATTTTTAGCTTCAGAAGTCACTTCCAGCATCAGAGAATTAATTGGAGCTTTAAATAGAGTTTTAGCTTTTAGTAAAATTAATACAAAAACTCCCACAATTCATGAATGTAAAAAAATTTTGAAAGACTTTATAAATTGTAACAATAAATCTATAAATGTTGAGTCTATTCAAAACTTAGTAGCTTCACATTTTAATTTAAATATTAAAGAAATGTTATCATCTAGGAGATCAAGATCATTGGCTAGACCAAGACAAATAGCTATGTATTTAGCAAAACAACATACAACAAACTCTTTGCCAGACATTGGTAGAAAATTTTCTAATAGGGATCATACGACTGTAATCCATGCTGTCAAAAAAATTGATGAATTAATTAAAAAAGATAATGAGATAAGACAAAGTGTAATAGAAATAAAAAAAAAATTTCTTTAAAAACATAAGATGGAATTTACAATTAACAGGGATATTTTTTTGAAAGCATTGGGTCATGCCAATGGAATTATAGAAAAAAAAACAACACTTCCAATTTTATCAAACATATTAATAGAGGCCAAAGATTCAAAAATAAAAATTACTGCTACAGACTTAGATATAATTTATTTTGAAGAAATATTACCTAAAGAATTGAAAAAAGAAGGTTCAACTACTACTTCAAGCAGCATACTTTACGATATATTGAGAAAATTAAAGCCAAATGCAAAGGTTGAATTATCTTTACAAAACCCCAATAAGATAAAGTTAGTTTCGGAAAATGCTAAATTTAATTTATTATGTTTACCCTCAGACAATTTTCCATTACCTGATGAGGGCATTAATCAAGAAAGTTTTGAAGTATCTCCTCAAAAACTACTGAAACTTTTACACAAGACAAAAATTTCAATTTCTAATGATGAAACTAGACATTATCTTAATGGGATTTACCTTCACAAAACAAAATTAGAAAATAAATCATTTCTATGTGGCGTAGCAACGGATAGTCACAGACTTTCATCTAGCAGTCTAGAAATTGATCCAAAAATTAATATCGAACCTATTATCTTGCCAAAAAAGACCATTTTTCAACTAATTTTTTTACTAGAACAAAGTAGTAGCACAATAAAAATATCTAACAATAAATCAAAAATTAAATTTGAAATAAATGCTAGTGTATTAATTTCTAAAGTTATTGACGGAAGATTTCCTGATTACAGTAAAGTTATCCCAAAAAATAATGATAAGATTTTACAGATAAAATTAGATGAATTTAGAAATTCTATTGAGAGAGTCGCTACCGTTTCTTCTGATCGTACAAAAGGTTTAAAAATGACTATATCAAAAGATGGTGTTCAATTATCAGTTAATAATCCAAACAGCGGCGAAGGTATTGAAAATATTAATGCAAAGTTTAATTCTAATGATTTGAATATAAGCTTTAACAGCAGATATTTGACAGATATTGCTTCTCAAATTGAAAATGAATTTATTGTTATTAATTTGAAAGATGCAAACTCACCCGTGTTGATTAATGATTTTTCAGATAAAAATAGTTTTTACGTTGTTATGCCAATGAAAATATGATTTATTTTGCAAAAAGACGATATTAGATTATTATTATTTTTTTCATTAAGTAACCATTTAATACCAATGAAAATTTAAGCAGCAGATTTGCCGCAGATTTAATTAGATTAGAAAAAATGTTAATATGCTAATTAAGAATTCATTTATATGATCAAGAAAAAACAACAAAATAACTCAAAATATAGCGCTGAATCCATAAAAGTACTTAAAGGTTTAGAAGCAGTTCGAAAAAGACCTGGAATGTATATTGGTGATACCGATGATGGAACAGGCCTTCACCATATGGTTTACGAGGTAGTTGATAATTCTATAGATGAGGCTTTAGCAGGCTATTGCAAAAATATTAAAGTTACGATCAATCAAGATCAATCTGTTTCCGTCGAAGACGATGGAAGAGGAATACCAGTTGATATACACAAAGGAGAAAAGAAGTCGGCAGCTGAAGTTATTATGACACAGCTTCATGCTGGTGGTAAATTCGATCATGATTCGTACAAGATTTCCGGAGGACTTCATGGCGTTGGCGTTTCGGTAGTTAATGCTTTATCAGAAAAATTAAGTTTAAAAATATTCAGAGATAAAAAAGAATATTTTGTTGAGTTTAAAGATGGAAAAGCGTTATTTCCCTTAAAAGTTAAAGGAAAAATAAATAAAACAGGGACTCTTATAAATTTCTTACCATCAAGAGAAGTATTTTCTGATACTAAATTCAGCTCATCAATTTTGCAAAAAAGAATGAGAGAACTTGCTTTTTTAAACAAAGGTTTATGTATTATTTTAGTAGACAAAACAGGAAAAAAGGAAAAGGAATATAAAAACAAATACGAAGGTGGTATCCAAGAATTTGTTGAGTTTTTAGATAAAAATAAAACAACTTTGGTTAATAAAAATGATCTTAGTTTATTCAAAAAGCCAATTTATATTTCAGGATCAAAAGATAATGTTGAAGTGGAATGTTCATTAAAGTGGAACGCAGACTACTCCGAAGAGATGTTACCATTTGCAAATAATATTCATCAAAAAGACGGTGGAATGCACCTGTTAGGTTTCAGAAGCGCACTTACAAGAGTAATTAATAGGTATGCTATAGATAGCAATCTTTTGAAAAAGAATAAAATTGCACTTACAGGTGATGATACCAGAGAAGGTCTAACTGGTGTTTTGTCAGTTAAAATACCTGATCCTAAATTTTCATCACAAACAAAGGACAAGCTTGTCTCATCAGAGATTAGATTTATTGTTGAATCTATAGTAAATGATAAATTATCAACTTGGTTTGATCAAAATCCAGGAATCAAAAAAGTAATATTATTAAAAATAGTTCAGGCAGCCATTGCAAGAGATGTTGCACGCAAAGCTCGAGAAGGCGTTAGAAGAAAAGGATCTTTAGAATTATCGGGTTTACCTGGTAAACTTGCTGACTGTCAAATTGGTAAAGCCGAAGGAACAGAACTATTTATTGTTGAGGGAGATTCAGCTGGGGGATCGGCAAAACAAGGAAGGAATAGAGAGTTTCAAGCAGTTCTTCCATTAAGAGGAAAAATACTTAATACTTATATTGATACTAGTGGCTCTAAAGCAAAAAACGGTAATGGCCAAGATTTACAGACTAAGGCTTTATCAAAAATGATGTCTTCTAATGAAATAGTTACTTTAATTAATGCTCTAGGTACCGGATCTAAGGATTTTAATATTAATGATCTAAGATATGAGAAAATAGTTATTATGACAGATGCTGATGTTGACGGTTCTCACATCAGAACTCTTTTAATAACTTTGTTTAATAATTATCCTTTTAATGAGCTTATAGAAAAAAATCATATCTATTTAGCTCAACCTCCTCTTTATAAAATTACTAAAGGATCAAAGAACTATTATATAAAAGATGATAGGGAGTTAGAAAATTTTTTAGTCAAATCTTCGAATAAAACAAAAAGTTCAATTAAAAAAAATAGTAAGGAATTTAGTAAATTTATTGAAAAAGAAAAAAGTAAAATTAATATTCAAAGATTTAAGGGTTTAGGTGAAATGAATCCCGAAGAACTCTGGCAAACAACATTAAATCCTGAAAAACGTACATTATTACTGGTAAAATATTCAAACAATACAAAAGCTAAATCAAAAAAAGACCAAGATTTAATCAAAATACTTATGGGAGATGAAGTTGCTCCAAGAAAAGATTTTATAATTAATCGGGCTTTGGAAGTTTCAAATTTAGATATATAATTTCCGAATGAAGTTTTCGGAAGTCTTTACGTCAAAAGATAATATACAATTAGATAAAAGAACTTTAGTTATATTAAGATGGATAGCTATAATTGGACAATATTTAACAATAAGTATTGTTTATTTTATTCTTAAATTCGAACTTCCTTTTTTTTATTGTTCTATAATTATTTTCATTGGAATTTTAACTAATTTTTATCTGCAATTTAAATTTGATAAAAATCAATTAAACAATTTTACCTCAACATTTTTTTTATTTTATGATCTTATTCAATTATCCATATTATTATATTTAACAGGCGGTGTAACAAATCCTTTTACAATTTTATTAATTATTCCAGCAATAGTGTCATCAACTTTTTTAACTTTGAGAAGTACGATAAATTTATCCGTTATTACAATAATAATTTTAATTGTATTAACAATTAATCATCTACCCTTACCTCATTCTGGTGAATTACATTTTCATGTACCAGACACTTATTTATACGCAGTTCCAATTGCCATTATGATAGGATTAATCTTTTTAACTTATTTTGGAGTTAGGTTTGGGATAGAATCTAGAAAACGAACTGAAGCTTTAAATAAACTAGAGCTAATCTTAGCTAAGGAACATGAATTAGAAACCATAGGTTTACAGGCCGCCGCCGCCGCTCACTCATTAGGAACACCCTTATCGACAATTACTGTGATAGCCAGAGAATTAGAAAAAGAAATTGGAAATAATCCAAAATACTCAAAAGATATAGATTTGCTTTTATCACAAACTAAAAGATGTTCGGATATTTTAAAAAATCTTTCTAAAGATCAACTTGAAGAAGATAGTTTTTTATCTGATATAAAAATTGAAGAATTATTAAGTGAAATTGTGAAATCGTATACTGAAATTTCAGAAAAAAAATTATCATTACTTGTCGAAAAAAATAAACTTAATCCACAAATCGAAAGAACGTTAGAAATAACTTATGGATTAAGAAATTTTATAGGTAATGCAGTTAAGTATAGCAACTCATTTGTTGATATTACCTTAGAAAGCAATAATAAAATTACCGAAGTTAAAGTATGCGATGATGGACCAGGATTTTCAGAAGATATTTTAAATGTATTAGGTGAACCCTATATACGTTCCAAGAACAAAATAATCAGTTCAAAATCTGGATTGGGATTAGGTACCTTTATAGGCAAAACTCTTTTAGAAAGAATGAAGGCAAATGTTAATTTTGATAAGTGTCCCAAAACAAATGGGGCTATGGTAACCATTAAATGGCAGACAAATGATTTGTTATCTATCTAATTTTTTTCTTAAATTCAAATGAGTAAGAAATTATTTTATATACAAGTTTTGCAACTAAAAAATTGTAGGAATTAAATCCTTTTATAGGCGAAAGTTCATTTATATCTGCTCCCACAACTTCCGAAAATTGTGCTGCAATTTTAATAATTTTTATTGTCTCATCCCAAAATAAACCACCCGGTTCCGGTGTTCCGGTTGCAGGCATTAAACTCGAGTCTAAACCATCCACGTCGAAAGTTATATATACCTTTTTGTTTCTTATAATTTTTTTAAATTTATTCAAATTCCATTTTAATTTATCTTTTGCCCAAAAAATCTTTATTCTTTTTTTATTCTTTTTTAAAAAAGCTATTTCATTTAAAGAAATATTTCTTATACCAAATGAAACTATAGTAACATTAGGACTATCCAAACATCTTCTGATAGCAGATGCATGAGAAAACTTATTGCCGTTATAACTATTTCTCAGGTCGGCGTGTGCATCAAAATGAAGTAAGTATATTTTGCCAAATTTTTTCCGAAGTTAAAGAGTGTTCTCCTCCCAAAACTAATGGGAATTTTTTTTTATCTAATAAAAGTTTATTAATGTTTTCGATTTGTTTAAGAGCATCTACTATATTTTTTTTTATTGGGAAAGGCGCTAAAGTTTTTATGCCAATATGTTTATGGGGTTCTTTGTTCAGATCTTCATCAAAAAGCTCTACTTGATGAGAAGCTTTAATTATTTCTTTTGGACCTTTACTAGTTCCACTTCCATAGCTTACAGTTTTTTCCAAACCAAAAGGTATTACTACAACATTTTCTTTAACACTACTTTTATTATCAATTCCAAGAAACCCTTTTTTATTTGAAAGATATTTCAACTTTTAACCAAATATGTTTGAAAAACTTTTACGTTGTCTTTCTTTCCAATGATTGCGATGGTAGGCATCGCTAGCTATAAGAGGTAGAACACTAGTCGCTTCAGCAAAAACCATTTGTTCTTTTGAAACATCAACTTTGCCCCAAGAACTTGCTTCTTTAAGAGTAGAACTACTGCAGGCACCATCTCTAGCGTCGGCAACTGTAATTTGTACGGCATATTTATGCATATCTACATTTTTACCCAAAAGTTCAGCACAGACAACAGTATCTTGTACAAAGTTTTTCGGAACTCCGCCACCGATCATAAAAAGTCCTGAGGATTTAGATTTTATTTTTATTTCAGTTAATTCTCTAAATTCTCTAATAGAATCAATAGTCATACATTTTTTAGGATTCTTTTCTTGATGTATAACCAATCCAAATCCAGCACTAGAATCAGTAAAAGCTGGACAAAATATAGGTACGTTATTATCATATGCGGTTTCAATTAAAGAACCTTTTTTCTTTGCATTAGTTTTTAAGTATTTTCCAATTTCCTTTATAAACTCTCTTGAGGTGTAGGGCTTTGATTCTAAGCTGTCGGCTATATTGCAAATAGTTTTATCACATGTTTGAAGCTGTTCTTCGTCTATATAAGTGTCATATATTCGATCAATGTAGTTTTCTCTTAATTGAGTGTCATCCTGAAATTGTGATCCTTGATAGTGCCTAAATCCTAGTGCCTCAAAAAAATCCATATCAATAATTGAAGCCCCAGTAGCAACTATTACATCAATCATATTATATTTAACCATATCAGAATATATTTTCATACAGCCTGCAGCTGACGTTGAACCCGCTAATGTTAAAAAAATTGTACAATTTTTATCAGATAACATTTCATTAAAAATACCTGATGCTTTAGCAGTATCTCTTGAGGTAAAAGACATTTTTTCCATAGCATCAATAATTTTTCTTGAATCGAAAGACGTAATATCAATGTGTTCAACGGGTTTCTCTAGAAAGGTCCTTTTATTATGACCCAACTTAGGATTTTTAGGGTTATTCATTTAAGCAACAAGAAAACGAGAAGAGCTATCCTGTTCGTACATAGACATTATAGGCTTATCTTGTACTTCAAAAATTTGATCAGAATAAAAACCATTAAATTTCGTTCTAAAGGTTAAGGAATATGCTCCAAGTTGACCTATTTCTAAATAATCGCCTTCCTTTAAATTATTAGGTAGCACAAAAGGACCTTTCATATAGTCTATGCTATCACATGTTGGACCATATAAACTGTAGGCAGTTAATTTTTTAGAAGTCATTCTTCCATTAGGTATCATTCTTGTTGGAAAGACAAAGTTTGGAACACCAGCATCAAATAAACTACCATAGGTTCCATCATTAATATAAAGTTTTTGTTTTTTTCTAAGAACAACTCTGACTATTGAAGATCCACTTTCAGCAACCAGTGCTCTACCGGGTTCACACAATAACTCAGGTTTATTTTCTAATTTTAAATAGACAAAAGCTTTTTTTATTTCATCTATATAATTTCCAAGAGGTTGTGGATTTAAATCTGGATAAACAGAAGGAAATCCTCCACCAACATTTATAATATCTGGAATTATTTTTGTTTTTTTAATTATATTTCCCAAATCTCGAATTCCTTTAGCATAAGAAATCGGATGCATACATTGCGAGCCCACATGGAAACTTAAACCAACTTTCTTAGCGTGAGCTTTAGCGAGTCTTAATAAACCCAATACTTCACCAGGAAGTGCACCAAACTTTTGAGATAAATCAATTTCTGCATGTTCGTTTGAAATGGAAACTCTAACGTAAAGAGTTAAGTCTTTGGCATTATTAGTTGCCTCAATAATTTTTTGAATTTCTTCTTTTGTATCTAAAGCAAAGTCTCGAATATTGTAATTAAAATATGCATCTTGTATATGTTCGCGACTTTTTATAGAATTCATGTAGTAGGTATGTGCTTTAGGAAATATTTTTTTAATTAATTTAATTTCATTAATTGAAGCAACATCAAATTGGTCAATACCACTTTCACCAATACACTTAATTACTTTTTCATTTGGATTAGTCTTTACAGCGTAAAGAATCTTTCCTGGAAAGTTGCTTTTGAACCAGTTACACGCCGATTTTATGGAATTAGGTCTTATGCAATAAATCGGGTCTACTGGTTGAATAGTGTTAACCAGCTGATCAACCGAATTAAACTTCTGCATCTCATGCATCCCCTTTTTTATTAAACAAAAAAATTTATAAAAAATTCCCTTAAGATTCGTATTTATAGAAATGACGAGTAATGTAAAGCAATAATTTACACTGTTGAAAATTTATTTTTTGAACTTATATCTGTGATAGATTCAATTATAAAAACAAAAAAATGAGAACAGAACAAGAAAAAACAAATACTCGAAAAATCGCTGATTTTGCTGATAAAACGTTACTTATTGTTGATGATGATAATCCTTTAAGGGACAGATTAGCCCGAGCAATGGAAAAAAAAGGTTTTAAAGTAACTCAAGCAGAAAACGTGAAGATGGGAATAAGCCAGGCTAAAAATACACCTCCAGCGTTTGCGGTGGTTGATCTACGTTTAGGTGATGGAAGTGGATTAACGGTAGTAAAAGAGATTCGAAAGTTTAAAAAAAATAGTAGAATAGTGATGCTTACTGGATATGGAAATATACCAACTGCAGTTGCAGCTGTTAAAGCTGGAGCTATCGATTATATCCCCAAACCTGCTGATGCAGATGATGTAGAAAATGCTCTTTTAGCTTCTGGTGAAGCTAGGGCTGTTCCACCAGAAAATCCGATGTCCGCTGATAGAGTTAAATGGGAACATATTAATCGAGTTTTTGAATTATGTAATAGAAATGTTTCAGAAACAGCACGACGATTAAAAATGCACCGCAGAACTTTGCAAAGAATTCTTTCTAAAAGATCTCCTAAGTAATTTTTAATATTTTTTTTGCTTTTAACAAAGTTGGAGTTAAAAACAATAATAACAATATTTTAAATAGCTCTGCTAATAAAAATGGTTCAGCGCCAAGTTTAAATACCGGTTTGTCCCATCCAATTAATGTACCCAACCAAATTATACCAATAATATAAATAAAACTTACAGAAAATATTAATTTTAAAAAAGTATTTATTAGTCCTTTGTCATATTTGAATAAGCCAGCAAAATAAACAGCAATTAAAAAACCAACTAGATAACCCATAGTAGGACCAATAAAATATGCTATTCCAATTCCTTTTTCTGGAGAATTAGCAAATACTGGTAGGCCAAATATACCTTCAAGTAAATAAAGGGTTACGGTTGCTAGGCCTATTTTATATCCGCAAGTTATTCCAATTAATAAAATTACAAAAGTTTGCATAGTCATAGGTACCGGATAAAAAGGAATTTTTATCTTCGCAGATATTGTAATAAGGATTGACCCAACTATTACTAATAATGTTAGTTTAATAATTCTCTCTATTTTTGAAGTTTTACTAATTGCTTCCATGTTTATACAATACTACTTTTTTTGTCCAAATCTAGCTTTTTGTAAGATCAATAAATATGTCTTCTAAATTGCCTTCATCAGTAGAAATATCATAAATTTCCATTCCTGCATTTTTAACTTTGCTTATTATTTCATCAATTTTATGTTTTTTCTTTTCGTAGGAAGCTGTTATTTCATTATTTGATTTATAAGAAAATTTTATTCCATTTAAATTTTCCAAATTGATTGTGTTTATTTTATTTACTTTAAAAATAATTTTTTTGGTTTTAATACTATTTAATAGATTATCCGTCGTATCTAATTTAATTAAATTTCCTTTGTTTAGGATTGCTATTCTGTTGCACATTTCTTGGGCTTCATACATAACGTGAGTCGTTAGTATTATTGTTACTCCCTGCTTGTTAAGCGTTCTTACATTGTTCCATAAGTTTTGACGCAATTGAACATCAACTCCTGCAGTTGGCTCATCTAAAACTAAAATAGGAGGCCTATGTACCATAGCTTTAGCAATTAATAATCTTCTTTTCATACCACCTGATAAGCTTCTTGCATAAGAGTTAGCCTGTTTTTCAAGAGAAACTAATTTTAATATTGTGTCTGTAATTCTATCTTTTTTTGGTATTCCATATAATCCTGCTTGAAGTTCTAAAAGTTTGTAAGGACTAAAAAACGCATCAAGATTTACCTCTTGCGGAACAATTCCAATAGAAGATCTAACTTGTCGTGGATTT
>JYMV01009149.1_pt1 | contig 17988 bp, 11 predicted proteins | sample 338911 | NCBI WGS metagenome assembly JYMV01 (sample SAMN03354496, study PRJNA234377) | hydrothermal vent metagenome | biome: Deep sea; feature: Hydrothermal plumes at the Eastern Lau Spreading Center, Western Pacific Ocean; material: Seawater | place: Tonga | collected 2009 | depth 2000 m m
AGCATCACCTGCATCATATCATTTTCATCTAAGGTATTCAATGTACTCACCACCGGAAGTCTGCCCACTAATTCGGGGATCATGCCATAGGCAATCAAATCTTCCTGCCTTACGTCGGAAAAAATTGCGTTGGTATTTTTTTTCTGTATATTTTTCTTGGTGCCAAAGCCTAATTCGCCCTTACCTACCCGTCGGGAAATGATCTCTTCCAATCCTGAAAATGAACCACCGCAAATAAATAAAATATTGGTTGTATCGATAGCAATCAAACTTTGTTCAGGATGCTTTCTTCCCCCTTTGGGGGGTACGTTGGCAATGGTGCCCTCCAGAATTTTCAAAAGTGCTTGTTGGACTCCTTCTCCACTCACATCTCGGGTGATGGATGCACTGGCACTTTTTCGTCCAACTTTATCAATTTCATCAATATAGATGATCCCTTTTTCGGCAGCTGCTATATTATAATTAGAAACCTGAAGTAGCCGAACCAATATATTTTCCACATCTTCCCCAACATAGCCCGCTTCAGTTAATGTTGTTGCATCTGCAATAGCAAATGGAACAGAAAGAAACCGAGCCAATGTTTTAGCGATCAATGTTTTTCCTGTCCCCGTGGAACCAATCAGTAAAATATTACTTTTATCTATTTCTACATCCGAATGGTAGGCCTGGTGAATGATTCGTTTATAATGATTGTATACTGCAACAGCGATGGCTTTTTTAGCACCATCCTGCCCGATGACATGAATATCCAGATTGGACTTGATCTTGGAAGGTTTTTGTAAAGTAACCTTAAACCCGTTTTGGGGTTGATTCATTTCCGGCTCCAGATTGATCTCCGGACTTTTTCCTTTCTGGATCCTGCTCATTTCCTCTTTGACAGAATAGAATCTATCAGGCCGTATGATTTTGCTTCTTTAGATGTTAAATAATTGTCCCGGTCTGTATCCGCTTCGATCTTTTTTAAACTTTGTCCTGTGTTTTTTGCAAAAATTGTATTCAACTGCTTTTTCATCCGAAGAATTTCTTCCGCCAGAATTTTGATATCGGTTGCCTGTCCTTCCGCTCCGCCCATGGGTTGATGGATCATGATACGTGAATTGGGCAGTGCAGACCGCTTTCCTTTGGCTCCGCCAGCCAATAAAAATGCGCCCATACTAGCAGCCTGACCAAGACAGATCGTGGATACATCAGGTTTAATATATTGCATAGTGTCATATATTCCCAAGCCGGATGTTATGATACCGCCAGGTGAATTGATATATAGAAAAATATCTTTTTCAGAATCTTCTGCTTCCAAAAATAACAACTGGGCAATAATCAAGGATGCAAGGGAATCATCAATAGGTGTGCCGAGAAAAACGATCCGTTCTTTCAGGAGCCGGGAAAAAATATCAAAGGCTCGCTCTGATCGCCCCGTCTGTTCAACAACGATAGGTACTAGTTGGTTCAGTGTCTTTTGATCAATGTTCATGGTCTTGTCCGCGAAGGTCTTTTGTGTGTACTTCTACCTCTTTAACTTTAGCAAATTGTTCAAGATATTCCAAGATTTTCTTTTCTATGAGATCATCTTCGATTCGCTGACGGTTGCTGGGTTTCTTGTAGAATTTTCTAATTTCTTTTTCCGATTGGGGTGATTTTTCAACCATTATTTCGATTTCGCCTTCCACTTCTTCACGGGAAGCATTGATCTTCTCTGTCTCAATCAATTTATTTCTAAGTGAAAACCATTTCAAATTACGTTCTGCTGTTGGTTTATAATGTTCCCTTATTTTTACATCGTCAATAGGCTCACCATTATTCTGTTTTTTTACATCTTCTACTAGATTATTAAGATAATTATTCATCATAGATGGTGCAAAAGATGGATTAGCTAACTCGATCAAAGCATCGGAAAGATCTCGTTCAAATGCGGTCTGAGAACGTTCTGCAAAATTAGCTCTAATTTTCTTTTCAACATCGGCGGTCAATTCGTCTACGGATGTTAATTCAGGGTTCACTAGCTTCAGAAAATCATCATTTACTTCTGGTAAGATCTCCCGTTCAATATTTGTCACAGTGAGTTCATATTCCGCATCACCTTCTTCCTTGTTAACGGGTAACATGATACGAGTGGTATCATCTGGTTTCAGACCAATCAATTTATCCTTTTGATTCTCTGTAAAAGATCCTTTCCCGACCCGGAGGTATTGCTTCTCGTATTTTTTACCAATGATGGGCACACCTGATTCGTCTAACTTTTGGAGCGTGCAAATGAGATAATCCCCCTCCTTGGCACCGTCTTCCACAGTGGCGATGGTGGCATGTGCCTTCTTTAATTGAGTAATTGCATCTTCAATATCGTGCTCATCATGAATATAGTTTGAACGTTGCACTTTTAAAGATTTCCATTTCATGTTGGGCAGGGTCACCTCCGGTTCAACTTCAAATTTTGCCATGAATGAAAAATGCTCGTTCATATGAAAATGGACATCGCTGATCTCTGCCTGATTTACCGGAATAATTTCTTCTTGTTGGACAGACAGGAGATAAAATTTCTGAATATTATCTTCCATAAATTCCGCTTCAATGTTGGATTGGAACTGCTGCATCAAGCGATCCCTTGGGATTTTGCCTGGACGGAATCCTGGCATTTTGATCTTTCGATTGAATTTTTTAATTGTTGCATTGAGGTCAGACTCCAACTCGCTCCAAGGAACATCTATCGAGACTTCCCGGGTGTAATCATTAATTATTTTAACGTCAACTTTCACGTTTTCTCCTAAAAATAGCGGGCGAATTTATAGGAATATTTGGAAGAGGATAAGGATTAAGATCAGAAATTAGGATTTGGAGTTTAGAATCAAGAGCTTTAATCAAAATCATTTAGAACGGTGGAATCTCCAATCCTCCGCGAAACATTAAATACATCCCCAACATCTGGATTACATGGAAGAGATCATTATGATTGAAATTCTCATAAAGTGATATTTTCATGACTTGCACCCAAGATGCAGCAAGGCTCACCAACAATCCAATTGAAATGGATAGTGCACCTGTCATTCCATAATAGAAAAATGCTACTAGAAATCCAATAAAGGAAATTCCCATCAAGGGTAAATAAAATATGACTACTGATCGAAAATTATCCTGAGTGCGAATACGATTGTAAAAGCTTATAAGGAGAACTCCAGCGGTAATGTATAGTGCATCCTCTCCTTTCCCGGTCACAAAGACTAAAGCAGTAGACATGGCTAAGAGTAAACCGGTTGCAGCAACAAATATTAATGTTGCCCGCCAAATAATCGTCCGGGGAATCTGGGAAAGTTTTGGGCCAAACCCGTGAGTAGTTCCACCTAACAGTGCCCCAATGGCTATGGTGATAAAAGATGTTCCCCAAAGTTGATGAAATTGGGAATCTTGGATAGAAAGAGTAAACCATCCAAAGGTAATACCCAAAATAAAAATAATGTAATCGGTGATAGCCGTAGTGTGGGTGCTTTTTTGACATATTTTTCTATCTGCTGGAGTGGTAAAATCAGTAAGAAATTAAAGAAAGAATATTAGTACAGCCAATTACCTGAAAAATCACGGATAAATAATCATATTCACCAAAAAAATCACATCAATAACATTCAAATTCCCATCACTGTTTATATCTGAAACTGTTTGTGGACAGCTACCGGGGAAATAGCCAGAATTAACATAATCAGCCAAGAGCAGAATATCAAAAATATCAATATTGCCCGAATTGTTCATATCACCTAAATTCCATTCCAAACAGGTATTCGGAGGCAATGCCCAAAATTCGTGCCAACCAGCCAGTGGATTATTTTCAATTCGCCCCGATGAATCAGCAGACTGAATATAATATTGGATCATTCCTTCTTCCTGTGTTGGAATCCATCCTGACCAAGTGTTGGACTCTTCCGGAACATCAGATTCATAAAGGTATTCTGAATTCCATTCATTCATGCCCGGAATTTTCCAAAAAACTTTGATGGAATCTTCGATTAATCCTGCTTCGCTTAAGTCATCAATAATGACTTCCACGGGATATCCATTATCAATTGCTTCGGTACTGTCGTTAATGGGATTGTGAAAAACCTGGAGCATCCCAAGATCTGGAATCCCCTTTACCCTGCAATGTAAAGCATCCGTGGATTCCCATGTTCCCGTAAAGGGTATAATGTCAAATCCCGGCATGGCTTCTTCATATGCTGTTAATGCTTCATCATCCCAACTGCTTCCGGTGACAGGAACCAATACTTTTTCATTCAAAATCAATGAATTTGTGTAAGGCTGGTCGTTGGGAGTCCAGACTCGATAAACCTCCCAGGGTTCCCCCCATTCGTTCGTAGAATTTCCGAAATAAGTGGCGGTCGCTTCAATTTCACCATATTGAGCATGGCTCGCAGGCACTTCCCGGATGAGGACCTTCGTTGGGCTTAAATATTTCCCCCAGCAATCAATGTGATCGATATAAGTGTTATTGGGGTCAGCCACCACGTGATAAGTTTCAATCCCATAATAATCAATCATGATCTGGTGGACTTCATCATTAGAAATATCATTTTCAATGTAAACGAGATCGGATGATGCAGACACACCTAATCCATCAGTCATATAATTTCCACCAGCGTGAATAAGATCATTTGCAAAATAGGGCGTCCCCAGAAAATTTGACATTTTTAAAGGGGCCTGATTATCATTAGGACGAGGACGATTGTAGGTGAAATCAACAACAGATACATCCCTGTTTCCATCTACAACCCACCAGGGGCCATAATCTCGGGTCCAGTAACTGTCTGTAGATCCTGTGATATAAACAACATTTTCCATATTCACGCCACCATTTGTCATAAAAGAATTAGCAGAATTCTGCTGGCTGGATGAAACCAGACAATAGACGGTTACATCTTCGCTCATTTCGGCGATCAAGGCTGTGGAAATCCCAAAAGGATAGCGAATCAACACGCCCTGCATCCGTTCGTATTCGGCCACGTTGCGGATTGGTGTCGTCGGGGGATCTGTTTCGCGGCCCATATTGTAAATTTCGTGGATTCTTGTTTTTTCTTCTTCGGTTAAACCTATAGGCAGTTCACCATTGAATCGATCCGTTGCGAAAAGAGAAGGGAAAAGAAATAGGACTGGGATTAATTTTATCATCGTTTAATTAACGAGGGTGAGAACGAATTTACTTATTTTTAAAACTCCAATATCATCCCGCCAATAGGCATAGTTTTATACTGCCAGTACATTTCCTTTTTCCCGTCCGTCAAGTAAATATATTCCCAGGGATTGTCGGTGTTAAAGACATTTAAAAAATCCCAAAAGACAACCATATTCACTCGTTTAAAATAAAATCGCTGCTGTAACATTAGGTCCAAGCGCAGATAGGGCTCATATCGCGCCGTGTTCCAGAGCTGGGATGATTCCACATACCAATCGCGGACTCTATGATCGTAAGTTTTCGGTGTATAGGGCCTACCCCCCATATATCGGAACTTGAAACTGATCTCAAATTCATCACTGGGCATAAAGGGTAGCCAGGAAAAACTCTTAGCCCAGACATTCTCCCTAAATTGCCGGTACCAGTTATAATCAGCATAACGGACTTTGTACCCACCGATGACGTTCACTACATCTCCATAATCATAGATCCAAGGGTAGTATTTATCCGAGCGGGGATCTACTCCTTCAGCAATGGAGTGGGACCAGGCTAAAGACCCGTACCAGTTTTTTGAATATTTTTTCTGAATGAATAGTTCTATACCATTTGATCTTCCGCTGCCACCATTAATGGTATTATAGATATTCAAACTATCCCTGCCGTCAGAGCCCTCAAGCATTTCATACGTAACCATATCATCATATTCTTTTTTGAATACTTCAAGGGTTAGCCGCGTATCAGCAGTAAGAAAATATTCCAATCCAATTACGGCCTGATCAGCATAATAGTTTTTTAATTTACTGGTAGTACCCCGTTCTGAATTTAGATAATGATTAAAGGGCGGCTGAAAATAACGCCCGGCAGAGAAATTTAATGATAGCACTTCACTGAAATGATAGGATAAACCAAAGCGGGGCGAGGCACTGCTTTCCCCGGTAAAATCGAGATGATCGTAGCGTCCTCCAGCAAAAATTTCCAGAGCCCGGATCGGATGAAAAGAAACATGAAGAAAGCCACCCATTTTCCGGTAATCCATAATTGCATTTATTTCGATCGAGTCAGCTACACTAAGCGTGTCCAGGGGTGTGACGATTGTTGCTGGATTCTGGAAATAAGTCTCATAAAAAACATCTTTGGAAATCAAACTAGGTGGAGCAGAAGATGATAAGGAATAGCCGTAAAGGATTGTAGGCCTCGGTTCAAACCAGTTATCATAATCCAGGTTGATGGTTTTGAAACTGAATCCGGTGTTGACATCTATCCCGGGCTTGATCTGATAATTTACCTCGCCGCGGAAAGTTGTTTCATTTTCCAGATCACGCCGTTGATGGTACATATCCCGCCGATTGTTTTCAGCCAGTTCGTATACATCCGCATTCAATTGTACAAGGCTTTTGGATAACGAAAGAATACTGAAACCCTTTTTGGAGAACAGGTTTTTGTAGGTCATGCCCACGGTAGCTTGTTGGGAATCATATTCCACGTTTTCTGCTCCGCGCAGCGATGGATTGTCTTCTCCCACAATATTGATAGCATCTATTCCACCGATATAATTGAACATGAGTTTTTTTGTTGGCGATAGATCGTAAGTGATCTTGCCTTGGCCCGACCAATACTGGGGCACGGCCTGCATCCCTGTGGATACTATGACAAAATCCAGAAAGGATCGTTTTACAGAAAACAAGTAAGATCCATTATCCGCCAGCGGCCCTTCCACATTTGCACCAAAACCAGCCATATTCATGCTGATTTCACCCAAGTGCCTCTCCCGATTCCCGGATCTTAACGTAACGTCCATCACCGAAGAAAGCTTTTCACCATATCGTGCCGGAAAAGCACCGGCATAAAAATCAATCCGTTCAATGAAGTCTGTATCCACCATAGTTACCGGACCCCCGCCTTTACCATGTTCGGGATAGTGGTTGGGGTGGGGAATTTCCAGGTAATCCATGACAAACAGGTTTTCGCCTGGGCCTCCGCCGCGAACGATGATTTCGTTATACTGATCCGACCCGGATACTACGGATGGCAGAGCCTGCATCATGGCCATAATATCGTAGGCACCCACAGGGTCGGAGCGGATTTCTTCTATATCAACAGAACGGCTGCTGGTAATGGCATCACGTGTTTGCTCAAAAAATTTCGCTGTAACCGTAACACCTTCGCCTTTCAGCACAGCGGGATGCAGATCAAAATTTGTGGTTGTCGTCCGCTGGGGAACGATATGCACATTGGCCCGGGATATTAATTCATAACCGATCATGGATACGTTGATATTATAACTGCTTATGGGGACATTGTCTATCCTGAAATATCCCTCTATATCGGTAGCAGCACCCAGTTCAGTTCCGCTGATGATAACGTTGACCCCAATCAAAGGTTGATGAGTGGATGCATTGCGGATGTGCCCCGAAAGGGATCCGGTTGAACCGATTAAAAACTCTAAAAAGAGTGAAAGTGGTAGAAGTTTTTTCGACATTTAGGAACAAAGTTCAAGATGAAATTTACTTATTTATGACTCTCCCATTTTTAATAAAGGGAAAGGTGATGAGTAAAAAAAAGCCCCATACCGATTATCGATATAGGGCTCTAGTGGTGATTTTTTTAAAAAACTTATTGTTTAAGCCTGTAAGTACAGCCTTCCATAGTTTTTAGGAATTTTTCAACCTGGTTTTCGGTATGAAATAATTCATCCATAGGCACAAAAACATCACTTGGATATTCAACTGGATTATAATCTCGTAAGAAGTTTGATTCCAATTTTAGAACAATATCACGGATAACCATAGGTGGAATCTCTTTATGTCGCATAAAGTTGATTTGTAGGTTCAATTGCCCCGTGGATGTCATATGGAAAAGTGGCAATGGGCCCTCATCTGAATTACATCTAAAAGTGAGCGTTCCATGATCTCCACCTCTTCCCCAGGAAATGTCATCAGCATGACGTTCTGTAAAATCGATTATAGACACGCCAACCTTAGCCACTTCTCTGCTACACTCTTCTCTAAGATGGTCGATGAATTGATTTTTATTCCAATTTGACATGTACGAATCCCCCGTAAATATGTCGTTTTATAGTAATTAGGCGAGATTGAATTTACAATGAATAACACCATTTATAAAAGAATCCTGTTTACTTTTTATTTCCTAACCAAACCAAATAATATTTTTTTTGAGTCTCCGACTGTTCTTTTATGATTTGTAAACGATGTTTATATTTTCTTTAATGGATCGTCATTGTTATATATTCTCTTTTACAGTGATATTGATATCTTTAGCCGTATTCTGTTCCTAAACCAGTCGAGACCCTTTGGTATTGTGGAATCAGCCTCCCAACTTTGATAAAGTGGAATGATAATCGGTCCAAGTTCGATTCCGGCGGCGGCATATTGCGGTGTTTTGAAACCGGGACTGCCAGCAATATCAAAGAAAATATTTCCAGGAAATACGGGTAGAGATTGATCAATTTTAATTCGCCAGAACATTTTATCTGTGTAAAGCATTGGGTCTTCAACTACAATCCCCCTCATACCGGAACCATGGTAGGTATTATGAAGCACTTTGAAATCGCTGCTGGTCCCTCCCATTCTGTCAATCACGAGTTGTTCGAAGTCGGGATCTACAGTTCCACTCAGGTAATAACGATATTGCAGGGGAATATTATTAGAAACCAAAAAGGATCCAAGTCCGGCAAATAATGACGTTTTGATCTTTTTTGACGCTCTATAGGTAAACCCGGAATTCAAGCTGCCCTTCACGAATCCATTACCCATTTTAATCCGAGAACCGACAGAATAACTTTTAAAGATACTTGGACGCCACCGTTTCTCGAGTTTTATGGAAGCAACTACAAATTTTCCTGAATCGTAAAGTTCCGGATCCAACGCGTCGCTATTGAGATTATGATAAAAAATATCAACATCCACTTTTGCTATTGGGCTTTTGGACAATGTTTTTTTCAAGGTTCCATTAAAACCCAGATTCAACCCACTCCTGCCGGCATTAGTGCCAATTTTTAAACTCCATGAACCTGAATGGAAAAACGGTATTTGATCAAAGCCCTTGCTGAGCAACAAACCGCCAACCGGTTTATTATTCTTGAAGTCATACATCAGATTCAATCCCACAGAACGCTTGTCGTACCCGGGCAGAAAACCGTTCCATAAAACCAAACCCGGCGTAAATCCATTGTAGGTATTGTACGAAAAAATCCAGGGCACAACGTAAATATCCCTGTCGTAGTAGCTGGGTTTATCAAAAATAAAATGTGTTTTTATTCCTCGCCGGGTGGCATTATTTGTGCGGTCAACATCAGGCATATATTGGTCCGGGTCAATCGTGGCACTGGCGGAATTTGGCGGCGCATCCAGTTGAGTGATTTGTTCATTTATGCTGAGCCAAGACCTGCTGATCTCTTCACCTGACAGATCATAAAAAGAAATTTCCACAGGTGCATTGAAAGTACCAAAATTCGTTAACCAAAACATGTTACCCTTTTTTGAAATACCAAAATCAATATAACTGGTTTTTTCAAACACGTTTTCAAAAAACCAGTTCACGTCTTCATCAACGTGCTTATCAAAAAAGTATTTGAGATCATCCGGCTGTGGATGTCGAAACTTCCAGGTCTCATAGAAATCCTGCATGATCTCATCCATTTTTTCTTCCCCAATATAGTGCTGTAAAAATCGCATCATTACAGCGGTCCTCATATAATTCTGACCATAATTACTATTATTAAAATTATCATTAGCAGAGATATTCAAAGGCTGAGCATCCTTGCTTTTTCCAACCCCTGCAAATGATAAGTAGTGAAAAGAATGAATGTCGAAGTTTTTGCCCACTCCGAGTTTATTCTGGACAAAATCTTGCAAAAGAAATTGATTGTTTCTATCCGTATACTTTTTTTCCCAGTATCGAATGTTCGTGTACTCATTTAAACCCTCATCCATCCAGGTATGGTCACGCTCATTATTTCCCAATATACCGTAAAACCAATTATGCCCTACTTCATGCATAATAACATATTCCAGGAGACCTTTCGATCCAGATCTGGAAATGACCGTAATATTCGGGTATTCCATACCTCCGCCGGCGGACATGTCACCATCAACGGCAGTGATATGATTATAAGGATAATCTCCATAGAACCTGCTGTACCAAAATCCTGCATCATGTAAATACTCGATTGAGGATTTCCAAAGCTTGGCATTTTTAGGCAGGTACATACTCCATAAAGTGACCTGTCTTGTAGAATCCTCCAGCCACAGTTTTCCTTTTTCAACGATCCAATGAGGATCGGCAAACCAGGCAAAATCATGAACCTTATCCTGCCTGAAGTGCACTGTTTTTACCACAACTGAATCTTCAGATTGGATATCTGTATCTTTCTTTTTCTTTTTTTCTTTTTTTCTTTCTTTCTTCAATTTTCTTATTGCTTTCTTGAATGCCTTATCATCCAATGCATTTAAGGAATCACCGATACTGGCCAAGGAATCCAGCCACGCAAGTTCAGTCTCGCCATTTACCAAATCTCCTGTAGCCATAATCCTGTAATTTATGGGTAAGGTTATCTTGACATCAAAAGATCCAAACTCACTATAAAATTCACCCATGTTTAGGTAAGGCATAGCATGCCAGCCGTCCTTGTCATACACAGCAGGTTTTGGGTACCACTGGGTTATTTCATAGTGCTTTCCTGTATGTCCAAGGCGTGAGATTACTTTCGGTAGTTTTACAAAAAATGGTGTCTCAATGGTGACAGTACCCTTTGGCGGCAAGGGCTTTGGCAAGGTCACTTTTGCTACGTCGATCCACTCAGGATGATAGTCCCATTTCGCATTAACACTATCTACCGAAAAATCCAGGCTGTCGATATAGCCACGATCTTTTTCCTTTGTATACTTAAACCGTGTGCTGCCCAGGCGCAGGAATTGATGCGCCAATGCACTGGAATCATTCTTGTAGGCATTGGGCCAGAGATGAAACCAGATAAAATTCAACGTGTCCGGTGAATTGTTGGTATAGATGATCTTTTCGTAGGCGGAAAGGGTATGCGCCTTGTCATCCAATTCTACACTGATATCATAAGCAACATGTTGCTGAAAATAATCTTTTTCAGATAGAACAATGGTTAGAAATAAAAATGGGATTATTCGTTTTTTCATTTTTTAATGCTTTAAGAATTTATATTCGGGATTAAACAGAAATTGTAATGGGAGCAGTGGAATTGGAATTAATTTAAATATTATTTTTGATTTTTTCCGTCTTCAATGATTACCCGTACCAGATTATCATCCGAATCTCGATCCACAAATTTATGCATGGGGTCAATCCCTGCTTTGATTGGTTTTTGATCTACTTCAACTGTAAAAGTTGTTAAAGAATCTGTAATCAAAACCTTTTCTAAATAAATGGGAATTTCTTCCATATCTCCATTAACCAGCGTTTCACCTAAAACCCCGATCTCCAACCAGTCGTTGAGCTCAGCATTAGTTTGATTTCCCAAACTGTCGGAGTAGACTTTTTTCGCTTCCACTTCCATAGTAACTGTAAACGTTCCATCTCCATTCTCAACTGCTGAAGCTTCCTTCGCTTTGTTCTCGTAAAGGGTAATCTTTTCAAACGTATCGGTAATGAGGTACTGCAAGTCATCCGGTGTATCTTCCCGGATTGTTTTAACAAATTCACCAATATTGGTATAAGGATTAGATTGATATCGAAATTTTTCAATGAATCTACCCAAAGCGCTATTGAACACATCCTTGCCAATGAAATCAGATAAGGTGTACATCATGAGCCCTGCTTTGTTATAATGGATGTAGGGATGACCTTCTGTCTGAACGATTGTGGGCTCAAATTTCTGTTCCGAATACCTTCCTATAAGATACTTATCCAATTCGTATTTAAGAAACTTGCGAAGCTGTTTTTCTCCCTTTTCTTTTTCCAAAAGGGATACAGCAGAATACTCCGCCAATCCTTCACTCAAGAACCCTGATCCTTGAACATTCCCACCGGAAACTTGGTGCGGCCACCACTGGTGTCCCATTTCATGAGCCGTAACCCAAAACGGCATATCCAAATCTTCCGGGTCATCGGGATTTATATCCATGACAAAACCTATATTTTCAGAAAAAGGAATTGTGTTGGGGAAGGATGCTGCGTAATTGCCGTACGGAAATTCCAAAATCCGGCATTGCCGATAGGGATAAGGTCCATACAATTCACTATAATATTCGATGGATTTTTTCATCCCTTCCATAAGTTTATCCATGTTGTACGTATGAGTTGGATGATGATACACTTCCAAATTAATCCCATTCCATTCTTCTCGAATCACATCATATCGTGCAGAAACAAAAGCGAAGAGATTGTGAATTTTTTGGTCCATTTTATAATGAAAAAATCGTCGACCATTTTCTTCCCATTCTTTTTGAATGTAACCAGGTGCCATGGCGATTTGGTCTGGGTCAGTGCTAATAACCACTTCAAAATCCACCCAATCAGCATCATCACCAAGAATACCATGTTTGTTCCCTTCCACATCATCGTATTTCGGCATGGGGTCTTGGCTCTCGGATAAGTCATGTTTTTTTCGGGTGCGCTTATCGCTTAATTCTCTTTCAGGGTTGTATCCAAAGGCAGGAAACAAATCGCCGCTCCAGATCATGGTACCGTTTTCTACCACCGTCCGATTGACCCCACCATTGGAAAAACCGGTTCGCTTTCTTTCTCCTGAAAATTCTAGGGAAAATTCATCTTCTGGTTGAATAGGAGGATCAAATACAAACATATCCCAACCATAACTGGAATCCGTAAAAACAGTCTCGGTCGGTCGTGACCATGAAAAAATTGAATAGGGCGCTCGCCGATTAAAATAGGCATGAATGGTATCAATCACTGAATCCGTTTTATTTTTCATTTGATATACACCGGAAAATTCAACCCGCGCTTCTTTGGGAAATAAGTGAACTTCCCCACTCACGCCGGTAATTTTTGGCTGCGGAACACCTTTGAACTTTTTATATGTCTTCTCGTAGTCTGCAGACCGTTTTTCCCAATAATTTGAGCGGTGATATTCATTCAAAATATTCGTGTTATAAAATATGAAACTGCCCAAGCCAATGAAGACGAGTCCGAATGTGATTATTCCATTTTTCATTTTTGGCGTGAGTCTGTATTTAGCTGTTTCCCATCGTGATTTGAAATCACCCGTCAGTCCCCGATTCCAAAATAAATTACTGGCAAAGGCCAATAATACAGCAAATGCTCCCCAATAGAGTTTGTACCATATAAGTCTCCAGACATAGGGCTCGAAGCCATTCATATCAGAATACCGTGCATCGGAACCTGAACCAAAATGATACAAGGTATGATCCAACCCGAACTGCCCTGAAAACATTCCAAATAGGAAATACAGAATCAAAATGAAATGACCTAAATATTTATGGTTTACCACCGTTTGGATTGAAAAAGCTAAAACACACAACAGTGCATAATCGGTCCAATCCAAGAGGAGAAGTTGCTTGAGATACAGATGAATTTCATAATCATAAAACCCGCGCCAGGTTTGGATTGCAATCCCAATCAACATAAGTACTGGTAGCATGATACCTGGAATTAAGATCAAGGTGATCAATTTGGACACCATGGGAATCCAGTTCGGGATCGGCAGGGAATCCATAATCTGGTCCGCTTTTAGTTCACGTTCTCGCCAGACAATTTGCCCTGCATAAAAGGTAATCAAGATCAACATGAATAATGCAAAGGATCCGCTCAATACGGTTAATACCATATTTGTTAAGGGAAGTGTATCAACACCATACAGTTTTCCAATAGCTTGCTGGTTCATGAGCAGGAATCCTGCCGCTGTCCCTGCGATGGCTATGAAATAGGGATCGCGGTATGCCCGTTTCATTTCGATGAAAACCTGGGTCTTGAATTGGAGCCAAAGTGTGGCCGTATTGAACACGGGTTTGGCATGGATAAAACCACCGCCGATAGCCGGTTCTTCCACGGTTTCAATTGTTTCATCTTTTTTACGTTTAGACTTTCCCGGCTCGGAATGTTTGAAATCAAATTTCCACAAACCGATGCCCATGAACACACCACCGGCTCCTAGCCAAATTAGCCTGTTGAGTAAAAGCCACTTGCTTACAGGGATAAAATTTGAATTCTGTTCCACAGGCGTCCAGTATCTAACAGCTAAACTGACAGCTTCCCCGCCAAAAGGATCCATTAAAGCTGCAATCCAACGTGTTTCTATATCGGCTACCAGATTTCCAGCTGTGAGATATCCAAACAAAAGAACGACTGATGCCAGATAAGTCGGTAGCATCCGACGAGTGAGAACAGCCAACATAAAAAGTAAAGCACCCACCATAAAAATATTCGGAATGACCAATATCATAAATGGATGGAGATAAGCGTATAAACTAAACGGACCAATGGCATCCTTATCCAAATAGGGCATTAGAAATCCAAAAAGCATTCCCAATGAAAATCCAGCTTGAATAAATATACTTACAACAAATGCACCGGTAAATCTGCCAATATAATAATCGAATGGTTTTATGGGTTTTGTAAAAAATAATGGATGAGTATTGAATTCGAAATCGCGATACCCTGCATTCCCAAACATTGCTGCAAAAATTAATACACCAATAATGCAGAAAATATTTTGAAGCATTGCAATGACAAGTGGCGCATTCAAATTATTATTGGCATTTCCTATAATAATTCGGGCACCGGTAAAGGCTCCGCCTAAAATATTTACAATCAAAAATGCCAATCCAAAAAAGACGACAAAATAAACCAGAACGGATGTTTTCTTAAATCCTAATTTGAGTTCAAAATTTAAAATATATTTCCACATACTATTCAGATCCACCAATTGATAAACCATTGATTGTAGCAAAATACAAATCTTCAATCTCCGGATTTACAGACTCAAACTCATTTTGCATAGGTGATTCACTAAATATTCTAACCTGGACTTTCCCCAGATAAAGGCGAGAAGAAATCACATCATTTTCTTTTTCAATTTCCACTAAGTCTGATTTTTCAATAAGCCCTTTCCATATTTTTTGGTCTAGTTTTTTAATCAATTGGATTGGCTCTCCAACCAAATGGACTTCCCCATTTAGGATAATGGCCATATTATTACAAAGATCACTTACATCATCTACAATATGTGTAGATAAGATCACAATCACATTTTCACTCAAAAGATTATGGAACCGATTTCGTTCCATAGGATCCAGACCTGCAGTTGGTTCATCTACAATGATCAATTTTGGATCACCAATGAGTGCCTGAGCTATTCCAAATCGCTGTTTCATTCCACCAGAGTAGGTTCCCAACTTTTGATCTTTTGCTTCCCAAAGGTTTGTTTGATGGAGTAATGATTCCACCACAGCTTTCCGTTGTTTCGAATCTATGATTCCCTTCATAACAGCCAAATGGTCCAGAAGATCATTTGCCGATATTTTAGGGTATACACCAAATTCCTGCGGTAAATAACCTAGAATTTCTCGCAATGATTGTTTGTCTTTTGATACATCAATATCACCAACTGTGATGGTTCCTTCATCGCTATCTTGCAAAGCAGCAATGGTTCTCATAAGTGTGGATTTACCTGCACCATTAGGGCCCAGAAGCCCGAACATTCCGTTACCGATTTTCAAACTGACATTTTTTAATGCTTCAACGCCATTTGGGTAAGTTTTTGAAATATTTTGGATGGTTAGTTTCATGTTTGTCCTTTGTTAAAATAATTGGCAACGTCCGTTCAATCTTTCTCAACCCGTTCGTAGTGTTCCGGGATGACGAAGTATCCCGTATCCACCGGTTCCGCATACAATTCCAAAATCTCAAAACCAACAGCCATTTCTGGATCATCACTTTCTTCGTAAACTAAAAAATTTATTTTTACGGCATGACCCGGAATCGGTTCTAATGTTGTCAGGGAATCCATTTCACGGATAAAAATATTGGATGAAAAATCAAATTGCTCTAGTTCAACTGTATCTTGGTCAGGATTAAATTTAGTTTTTATTGCAGACTCCAGGGAATCGGAAAGTTTTATTAATGGCAATTTGTCCACAAACCATTCTTCAAAAACCATCTTTTTTTCAGAGAACGAAATAGTCGTAATCCATTTTTTGGTTCTGAAACCATGAACCAATTCAATTTCTTTCCCGCCGGTTCTTGTGAAATTCGGCGGTGCGTCATCCTCATCATCATCGGACGAAATTGAAAAAGAAAACGACTTTGTATCCTCTGAACTGGTATCTGGTGCCTTAAAATAATCTTCAGGAGATTGAAGCCAGTACTCTTCTTCATCCTTGTCATATTTTAGAATTTTTTCTGTGCCATTAATCATAATTTCCCCGGTCTCACCATTCATGAGCCAACGAGCATAGAATCGTTCAGCTTCGATTTTTTCTTCCGCTTTTAAAAAACCTGGTGCAACGGTTTGGTCAAATGTCACTATAAAAGGTCCTAATACAGGGACATCCATTTTCATTTTTTCCACAACTCTGATTTGAAGATTCTGGGGAAAAGACAATGAAATAAAAAACAATGAAAATATATAGCGCCGCATTGATTGATTAGACAAAGAGTAGATGTTTTTTTGGTAGCGCTCCTGTTTCTGAAATCATTCCTATTGGTGATCGAACTGATTTTTCTGATTTCAATTTGACTTTGGCTGTGAATGGAAAAGTCAAACAAACGGGATCCTGTAATGATATGATCTGGAATCCGGGGGAAATCATGTGCGAGTTGGCAGGAGAAGTACCTTTGCAGGCAGGCGACCTTATTTTTACCGGCACACCGGAAGGAGTTGGCAAACTGGGAAAAGGGGATGAAGTTGTTGCCGCAATTACCGGTGTGGTTGAACTCTCTTTTACAATTTCTTGATTTCATGACAACCTATCGACTTATTCTGTGTCAATATAATTAATATGACAATTATTACTATCATTCCCTTCGACAAGCTCAGGGAAAGATATTGTCCGGTCATTGAGCTTGTCGAAATGAAAGGACAAAAATGAAACTATCTATCAAAAATATATCTAAAACATATCCCAACGGCATTGAAGCCTTAAAAAATGTCAACCTTGAAATTGGCAATGGCATGTTCGGGCTTTTGGGTCCAAACGGTGCAGGGAAATCCACTCTCATGCGAACCATTGCTGCCTTACAAGATAGTGATGAAGGAACAATAACGGTTGGTGAAATCGATGTATCCAAAGACAAACAATCTTTAAGGGAAATCCTGGGTTATTTGCCGCAGGAATTTGGTGTTTACCCAAAAATATCGGCCAATGATCTTTTGGACCATTTGGCAGTAATGAAAGGAATCATCGATTCAAAACAGCGGAAAGAAGTGGTTGAATCATTGCTCCACCAAACAAATCTTTGGGAAGCGAAAGACAGAAAACTGGGAACATTCTCCGGTGGTATGAAACAGAGGTTTGGGATCGCCCAGGCACTTATTGGTGATCCAAAACTCATTATTGTAGATGAACCCACAGCGGGACTGGATCCCATGGAACGAAATCGTTTCCATAATCTTTTGAGCGAAATTGGGGAAAATGTGATTGTCATTCTCTCCACCCATATTGTAGATGATGTGAGTGACCTTTGCAATAATATGGCTATCATCCTAAACGGGGAAGTGCATTTAGTTGGTGAGCCAATTCAATTGATCAAAAAATTAGATGGGAAAGTATGGAAAGGGCTCACAGAAAAATCTGAATTAACCGAAATCGAAAAAGAGAGTTCAACCACACCGGTAATTGCGGCAACAACTCCATCCCCTATTTCCAGTTTGC
>JYMV01021034.1_pt1 | contig 17985 bp, 10 predicted proteins | sample 338911 | NCBI WGS metagenome assembly JYMV01 (sample SAMN03354496, study PRJNA234377) | hydrothermal vent metagenome | biome: Deep sea; feature: Hydrothermal plumes at the Eastern Lau Spreading Center, Western Pacific Ocean; material: Seawater | place: Tonga | collected 2009 | depth 2000 m m
CCGGCGGCCTTGGGGAAGAATGCCGGGGGATAAAAGCCCAGGTGATTACCGATGGCCAGAATCCGCCGGGGCCGCTGCGGCTGCGCCCCACGCGCCCGGCTCTCCAGCATCGGCAGGGCCAGCGCCACGCCCACGCCCTGCAAAAAACTGCGGCGATCGATCGAATGTAAGTTCATTGAACGCATGTTACTTATTATTTCCCCTGAGCGATTGTGATTATTTCACCTTGCCTGCCCACAAGCAACCGACTTGTTCAAACCGACTAAACTCATCAGGCCAATGACGACAAATGGTGCGTGAGAAATCATGCGGCCAAGAGCTTGGCCAAGCGCTTGGCCGGCGACAAGTTGATAAAAATCAGACTAGATTTAAGCTAGGAAACCCTTCAGAGGGCCAGTGCTGTCGCCGATTTTGTCGGTCTTCACGCCCATGAGATTGGCCATCGAGAGCCAGAGGTTGGCGATCGGCGTTCCCTTGGCATGCTGTTCATGGCGGTTGGTCTTGAGCAAGCCGCCCGCGCTGCCGGCTATGACGGTGGGCAGGTTGGTGTACACGTGCAGCATGCCGCTGCTAAGGCCGGAACCGTAAGTGAACATCATGTTGCCAAGCAGCGTTCCCTCGCCTTCCTGGATGGCATCCATCTTGGCGACCAGCCGCGCGTATTGCTTCATGTGAAAGCGATCGAGTTTTTCCAGATCGTGCAACACTTGTTGATTCTTTTGATTATGCGTCCAGCCGTGGTGGCGGATGGGCTTGTCGAACACATCCTCAAACATGAGCGGCGTGTCCCAGCGCTCCGGCGCGACCATCAAGGTGCTCACGCGGGTGAGGTCAGTCTGCAGCGCAAGGATCATCAGGTCGCCCATCACCTGGATGTACTCGTCTCGACGCATGGTAGTCCACAGCTTCTCTGGCTGCTCGATGTCGAGGTCGCGGATGTCCACCTGCCGCTTGGTGATGCGCTCGATCTGCTGTTCTACGGTGCGCACAGAATCCATGTACTCGTCGAGCTTGTGGCGGTCCAGTCGGCCTAGTTTGGTTTGCAAATCCTTGGCGTCGGCCAGCACGAGGTCGAGAACGCTGGCGTTGGCCTGATGTTCCTGCACGTTGAACAGGCGCTGGAACACCTTGCGCGGATCCTTGATGGAACGCGCCACATGCCCGTGGCCGTACCACGAGATGTTGTCGAAATAAACCGACTCGCGGTTGTCGGTGAAGCTGTTGCAGGAAAGTTCCAGCGACCGAAACGCCGTCGACTTGCCGGCCACGTCGGCGATGACCTGGTCGATGGTGCGCTTGAGCGGATAACCCGCGGGCGAAAGTTCATCGGGTGCGGCTGTGCTGAGATAACACGCGCCGGCCTGCGCATGGCCGTCGGTGCCGGCGACCTTCACGCGGTCAAGATTCGTGAAGAGCGAAATTTTCTGTCGGACCTTTTCCAACGGTTTGAGCGTTGGGCTAAGCGCAAAGTTGTGTCCCAATTCCTTCGGGTGCCATGCCTGTTGCGCCACACCGTTTGGCGTGTAAAAGAACGCCACGCGCTTGGGCGGCTTGGCGGCCTTCGCGCCGCGCGCCTGCATGGCCTCAAGAAACGGCAACGCCATCGCCGTGCTGCAACCTCGCAGGAAGGTACGCCTCGGAATTCGCGTCTGTTTCAGTATGTTCACTTGTTTTCTGTCTGACCGGTTTTATGGCGGAACGGCAGGCTCTTGGCAATCTCAACCACCACAGTTGAAAAGCGCCCATGATCAGCCACCACGCGGCGCGTGATTGCGTCGATCGACGGCTTGTCGGTGACCTTCAACTCACGGCCAAGCGCGTAGCTCAGTAGATGCTCGCTGAAGGCGCGCATGAATTTTTCCGGCCGATCGAGGATAGCATCCTTGAAGGCGATAATGCCTTCAAACTCCGTATCACCAAACAAGCGACCGCTGGCATCGATCTCCAAACCGCTGCGATACTTGTCGCGCCAACGCCCGATCGGATCAAAACTCTCAAGCGCGAAACCAAGCGGATCGATCCGCGCGTGGCAACTGGCGCAGGTTTGGTCGGTCGCGTGTTGCTTGAGGCGCTCACGAATTGTCAGCCCCTTGGCTTCGATCTCCGCGTCGTCCGTCTCGATCTGCGGCACAATATCTGGCGGCGGTGGCGGTGGATCATTAAATATCACCGTGGCCACCCAGACCCCTCGCTTGATCGGGCTGGTGCGTAACGGCGTTGCCGTCATCGTGAGCACCGCCGCGGTGGTGATCACTCCGCCCTCGCGCCGGCTGTTCAGTTTTCGCTTACGGAAATCCTGCGTGTTGGTGTTGAAACGGTTGCGATTTTCCTTGCTGCCAAACGGCTTGTCGGGAGTTGTGTACCAAGCCTGCAACTCATCAGAACGGTATGAGTAGTTGCTGTCCACCAGCAACATGATCGAGCGGTCCTCCACCTGCACACTCTCGAACAGCAACAGCGGCTCCACCATGGTTTGCAGGCCGAACTTCCACTGCTCACAACCGATACGCGAGTAGTAAACCTGAAACCGGTCGAAGTCCGGTACAGCAGTGATAAGCTGATCTAGCCTCAGCCATTGGCGCGCGAAGTTCTCCGACAATGCGCGACTGCGCGGATCATTCAGCATCCGTCGCACGTGTTTTTCGAGCACATCAGATTTCTGCAACTCCCCCTTACGCACGGCCTCCATCAGCGTTTCATCTGGGATGCTGCTCCAAAGAAATAAAGCCAAGCGCTGCGCCAACTCGTAGTCATTCAACGGCGACTTGTCACCGGCGTCGCGCTTGGTTTCCACAACGTACAAAAACTTTGGCGAGGCTAGGATCGCACTCACCACGGACTTAATCGCTTGGGTGAACGAACCGGTGCGTTCCTGTTCCGCCTGATGGAACGCGACGTATCGATCCAGCACTGACTCCTCCACCGGTGCCCGAAAGGCTCGCTCAATGAACGGCCGAAGCCGCTGCTCCACCGCCTCCCGACCTTCCTTGAAAAAAGAGTCACGCAAACCGGTGTACCCATCAAACTCGGGACTATTCACGATGCCACGGCCGAGTTTCAGCAAGCTCTCCAACAAAATCGGTGGGATGCTCAGTTGTTCGCCCTGGTTGTTGAAACCGTGCTCGGCCTGCAGGTCAATAGCGAAGGGATCGACACCCTGCAGGATTTGTCTCTCCACCTGATTCTTGCCCAGCGTGCGATTGCCCACGTTAACCGCTGTCGGCATGCGTCCGGGGGCCGGATCAAAATACGCGCCCGAGCGAATCACCTTTTCCGGCAACGGATAAATGTCTCCACGCAACTGCAGCAGGTCACGCACGGCGTTATTGTATTCGTAACGATTCAGCCGGCGCATCACCACCGGCTCGAGCGTGGTGTTGACCTGCACGTATTCGTCCACCAAGCGGTCGAAAAAGTATGCGAGATTTGCACGTTCGACCTTGGTCGGCTGCTTCTCATCCTCCGGCGGCATCTCCGCCTTGCCCAGCATCTCAACCGCCGTTCGGGTCAACTCGATTTGCTTCAGGAAATCCCCGCGTTTGACCAAGGCCTCAAGGTTCACCTTGCCCTTTACCTTTTTCGCGCCATGACAACGGAAGCAATACTGCTTCATCAACGCCCGCGCCTCGCCCAAATTCACCGCAGCCACCACCTTCGGCTCAGCCTCCTTCGGCTTCACCGGCTCCAGCGAAAGATCGGTGAGCTTCAAGTAATCCAAGCCGTACAGATACCCTTTCCCGCGAAACTTCTGCGCCTTCGGATTGCCGCCCACAAGCTTGATGACCATCCGCTGTGCACCCGCTTCCAGTTCAAACTCGCCGATCTGCTGCAGCTTGGCCAGTTCCACCCGTGGCGAATAAAGGTCAAGCTTTGGATTGATCACCCTGCCGTTCAGGCTGACCTCAAAGAGCCCGTAGTCTGGCGCCAGGGTCCATTGAATTGCCAGCGCGTACCTGCCCGCCTTGGCCACGTCGAACTCCACCGCATTGGATTCCCCCACCACGCCGTCCCAGAGCAAATGACTGTTGCCTCGCCAGCCAGCCCCATACCCACGCATCTCCTGCGGCCGAGCCTTGCCCTCCGTGCGCAGATGAATCTCCCCCTCATAAATCTCGCGCGCCGCCGCCGTCGACTGCTTGCGAATGGAGTGATAATCAAACCGCTCCGCCCCTTGGCCAAGCCCTTGGCCAAGCGAGATGAGGCAAAGAAATGTGCACAGGCGGATCACGCGCGAATCATCCTGCGCTAATCCGGTTCGCACAAGTAAAAGCAGTAATTCAAACATTCCCAAGATGGCAATTTCATGCAAGGGCTTTGACTGTAAAGGATTGACTACCCAAGCATAAAATTCAGAATTGCCCAAAGCCTTGGAACGGTTGTTTGAACAACGTGTAATGGACTGGATAGCTGCGCTGGCGTTTTGCGCAGGTACCAGCTTGGCCGTGTCGGGAGAGGAATTGCACAAGACTGTTGCGCTGTCTCCGAAAAAACCGGCAAATTTGTTCAGCGAGGATGAGAAATCGTTTTGGGCTTTCCAGCCCGTGAGGGATGTGCGGTTTCCCGAGGTAAAAAGCACCCAGTGGGTGCAGTCGCCGATTGACCGTTTTGTTCTAAGCCAACTGGAATCGAACGGGCTCAAGCCCGCAGCGCCGGCCACCCGGCAAAAGCTTATCCGCCGGGTGACGTTTGACCTGACCGGGTTGCCTCCCACGCCCGTGGAGATCAAGGCATTCAATAACGATGTGTCTGCCGATGCCTTTCCCAAACTGGTCAACCGCCTTCTCGCTTCCAAACATTACGGCGAGCGCTGGGGCAAGCACTGGCTCGACATTGCCCGCTACGGCGAATCCGCAGCGCACGATGGCAACAACGCCTATCTTCATGCATGGCGCTATCGCGATTACGTGATCCAGGCCTTCAACGAGGACAAGCCCTATGACCAGTTTATTATCGAACAACTGGCCGGTGATCTCTTGCCGAAAACCGGTGATAACGGCACGGATTATAACCAAATGGTCGCGACAGGGTTTCTCCAAATCGGCCCCAAACCGGTGGTCATGCGCGACAAGCGGCAGATGTTGCTGGATATCGCCGATGAACAACTGCACACCACCGGGATCGCCTTCATGGCCCTGACCCTGGGCTGTGCGCGTTGTCACGACCACAAATTCGATCCCATCCCAACCAAGGATTATTATTCCTTGGCCGGGTTTTTCATGAACACGCATGTGATGTTCGATCAATTGCCCGATTCGATGTGGCTGCAACCTCAGGTCAAGGATCCGAAAGGCAGGGACGTGAAGGTGATGGCGGTTCAGGATTTGCCCAAACCGAAAGATCTCAAGGTTCACTTGCGCGGCAGCTACAGGACCCTTGGTAATGTCGCTCCCCGGCGATTTCTTCAGATCATCGCAGGGGAAGATCATACTCCTCTGCAAACCGAAGGCAGCGGACGGCTTGAACTGGCGCGCTGGATTGCGTCCCCAAAACACCCATTGACGGCCCGGGTGATGGTCAACCGGATTTGGCAAAAGCATTTCGGGCGGGGGTTGGTGGCCAGCAGCGATGATTTCGGCGCCCGCGGCGATAAACCCACCCATCCCGAACTGCTCGACTGGTTGGCCTGGCGGTTCGTCAAGAGCGGTTGGTCCATAAAGGAGATGCACCGGCTTATGGTGTTGAGCAGCACGTACCAACAATCAAGCGACGTTGACGCCCAGGCCGCCAAGGTGGATCCGTCCAACAAACTGCTCTGGCGCATGCCGCGGCGGCGACTCGATGCCGAGGAGATTCGTGACGCCATTCTCACCGGCACCGGTCAACTCGACACCACAGTCGGTGGCAATCTCTTTACCAGCGGCTACAAGTTCAACGACTCGAAACGTGACCTGCCTGTGGTCGAGCATATCGACGTCGACTCCTTCGGCCCGTTTCAGGAACCGCGTCGCAGCGTTTATATGCCGGCGGTTAGGAACGTGATTCATCCCATGCTACGGCTCTTTGATACCGCGAACGAACACGAGTCCTCGCCGACCCGGCATCAGACCACCGTGGCACCCCAGGCTTTGTTCATGATGAACAGCCCGTTCGTCCGCCGGCAGGCCGCCGGGCTGATCTTCAAGTTATTTAAGGAAAAGCAATCATCCTTCGAAGATCGGCTGAGCACAGCATACCTCGTTTTGTTGGGTCGCCCACCCACCATCCGGGAACAATCGAAAGCCAAAATCTACATCACCAAGTTCATCGAACAACTGGGTGGACCGGAACCGCCGGACCGGAAAGAAGTTGCCGATGCAAAGAAGGAAGAAAAGCCCACCCCAGCCTACACCAAGCTGATCGGCAATACACACGGTCTGGTGGCCTATTATCGCTTCAATGAATTGTACCCTGATCAACCTGGGCAAAAGAAAGCCCCACGGATCGCCAATACCGTCAAGCCGAACCTCTCTCCCGGCGAGGCACCCAACAACGCCACTTTCGGGGTGGCGGGGCCCATCATCGCCAAGGGATCCACGAATGAAGTCAATCGTGGCATTCGGTTCAATGGGACTGACCAATTCGTCCGAATCAGCGATCCGGCGGTGGCCAATGTCAAAACCGGCAGTCTCACCGTCGAGTATTGGATCAACCCGGCTGAAGTACGCTTGGGGTTCGGGATCGGTAGAGACGGCCCCGAAAAACGCTACTGGAAAAGTGGCATCATGCCGCGGCCCGTGGATGGCGAAATGAAAAATGTGGTCTTCCACGAATACTTCGGCGGCGGGGGCGGATTTCGCACCGGCCGTGATGAGTTCTCAGTGGCGGAGGTTGGCTTATGGACTCATGTGGTTTTCACCTTCGGCAACGGCTACCGCCAACTTTACGTGAATGGCAGACAAGTGGACGAACTGTCCGTCGGTGTATCACTCCCCACCGGCGACCTGCCGATCACCTTCGGCGCCCGCCTACTCACCAATTCGGAGTACCTCAAGGGATCACTGGATGAGGTTGCCTTTTATGACCGCGTGCTGGAGGTGAATGAGATTGAGGATCACTATCTGGCCGGCGGAGGTGAGATGCATAAACGGGAATCGAAAAGGAAAATCCTGACGCGTGAAAAGCAGGCGTGGCTCTCATACTGCCAGGCCCTGATGTGTATGAACGAGTTCGTCTACGTGGATTAACCTTTAACAACTAACTGGCTGATGAATCACAACTATTCAACTTGGCAACCCTCGGACCAGTCGCGGCGCCAGATGCTCAAATCGACCGCGTGCGGGTTTGGTCATCTTGCCCTGCTCGGCTTGCTGGGAAATGAGGCTCGAGCCGATCCCGGAAGCCGTGTCCAGCCGCTTGCGTTGAAGAAACCCCATTTCGCTCCGCGCGCCAAAAACGTGATTTTTTTGTTCATGCACGGTGGGGTTTCCCACATCGACACCTTTGATCCCAAGCCGGAGCTCGACAAGATGCACGGCAAGGATCTGCCATTCGAATTGCCACTACAGTTCGCAGGTGACATCGGCAAGTTGTTGAAATCTCCATGGTCGTTCAGGCAGTACGGCCAAAGCGGCCTTCCCGTAAGCGAGTTGTTTCCACACGTGGGCTCGGTGATCGACGAGATCTGCCTGCTGCGTTCCCTCCACAGTGAACAGGTCGATCACGGTGGTGCCATCCTGCAGCTGCATACCGGTTCAGCCGTCTTTCCCCGCCCAAGCATGGGTGCCTGGCTTGTCTACGGACTGGGCAACGAAAACCGGAACCTTCCGGGGTTCGTGACCATTTGCCCACCCGTCATGCATGGTGGAACACAGAACTATGGAGCGGCCTTTCTCCCCGCAGCCTACCAGGGCACGGCCTTTGGCGACTCTAAAACCCCAATGACCCGGGCCAAGCTTCGCAACCTCAAGCCCGCAGAGGGAAACCCCGCACTGCAGCGGATGCAACTCGACCTCGTCCGAGACGCCAACCGGAAGCATGCCGCCCAAGACCAAAACGATACTCGCATGAATGCGCGCATTGAGGCTTTTGAGCTGGCGTTCCGGATGCAGATGGAGGCGCCTGCAGCCATTGACCTCACCGGCGAAACCAAGCGCACCATGGAACTATACGGCATTGGCCAAGGCCCCACTGACAACTTCGGACGCCAATGCCTCCTCGCCCGGCGCTTGGTCGAGCGCGGCGTGCGCTTTGTCCAGTGCAGCCACAGCTACAAGTGGGATCAACACGGCAACCTCCGCGGCGGACATACCGCCAATGCCCGCGAGGTGGACCAGCCCATCGCCGCACTCATCCGCGATTTACGCCAACGCGGCATGCTCGATGAAACGCTCGTGGTCTGGGGAACCGAATTTGGGCGCACCCCGGTGGCACAAGGCAGCGATGGCCGGGATCACAACCCGTACGGCTTCACCATGTGGATGGCCGGCGGAGGCGTCAAGGGCGGCATGGCCTATGGCGCCACGGATGAACTCGGATACTACGCGGCCGAAGACAAGGTCTCGATGTACGATTTCCATGCGACCCTGCTTCACCTCCTTGGCTTGGATCATGAACATCTCACCTACCGACACGCCGGCCGCGATTTCCGCTTAACCGACGTTCACGGCAACGTCATCAAGAAGATTCTGACCTAGGCTCAATTAAACTCAGTGCTTGGTTCCCTAAACCACCCCGTTTTTCTGTTTCACCTACTCAAACACCGGAACCTTTTTCAGCTACGCCAAATCCCAAGGAATCTCCTTTTGTAACGGCAATGGTTTGGAAGCCAAGCGCAAAGCACCCGGTCGAAACCATCCCACCCACAGCCAATGATTGGATGACTTGCCGACAGTTCATTAGTTTCTTTCATGGAAGCTCTTACTGCTTATCACTTCTTTGATCAACGGCTTTAATCTGAAATTATTTTTCGCTGTCTTGTTTACGATTCTATCGATGGTCAGCGTATCGCCTGGCGTCAATTCGCGGGAAAGCGCGAACCGCATGAGATGAGCGGTGAAGGCTTTGGCAAATCGACGGTCTTCTTTTATGATCGAATTCTTGAATCGGACAATGTCGTTGAATTTGTATTTCCGCAATAGGGTGCCACTGGCGTCGATTTCACGTCCGTTGTCATACTTGTCGCGCCAGCGTCCGGTGATGTCGAAATTCTCCATCGCAAAACCAAGGGGATCCAACCTCGAATGGCAGCCGGCGCAGTCGGGATTTTCACGGTGCTTGGCAAACTTTTCGCGGATAGTCAGATTCTCATCTGAAGCATCTTCGTTCAGCGGCGGAACATTATTTGGTGGCGGCGGTGGTGGGTCGTTAAAAATAACCTCAATAATCCACGCGCCGCGAGCGATCGGAAGGGTCCGGCGCGGACCGGAAGTCATACTGAGCATCGCGGCACTGGTGATTACGCCACCGTAACGCGGATCTTTCGCGGCCACTCGTTGAAATGTCCCTCCTCGAAGTTTGTTACGCATCTCATCGTCGTAACGGCGGTTCATCTCCTCCTGCACCTCGTGCGGATTACGCGGTTTCGGCAGTTTGTTCAGTTTGTCTTTCTCTTGATTTAACGCCTTTGCCAAAACCTCCCTTTTCGATTCCACATCTTTTCGGGCGGGCTCCAACTCGGGAGCAATCGAACGGTAGTACTCAGCCAATGTAGTGGTTTGTTCATGCGAACGCTTTGCTGCGTCTGTCTGCATCGCCGCAACAACTGGAAACGGAAGCGGCACCGACTGCGTCTTGAAATAAAACCCGTAGCCTCCACCTCCGTTGGCGATCTTGAAGAGCAGCTTGTTTTGGCCCTTGACCAAGCTCACTCGAACTTTGTCCTGATCAGGCGCAACTCCTCGGGTGATTTTTTTATCGGTGATCAACTTGCCGTTGAGCCAAAGTTTAAAGCTGTCATCGGTACCAAGCGAAAGCTCCAATTCCCGTGCTGCGCCGGATTGGATCGTGCGGTAAAGATAGGTCGCACTGTTTCCTCCGCTCAGATTGTGCACCTTTCCGTCCACGAAATTTTCGGCGAGTTCCCACTTCAGCTTGCCGTAAGTTTTTCCCAAATCGACATCCGTTTCGATGATAAACGCCTTGGCGTGAGCTTCGTCGAAGTTACCCGCACCAAATGGCCCAATGCGGTGCCAAGGGGAAAGTGCCGCACTCTCAGCCAACGCCTTCTGTTGAGCGGCTTCCCATTGCGCTTGGCCCTCAGTGAAATCTATCTGCTCCGCTTTCTTTTCCATGATCAAAGGGATGCTTTTCACAAAATCATCCAAATCTGTCTGGGCGGACTTAATCACCTCCTGGGCAGCCTTGCGTTTGGCCTCGAGCGGTTTGTTCTCTTCGATAATTTTTTTCTCATCCACCTTCGGCGCCTTGAGGTCGGTGGTGTACCAATCTTTCAGGAAATCGCTTTGGTAACTGAAGGCGGGCTTGATCAACTCGACAATGGGGCGATCCTCGACAAAGACCGCGTCAAAGAGCAGCAGCGGCTCGCAGAGCATCTGCAGGCTAGCGGGGTGATTTTTGTCGAGCATGAACAAACGGTGTTTCTTGGGATCGGGCGTAGCAGCTAGGATGTTCTCGAGCTGCATCCACTGCACGGGGAACGTGTCGAGGAATCGCTCGATCTTCGGGTCGGCCAGCATGCGGTCGATGGTCTTGTCCAACACCTCGGGCTCGACCAAGTCGCCGTTGCCGGCGAGGCGCAACAGATCGGTGTCGGGCGTGCTGGCCCAGAGGAAAAAGGAAAGATTGGAGGCCAGCGTGTAGGCCTTGGCATCGGTGGCAGGATAGCGATAGAGAAACATCGGCGAGGACAGTACGCCGGAGGCGACTTTTTTCATGCTTTCGGTGAAGGACAGCTCCTGCTTCATCTTGGCCAATGCGTAGGCGGTGTAGCGGTCGATCGTGGCGGCCTCAACCGGCCCGCGAAAGGCTCGCTTCAAAAAGGCCGCAATGCGCTTGCGGGTATCGGCCGACAAATCGATGCCCTCGGCGGGGGGCTTGAAGAAGGTGTTCCAGACGCCGACGGTGTTTTCGTTGAAGTCCGGGCTTTCGACTATGGACACGCTTAGCCGCAGGAAGGCATCGAGCAACAACGGCGAGAGAGTGAGCTGGTTGGCTTGGTTGTCAAAGCCGTGCGATGCGCGCAGGTCTTTCGGGAAGGCCCTCACCTCGCGCAGGCCGTCGGCGGGGTTGAGCGTGAGCGAACGCACATTAACGCGGTCGGGCATCTTGGGCGCATTCAGGTAGATGGTTTGGCGCGTCATCAGTTTTTCCGGCAACGAAAATACATCGCGGTTCAGTTGGAAGAGGTCGCGCACGGCATTGTTGTACTGGAACCGGTTCAGGCGGCGGATCGGTATACGCTCGCCCTTGGCCGTGGCGGTGGCGGCGCGCAACTCCGCCTTAAGTGTGGCGAGCAGGTTGGCACGCTGCGCCTCCGTGAGCCGGGGCTCGTCCTCCGGCGGCATGTCGGCCCCATCGATCACCTCGATCAATTGCTTGATCAACTTCGGCCTGGCGAGGAACTGTTTGGCGTTGGCTATCTCCTTGAGGTTGACCTTGCCTTTCACCTTTTCGCCGCCGTGACATTTCACGCAGCTCTTGGCAAAGAGCGGTTTTAGGACTTGCTCAAACTCATCGGCCGCCGTGGCTGCGTGGATAGAGACAAACGACAGAAGCAGTGTACCCTGTTGAATGAACCGTCGGGCAAACATCGGCTAACCTATGTCCACATATCAGAGATCACATCGGTGCTGTCCGCGAACGATTCCATTTCCAGCCCCATCAGCTTCGCGACCGAGAGCCATAGATTGGAGTTCAGCGTGCCGCTTTTGCACTGGATGAACCGGCCCTGCTTTACCTGACTCTGGCCGCGTCCGGCCACGATCATCGGCAAGTCGTAATACTGGTGCGTCGCGCCGTCACCCAACGCCGCTCCGTACGTCACCAGCGAATTGTCGAGCATCGTGCTGCCGTCCGATTCCTTGATCTCCTTCATGCGCTTGAGCACATAAGCGTATTGCTGCATGTGGAAGATGTCGATCTTCTGCACTTCAAGATAACCCTTGCCCTTCTGATTATGGGTCATGTTGTGGTGCTGCACAGGTTTGTCGAACACGCCCTCGTACATCAGCGTGGCATCCCAGCGCTCCGGCCCAATCATGAAGGTGGAAATGTTCGTGATGCCCATCTGAAAAGCGAGCAGCATCAGGTCGGCCTGAAGGCGAATGTATTCCCCGCGGGGTAATACTTCGTTCTTCGGCACACGAATGTCCACATTAGTCAGCAGTTTTTCGAGCCTAGCCATGCGTACTTCCACGTCGCGGATCATGGTCATGAACTCATCCATTGTCGCGCGGTCCTCGTTGGAGAGCTTGCGCGAGAGCGACTTCGCATCAGCCAACACAAGATCCGTGACCTCGGTCACATGCGATCGATAACTATCTTTTGCGAACAAACGATCATAGAGCTTTTGAGGATCGCGTATAGACGGCGCGATCTTGTCCGGCCCATACCATGAAATATTGTCGAAATGGATCGACTCCTTGCCAGCCGTGAACCCGTTGCAACTGATCTCAAGCGTGTTGAACGCCGTCGTGTGCCCAACTTTGTCGCCAATCACCTGATCGAGACTGCGCCCGTTTGGATGCTTGATGCCCTGCTCGGCCGCCTGGACCGGCGACAAACTCGTGAGGTAACACGACGCCCCTTGCGCATGCACATCCTGCCCGTTCTTGAATGTACGGTCCAAGCCGGTGATCAGAGTCACATCCCTCGTGTGATCCTTCAGCGGTTGCATCGTTGAGGTCAATTCAAGCGGATAAATGCCCGGTGTGTTCCGCTTGCGCTTCTGGTTCTTCGTCTTGTCGGCATTGAATCCGCCAACAAAGCCCGGCAACTCGCCGTTTTCCTCCTCCGGAAAAAAACACCGCCTCACAATACCATTGGGGATGTACATGATCGCCAGCTTTTTACTGGGCTTGGCCACCTTGCTTCCCGCGCCAAACACGCCTGGCATGGAATGTAAAAAAGGCAGCGCCACAGCCGCTCCGTTGGCTTTCAGAAACTTTCTCCTGGAAAAATGCGTCCGGTTCAACATGGCATCAATGATACTGCAGAAAAAACGACTCTTGTGCTATATTGCTATTTTTGCAAGCGAATCGTGGTCCAAGATCTGCTGATACATTTTATTCGACTTGCAAAAATTCATTTTTACTTATCATTCCGCATACAATTCCGGTCCAAGAGCGTTTTTCCACTTGCCGCAAGGGTTACTTGCGCTTGATGTTGTGTTTGTCGTAGAGGCGTTGCCAGTACTTTTTCCAGTAGGTGTCGTAGTAGTCGTAAGCGGCTTTTTGGATATGCGGCAAATCGGTGACTTTTGGCGAATTGAGACTGTAGTTGTAGTTTTTGAGATGAGCCTGGCCAACACGCTTACGAGGCGACACAAACCGCCACTCCGAGTTACCCAAAACATCCTCGCAAAGCTTCGCGCCAACCGGATCGTACTGGATGAGTTGCTCGCGCGTGTGGATGTGGTTGTGATCATGATCCATCGTGCGATTGGTGTTGTACCAACACTGAAAAATTTCCGCCCAATACTCGGAACGATTCTTGGCAGCATAACATTGCTTCGGGCCACCAAAATAAATCAGCACTTTGTCATACTTGTTGACCTTCACCTTGGCGTGCGTTTTTTCGTCGTTCACGAGGATGTCGCCGCCGTTCAGGCATTTGCGAAGCAACTTCGGTGACTCATCGGGAAACGATTTCTTCAAGGCTCCAAGCAGCTTCACCGATTTTTCACTTTTGATCCGGCGATAGCGCTGGGCGGCTCGCCCGTCGTTCCAGATGCCGGTCTTCTTCACGTTCTCAAATGTCACTGTCAACCGTTTCTGCAGTGCTTCGTCAAACCCCACGCCGTGCACCACGTGGCCAAACTCGTGGATGAGAATGCTCTCGAGCTGCATCCCTCCTTCATACTCCATCACGTCTTCCTCCGCGAAAACCACCGTCGGCCTTGAACCGATGTGCCGGAGGAAACCGCGCTGCCGCCAGTTGTAAAAATCCAGTTCCTCACCCTTTTTTTCGGTGGCGAACTGCGGCAACTGCGAGGTCAACTCGTCATGCCCGATCAAAAGACACAGCACCTTTTTTTTACGAATACGCTCGGCAATCCCCGGCTTCATGCTTCGCATCAGCATATCGAACTGATACGCCGTCTCCTTGTGCGCGAGATCCGCCACCTTCCCCGAAGTGGCAATCAGGATGTCCTGAACCAGCGTCGCCTTCCTGTAAAAGCTGGTGTCCAACTTGTATTCGCGCGCCTGCGACTCTGTCAGTGGTTTGACCTCATAGACCGCCTGCGCGCTGAAACCGAAGCCGACCGTCAGTAATACAAAAAGAATTTGTCTCATATCCTAATCAAATAAACTTCAAAGCGAGTCTCACTGCCTCAAAAAGGCTGTTTGGGTTGGCTTTGCCCTGTCCAGCGATATCAAGCGCGGTGCCGTGATCGACCGAGGTGCGGACGATCGGCAGGCCAAGCGTGGTGTTCACCGCCTCGTCGAAGCACAGTGCCTTCAACGGGATGTGACCTTGGTCGTGGTACATGCAGACGAACAGATCAGTCGCACGGCGCTTGTCCGGCAGGAACGCGGTGTCCGGCGGGATTGGTCCCTCGACATCAAACCCGCGCTTACGAGCCGCTTCGATCGCTGGAATGATCACCGCCTCCTCTTCGCTGCCGAACAAACCGTGCTCACCCGCGTGCGGGTTGAGGCCCAGTACGCCGATCTTTGGCTCTCCGCCGCGAATGCGCCGCATCGCCTGCGCGCCAAGTTCGAGTGTCTCGAGAATGCGCTCTCTGGTGAGCAGTCCCGGCACCTCCGCGTAACCGACGTGCGTGGTTACAAACACGCACCGAACCTCGCTCGAATACTGCAGCATGCATGCTCGTTGCACATGCGTCTTGGCCGCGAAAATCTCGGTGTGCCCGGGAAAAGAAATCCCCGCCGCGCGCAGTGCCTCCTTGTTCAACGGCGCAGTCGTCACCGCGGCCACTTGGCCACCAAGCGCGGCGTTGATGGCGTTCTCCACGTAGGCGTAGCCCGCGCATCCGGTGGCGGCGTTAACAGTGCCGGTTTCAAAGTCACTCAAACCAATCGCGCCAATGTCGAGCACGCACGGCCCATCAGCCTCGCTCAAGCCGCCAATGATTTTCTCCGGCTTGGCCAAGCGGCATTGATCTGCAGCCTGCTCCAGCACGGCCGCATCCCCAAAAACAACCGGCGTGCAAAGTTTCGCTATCTCCTCATTCCGCAACAGATGCAAACAAACCTCCGGCCCAACCCCGGCGGGATCACCCATCGTCACGGCTATTTTCGGGAGACTCATTTATTCGGGTGTCGCCAGCCTTATTTCAGTCCCAAGGCCCGGCGCAGAACCGGCTCAAAGGCATCGGCCTGGCGGACGAAGCCAAGGTCGTTTGGATGCGAGGCATCGGTGGTGCCCTCGGCGTCATCTCCCAACAGATCATCGCCGCTAAGATAGTGAAGATGCTTCACGCCAGCAGCCTTGAGTTGCTCGTAAGCTTTGCGCAGCGCGGCGTGGTTGTCGCTGTGAAACTTGGCCCTACCGGGCGTAAGCCACGAGTTGGCAAACCGCCGATCCTCTACCAGCAAGATCGGTGTGTTTGGTCGAGCTTTGCGGAGTTGATGCACCAACGGCACGCAGCGCTCAGTCACCATTGTCGCGTTCATGTTTGGTAGGCAATCGATGATGTAACAGGCAGCATCCACCTCAAGCATGAGGTCACCGACTTCCTTGTGCATTTTGCCATTGCCGGAGAAGCCGATGTTGACGACCGGTATTTCGAGTCGCCGACCAAGGATCGCTGGATGTGCCATGCCCGGCCGCGAGGCGCAGGCGCCGTGCGTGATGGAGGTGCCGTAAAAAACCAGCGGCTTGGCCAAGCGCGGTGCCAGCGCTTCAAACTTCGCCCCTGTCGGCATACCGATCTCCAGCGATTCGGTGCCGTTGTAAAGCGGCAGGTAGAGCGCATACTCCCGCATGCCCTTCGCTATGCCGGATAGCAGGGTAGCCTGCATCTCCTGCTTGTTCGGCCGCGTGGCTGCCGCCCAACGCCATTTGCCCTCGGTGTTTCTGGCGTACAAATCCAAACCACTCACGCCGCTCGGTGGCATGTGCGGCATGCCGAGGCGCGAATTCAGCAACTTCCACTTCGCGTGGATGATGGCGGCATCGGTTTTAAACCGAACCATCATCCCGGCACTGTGCCGGCTGAGGTTCCAAACCGCACCGGTCACACTGACTTCCGCCTTGGCCGGCATTCGGTCAAACCATCGCTTGCGTTCCTGATCCCCCCAGGCGCGACCCTCGACACCCCACTTGGTGACGTCATGCCAAGCGACGTTGTCCTGGGCCAATGCCGCAACGGCGGTGCAGACAAAAAGAAAAGTGATAATGTGTTTCATGGTTCTATCGGTTGATCATTTGGTCTTCTGTTCCTGCGGGTTGGGTTTGCCCATGTTGGTCTGTAACAATTTGGCCAATTTGCCGGCTCGCTTGGCTTGGGCGGAGTCGGCGGCGATGTTCGTGTTTTCGTTGGGATCGGTTTTGTGATCGTACAGCATTTGGCCAAGCGCTTGGCCGTTGGGCCTAGAGTATTTGGTGTATCGGAAGCGGTCGGTGCGAATCGTGTCGCCGGCGCGATAGCGGCTGATAGCGTACGACTTCCACTTGGCTTTCGGGTTTTTCAGCAGCGGAACGAGGCTTTGGCCCTGCACATGGCCCGGCTTGGCCAAGCCGATGAGATCGCAGAGCGTCGGGTAAAGATCGATCAACTCCACCAGCCTTCGGCTGCGTTGACCCGGCTTGTGGCCCGGCGCAGCCACAAGTAGCGGCACCTGCAGCGAGGTCTCGAAGCAGGCGTGCTTGCACCACATGGTGTGCTCGCCGAGGTTCCAGCCGTGGTCACCCCAAAGGACGATGATCGTATTGTCGGCGAGCTTGAGCCGGTCGAGTTCGTCCAGCAACTTGCCGACCAACGCGTCCGTGTAACTCACGCAGGCATAGTAGCCGCGAATGAGGTTGCGCGCCATCTCATCACTGACCGGGCCCCGCCTCGGCACGCCGTGGTAGGCGCGCAGCTCGCCCGAGTTGTGTATTGCGCCGTTGGGTGCGTCGATTGGTTTCTTGCGATAATTGGCCGGCAGCTTGATGGTGTCCTCCGGATACAGGTTCCAGTATTTCCGCGGGGCATTGAACGGCAGGTGCGGCTTGAAAAAACCGACCGCGAGGAAGAACGGCTGCTCGCGCTTGGCCAAGTGGCCCATCGTCACGACCGCATGCTTGGCCAAGCGTCCGTCCGGGTAGGCGTTGTCCGGCACGTCGGCGTTTTCGTACGGGGCAGCCCGTCCGGGCTTGGTTCCTGAGCCGGATTTCTCGCGCTGGATGCGGCGGTTTTCCGGCAGGTGATAAGCGATCCCACCGACCCGCCACGGTTCCTCGGACCAGCCGTGGGCGCTGTCGGATCGATGGTGGAACACCTTGCCAAGCGAAACCGTGTGGTAGCCGTTTTTTTTAAGGTGCGTGTGCAGCCCGTCCACCTGCGGCACGTCCTCGTCCGCCCGCGTCAGGAAATTGATGAACCGGTTGTGCGCCGGGCGCAGGCTGGTCATGAGCGACGAACGCGAAGCGCCGCAGGTCGGGACCATGCAGTAGGCGCGCTCGAACAACGTCGACCGCTTGGCCAATCGGTCGATGTTCGGCGAGTGGATGTGGGCAGCGCCGTAGCACCTCAACTCCGGCCGCAGGTCATCGACGGCGATGAACAGCACGTTCGGACGATCGGCCGCAGCGACCGACGCAACCGCGAAACAAAATAAAACGGAAAGCAAGGAAGTCCAGCGCATGGGCCAAGCCTGCCTGTTCACCAAACCATCGGCAATCCGAAACAGTAATTCTTTAATTTAGGAGTGAGTTTTGCAC
>JYMV01000225.1_pt1 | contig 17971 bp, 14 predicted proteins | sample 338911 | NCBI WGS metagenome assembly JYMV01 (sample SAMN03354496, study PRJNA234377) | hydrothermal vent metagenome | biome: Deep sea; feature: Hydrothermal plumes at the Eastern Lau Spreading Center, Western Pacific Ocean; material: Seawater | place: Tonga | collected 2009 | depth 2000 m m
AAAAACGGTAAAATAAAAAAAAATCACGATTACCTCAAATAATCTGGTTGACCTTATTAATAAGCTTAATCACCTTTTTGCTTATTTGGGGTCTTAAACCCTACATTTGACCACAAGCTTTCACTTGTAGGTCAGAAATACCGTAGCACTAAATTTTGAACACAAAGAAACCCAATCTGGTAAGGTTTGTGATGAGAGCAAATAAGGTATGATTATTAAATTACTGAAAATTGTCCTGGTGGTTACGCCATATTGGATTTTTCATCCCGCTTCGGCATTTTCTCCAGCCAATTTGAATTCTGTGGTGATTGTACTTCCGGTATGGCCGGATTACAGAAATAATGACGTCGAACGATCTAGGGTGTTAGAAGAACCGGAGGGAACTGCGGTTGCGATTAAACCTGGAGGCTACTTAGTTACGAATTTCCATGTCATTCGTCGTGCCCTAAGTATCTCTGTTCGGCTCACTGATGGCCGACTGTTAACGGCAGAAATTGTGGGAGTAGATCCACTAACTGATCTTGCTTTAATTAAGGTACCTGAAGACATCGCCGTCTTACCAATCGGGCAGGAACCAACTTTGGCCGCTCCAGCCTGTGCAATCGGCAACCAATTTGGTTTGGGGCTGTCTGTCACTTGTGGGGTAGTTTCTGCAACCCATAGAACTGGTACGGGTTTTAACAAAATTGAAGACTTTATCCAAACGGATGCCACAGTTAACCCTGGGGCTTCAGGGGGAGCGCTCGTCAATGACCAAAATCAGCTTATAGGTGTGCTATCCGCAATATTTACAAAAAAAACTGATGCAAACCTGGGAATCAATTTTGCAGCATCGACACGACTGGTCCTGAGGGTTGTCGAGGATCTAATTTCCTACAAAAAAGTTATTCGTGGACGTGTTGGTATGCGCGTCAAAGGCGTTCCTGCGGGGAACCGAAGGTACAAATTAGGTGCCATTATTAGGACCATAATTTCTGGTGGGTCAGCGGAGGCGGCAGGTCTACGGGTAAACGACATCATCACCAAAATTGGGGAACGTCTTATCAAAACACCGAGTGACGTTACCAGCGAGATAAATATGTATCGCATTGGTGAAAAAGTTAATATGACTATCCGCCGCGGTGACCATACTCTCAATATTATGTTACAAATATTTGCCTAAGCAAAAGCATTGTTGATGTGATCGTGCCTAATATTGCGTGCGGGTAGAGAAACCCTAATGAGGACGGGTTATTACCTGTGCCTATTGGTCCAAAACCCAGAAGTGCTATGCGGTGTGGAATAAAGCGCTTTGCCGGTATGAATATGCCAGGCCAGCTTGAACCGTTTTAAGGCGGAAAATTTTTGAAATATAATGTGCAACCTCGATCAACCCAAACTCCTCTACCCGTCAACCTTTCGGTGCTATTTTCGCAAATTATTGTCGCTCGTCGACAAAACGAGGCGCTTTAATACTGGTCTCGAACGCCTTGGCAAGACTACCTAGTTTCAGTACCTCGATGAGGGCGGAGACCTCAAAAACCCGTTTGATTTCCGCATTTACTATATGGGTCACCTTAGTTTCATCGGATCCTCTCTTTATCTCGATCTTTACCCTTATGTTTTCGAGATCGTCTTCACCGGTCTCCAACACAGCTTGGAAGTCATTTATATCCTGGTTTCGGAACATGAAATCCTCAAACTCCGCGTGATTCAGATTGACACCGCGTATCTTGAAAAACCCAGTCGTTCGCGCAGCATGCTGGATCATAGGGAAGAGCTCCCCTATTGTGCCGGAGCTGTTACCATGCTCAATCATTCGGACGATATCGCCAGAGTTCCACCTCAGAAACGGTGTTGCGTTGTTACTGAAAAGGGGCGTTACGCAGAAGGTTCCGGTTTGGCCTTCTGGCAGAATTTCTCCTGTTTTCTCATCGATTACCTCACAGTAGTACATATCGGACCAGATGTGGATGCCGTCATGGGCATCGCCTTCACAGCCCATAAGGCCCGCCTCGCTCATGCCGAATACGTCGTAGACTTCTGCCCCCCAACGCAGGGCTAGCTTTTCTCGTTTGGCGTCGGACAGAGTTTCTGCCGAGCAGATCACTATGGAGATAGTGCTTTCGGAGAGATCAATGCCCTTGGTATCTGCAACATTGATTAGGTGTAAGGCGAAGCTCGACATCGAAATCAGGACTGTAGGTTTGAGCGCTAATATGAGATCTACCTGTGCTTCTGACGGCACTGCATTGCCGGCACCGACCCAGTTCATGCCCACATTCATCTGGTGGGCGCTGCGGGCCCAAATTTGACCTGCCGGATGAATACCCAAAGGGAATGAAATATGGCAAAGATCTCCCGGCCCAATATTTATGGCTGGAAAAGTGCGGGCCCAGCTTTCTAGGCCATATTTTACATCCTCAAAAGTGCGAGGATAGAATACAGGTTTGCCGGTGGTGCCTCCAGAACGCCAATATTCCGCAATGTCCGTTGCTCTCGCGACATTAAAATTGTCCATGAACTCGGAGTGATTAAATGTACGGAGAATATCCTTGGTGATGATAGGAATTTGTCCCCAGACCCCAGGATCTTCTAGCTCGTCGGCGGGGATATGATCTAGTTTGCCCTTGTACCATCCAGCTGTCTTCGCACGTTCGAATGCGATCTTTTTACGTTCACTCTGAATGTGGTGGATTTCGTCTCTGGATGCAGGTAGGGGTAACAAGTCAGCCATTTCAGGTTCTCCAGTTATCCATTCTTTGTGCCGCGCATTCTCGGATGCTTTGAAATCATATTAAAGTGTTATGCTCGAATGCACGCCGGACGCGCACCAAGAGTTTAATGAGCTGTTCCTTATCCTTCTGAGAAAATTCGTTTAAAGCATCTTCTATCCATTGTGCATGATTGTTGGTCATTTCTTTGAACGTATCTCTCCCTTTTTTTGTCGTTCGCACTTGAAAACTGCGGCGATCCCGGGGGTTTGCGCGCCTTTCAATGAGGTCGTCGGCTACCATCCGGTCAAGAAGTCCCGTGATATTACCTCCTGAAGCCATTAACTTGCTGGCTAACTCGCCGATGGCCACCCAGTCATCCCCAATCCGGTAAAGTTGTGAAAGGAGATCGAAGCGGGTTAAGCTTTGATGGTGAGAGCGCCGAAACTGGCTAGCCACTTCCGCCTCAATAGTTTTCGTACACTTCATCAACTGCAGCCACAAGCGTAGTGAAAGGGTTTCCTGTTTATTGGTTGGAAAATTCGTCACGACTATTTTCAGTCTCTCGCGCCATATTCTTCTTTGAAGATCGTAAAACTTGATAATTTATATGTAAATAGTTTATGTATAAAATAAATACCAGAAATAAACAGGATAGGATAAATGAGAATTGTGATAATCGGCGGCGGTGCAGCCGGACTCTATTTTGCTATCCTAATGAAAAAGGGGCAGCCCCAACACGATATCACAGTCTACGAGCGCAACCGCCAGGATGACACCTTCGGTTTTGGAGTTGTGTTCTCTGATGAGACCTTAGAAAACTTCCTCTCTTATGATCCCGAAACCTACCACCAGATTACAGAAGAATTTTCTTATTGGGACGAAATCGATTTTGTTTTTAAGGGTGAAACCATCCGTACAACTGGGCACGGCTTTTGCGGTTGCGGACGTCGGGAGTTATTGCTGCTTCTGCAAAAGCGTTGTCGCGAATTGGGCGTCACCCTCCATTTTGAAATAGAGATAAAAGACGCCAGCCTATTTGATAGTGCGGACTTGATTGTTGGTGCCGATGGCATTAACAGCTTCGTACGTGGTTTCCACAAGCAACATTTTCATCCCAGCTTCGAGTGGCGGCGTAATAAATTTATTTGGCTTGGCTGCACCAAGCCCCACGAGGCGTTCACTTTCGACTTCACCGAAAACGATCACGGGATTTGGGTGCTGGGAGCCTATCAGTACAATCCCGATCTCTCTACCTGGATCATCGAAGCACCTGAACACACTTGGGAGAACGCCAGAGGCGAGGTTGAAAATATGCACGAGGTGGAACTCCTTGATTACATGGAGGAACTCTGGGCTGACCGGTTGGAGGAGCACAAACTTGTTCCCAACAAATCAGTTTGGCGGACATTCCCTACAATCCGATGTAAAAACTGGAGTCATGAGAATATCGTTCTCATTGGTGATGCTCTCCACACTGCTCATTATTCGATTGGTTCGGGTACCAAGCTGGCCATGGAAGATGCCATCGCACTCTATGAAACGCTCGGTGAGATGGAAGAAATTGATATCTCTCTTAAGCGGTTTGAAGAGGTGCGCAGAACCGAAGTCGAAATTACTCAACACGCCGCCGATGTGAGCGTTGTCTGGACCGAAAACGCCAGACGTTATTGGAAGATGGAACCCATCCAAGCCGCCTATTCCATGCTGACCCGTTCCAAGCAGATTACCCACGAGAATCTCCGCCTTCGAGATGCTCGGTTTGTCAAAAATGTGGAGACCCATTTTACAGATAAAGTACGTCTGCAGGGATTTGAAATTCCTGATGGCACACCACCTATGTTCACGCCGTTTAAACTGCGGGACATCACATTGGTCAATCGGGTCGTGGTTTCTCCAATGGATATGTATTCCTCAGAAGACGGTACGGTAGGCGACTTTCATTTTGTCCATCTCGGCAGTATGGCTATGGGCGGTGCGGGTCTAGTGTTCTCGGAAATGACTTGTGTGTCTCGAGACGGTCGTATCACCCCCGGTTGCGCAGGTCTCTATAAACCAGAGCATGTAGATGCCTGGGCCCGAGTGATCGACTATGTGCACGGTCAATCGGACGCCAAATTCTGTATGCAGATCGGCCATGCAGGCCGCAAGGGATCCACCCGTGTTGCCTGGGAAGGAATGGACAAGCCTCTGGAAAAGGGAAATTGGCCCCTTATTGCGCCGTCGTCGATCCCATTCTATCCGTTTAACAATATCCCGCGTGAGATGACTGACAGGGACATGGCGGCGGTAACGTCGGATTTTGTCTCTGCAGCCTGCAAAGCCCATGATGCAGGCGCCGACGTACTCGAACTGCATATGGCTCATGGTTACTTACTATCGAGTTTCATCACCCCTGTGAGTAATCAACGGACCGACAAATATGGCGGCTCCCTGGAAAACCGCATAAGTTTTCCACTTCAGGTTTTTGACTCTGTCCGTGCGGTTTGGCCCAAAGAAAAGCCCATGTCGGTGCGTATTTCAGCCACCGACTGGGTTGGAGAAGAAGGCGTTACTGGTAATGAGGCCGTAGAAATTGCCATGATCTTTAAGGCCCACGGTTGCGATTTGATCGATGTCTCGGCAGGTCAGACTACACCGGACGCCCGACCAATTTATGGTCGCATGTTCCAGACTTGGTTTTCGGAGCAGGTACGACTTGAGGCAAATATTCCGACCATTGCAGTTGGCAATATAACCACTTGGGATCAAGTAAACACAATCCTGGCCGCGGGACGCGCAGATTTTGTTGCACTAGCCCGACCCCATCTTGTAAACCCACATTTCACCTTGCAGGCAGCAGCCTTTTATGGTGTGGAACAACAGCGTTGGCCTCTGCCATACGACTCTGGAAAAGAACAATCTTACCGGCTCGCAGTTCGCGAACGTGCTGATGAATTAGCTCTCCGCCAAGCCTCTAAGCCCTCCAGCCACGGCGTGCACTCTCCGATTCTTGAGGACAATTAACTAATCTCAAGGATTGATCCTGGGGCCTTCCTTAATTGACCGAAAGCTTTTGAAGGACAGCGGTAGACGATATTTGTATCCTATGCACTTAACTGAGTTTCATGGAGGGCTTGTTCAGGGGACATTAATTTGCTCAAAATTCGGGCCACATCAAATAGAAGGTACTAAACATGACTGATAGTTCGTTCATCGCTAGTAGGCCCGGTCTGGAACAGGCTCTGGAAGCCGTTTTGGTACCGCCCAGCGGTTCAGAACAACCTCAACTACCTAACAATTTACCAAATAAGGGAATTGGCGAGGAGGCAACGCTCGAAATACTGGCACCCATCGTTATTGGTGGAGCCCGGCATCTTGCCGCACCCGGAGCGTTTGCCCATATGGATCCACCAACGCCTTGGATATCTTGGGCCACCACTTTTTGGAATGCATCGCTCAATCAAAATCTTCTGCATCCAGACCTTTCACCGGTTGCCAAAGACATAGAAAGACGGGTGATAGACTGGTTGTCGCCATTCTATGGCATGGATGGCGGTCACATGACACCGGGTTCTACAGTGTCTAACTTAACCGCACTTTGGGCGGCAAGGGACCTAAATGGAATTAAAATAGTAGTCGCCTCTGATGCATCTCACCTCTCTATTGCCAAAGCCACTCACTTGTTAGGTCTTGAATATCTCTCCGTTGCCACGGATACGTCCGGTCGATTAGACACCACCAAACTTCCTACCGATTTGTCTAGTGCAGCCCTTGTTCTCACCGCTGGTACTACAAACGCCGGTGCGATCGATAATCTCCAATTAGCGGAAAGGGCCTCCTGGACGCATGTAGATGCGGCATGGTCTGGACCTTTGAGATTATCCCAAAAACACGCCTCCAAACTGGTGGGAATAGATAAAGCCGACTCCATTTCTATTTCTGCGCACAAATTGTTTTTTCAACCCAAGGAAGCCGGAATGATATTCTTCCGCGCAACTGAAAAAGCTCATTCAGCCGTGAGCTTTGGGGGTTCTTATCTTTCTGTCCCGAATGTAGGAGTTCTCGGTTCGCATGGGGCAATTGCAGTGCCGTTACTCGCGACATTGATGTCCTGGGGACAATCTGGCCTTGCAGAACGTATAGACCGAGCGATGGTACTAGCAGAGACATTATGGTCTAAACTGGATACGCACCCAAAGGTAGAACTTTTCGGCCCACAGTCTAGCGGGGTCATCCTATGGAGACCACACAATCAATCGGGGCTCGGCTCAATCATTGAGCGACTACCTATCGGGTCAACGTCAATTACGAGTGTAGATGGTAAGCAGTGGCTAAGAAACGTTGCAGCCAACCCTTGCGCTAACATCGATGAGCTTTGGCCCAAGATTGAACGCGCTTTGAAGAAATACTGAATTTTTAAAAAAATTCCCGCGCTCCAGCATGCGTCCAATTCTAAGAGATTACTAGCTGCGATTGGTGCCCACGGGCGGAAACTTGTACCTTTCATTCGCTCACTACTCCGCAAGTTCCTCCTAAAATTCAACAGGGCGTCCACCTTTCTCCCAAACCTGGTGTTTGGCTTCTGCATAGCCGGATATCAGGGCTGCAAAAAATTAATGGTTCAGCCAAATGTGGAAATGTTCACATATTTAATTAAAACTTACTAGAGTTCCTCTATAGGGCCCATACTAGGGAATGGTAAGCGTTAGTCCTTTAGTTTTAACCTTATATTTGTGATCTCACCTTTTTGATCATCTTGCGCCGGTTCCAATTTTGAGATAGCGTTGTGAAGCTCGATACATGAGTGAGGAGAGATCGTCAGCTGGAAATTAGAACCGGTAATGGCGGCACCGAAGGAGCAACACCCGAAAACTCTCAGGTAAATGTACTCTCTTGTGTGAGCACTCTGGAAAGTGGCACAGCAGTATGCCCACCGAAGGGGAAAACCGCAGTCTCTGCATGGCCGACGTCGCGTTATGCAGAGGTAGATCAGGAATATTTTAAACCTAGATAATGCGGCTAATCTCTCAGGTTCAGCGACAGAGGGGTCTGGTATCGGTGACGGTATCGGCCGTGATGTTGTGGATCTTGAGAGGCTCTAAACCCGTTGGACACCCTAAAAACACCGCTTTACGACTTTCATATGGACAACGGTGGTCGCATGGTGGCATTTGCCGGCTGGGACATGCCGGTGCAATATACTTCTGGCATTAGAGCGGAACATATTGCAACACGCCAAAGCTGCGGCCTATTTGATGTCTCGCACATGGCACAAATTACCCTAGAGGGAACTGGAGTCGAAGCGCTACTCGAAAAACTCACACCAACCGATGTTGGTGCAATTACCGAAGGGCGGGTCCGTTATTCTTTGTTTTTAAACGCTGACGGCGGGATACTGGACGATTTGATGATCGCCCGCATTAATAATTCCCTCCAACTGGTGGTCAATGCCAGCAGGGCAACACACGATATTACACATCTACGTAGCCACCTCGACACCAATACCGTGATGTCCGTGCTTGAAAATCAAGCGTTACTCGCCTTGCAGGGGCCAGCATCCTCGACTGTACTGGAGAACCTTGGCCTGAATCTAAATGGCTTTACGTTCATGCAAATCCGGCAGTTTGAGCTTCTTGGCTCGTTGGTGACTATCACCCGCTCCGGATATACCGGTGAGGATGGCTTTGAAATTTCGGTACCAGCTGCCGACGCAGTGCGGCTTGCCGAGACTTTGCTTTCGGACGACAATGTGATGCTAGCAGGGCTTGGAGCCCGCGACACCCTTCGCATGGAGGCGGGTCTACCGTTATGGGGGCACGAACTTGACGAAACCACCACGCCGGTTGAGGCCGGTCTTCGGTTTGCACTCTCTAAACGGCGCTGTGATAAAGCTGATTTCCCGGGTGCCGGGCGAATTGTCAATGAACTAACAAATATCCCGAAACGCCAGCTTGTTGGTCTGCTTCCGGAAGGTGGACGCCCTGTGCGTGAAGGTACCGAGCTTCTGCATAACGGTCAGCGTGTCGGGCATATCTCTTCTGGCGGCTTCTCCCCCAGCCTAAATCGACCGGCTGCACTTGGATTTGTTGCAACACCCCTAGCCACTGCAGGTACCATGCTGACTGCAAACAACAAAGGAAAACAGACCCCCATTGCCGTCGCCGCCCTGCCGCTTGTGCCACACCGGTATTTTCGGGGGGGGGAAAAACTTAAACTAAACCGCATAGGTATCAGAACAGGCATATATGGAGAAAATAATGCTGAGATATACGGAAGACCATGAATGGATAAAACTTGAAGGTGATACTGGAACCGTTGGCATCTCACCACATGCCATCGAGCAACTTGGAGATATAGTTTTTATCGAGCTTCCTGAAGTTGGTGCGTCTGTCAATAAAGGCGCAGCAGCAGCAGTTTTTGAATCGGTAAAGGCTGCCTCTGAAATCTACAGCCCGGCAAGCGGAAAAATCACTGACGTGAATTCTGGAATGCTGGAAGACCTCACAGCCATTACCGCTGAGAATGCGATGGATAACTGGATTTTCAAGATCAAGATAAATGATGAAACAGACCTTGATGGCCTGATGGATGAGGAAAAATACAATGCCATGATCAGTTAATTCTCCCCCCCTTAACCGCCAACAAAGAGAACATTGTTATTTATGCTCTTGGTGGTTTTTTTACACCGGAACCCAAACAGGCTCCCGAGACGGAGAAAATATAATGGCCCCTTCCACCGCACCACAAGCCGCTTTTGAAACCCGTCACATCGGGCTGAATGATGCTGCGACAGACAGCATGCTAAAAACTGTTGGAGCTAGTTCTCTAGAACAGTTTTTGGAGACAGTATTACCGGCCAATATCCGCCGCCACGATGAAATGCAACTGAAGCCGGCGTTATCCGAACATCAAGCTCTAGCAGAATTACAACGCCTGGCCGACAAGAACGACGTCAAGACATCACTCATCGGCATGGGATATTACAACTGTTACACACCGCCGGTTGTCCAGCGAAATGTTTTAGAAAACCCTGCCTGGTACACGGCTTACACCCCCTATCAGGCGGAAATCTCACAAGGCCGTTTAGAAGCCCTCCTAAATTTTCAGACATTGGTCACGGACCTTACTGCGATGGATATTGCCAACGGTTCTCTGCTTGATGAAGCCACTGCCGCAGCAGAAGCCATGGGGCTAGCATTCCGGGCACATAAAGCCAAAGGCAAGCGCTTCCTGGTAGATCCCGACACCCACCCACAGACCATTTCGGTATTGCAGACCCGGGCCACACCACTTGGTATTACCGTTGAGATGGACGTTATTAACGCCCAGCCACCAGCGGATTGTTTTGGAGCCCTGATAAGCTATCCCGGCAGTTGTGGAAAGGTCACCGACATCAGCGGTAAAATTGACGCGGTGCATGCAGCCGGGGGTCTGGTTGTGGTATGCACTGACTTGTTGCCACTGACCCTACTGACCCCGCCCGGCGAAATGGGCGCCGATATGGTGGTTGGCAGCGCCCAGCGTTTCGGCGTGCCATTTGGCTTCGGTGGACCGCATGCGGCATTCTTTAGTTGTCGAACGGCACTACAAAGATCAATCCCGGGACGCCTCGTCGGAGTTTCACAAGACACCAAGGGTCGTCCAGCCTACCGACTAGCCCTACAAACCCGGGAACAACATATCCGACGTGAAAAAGCTACATCCAACATCTGCACAGCGCAGGTACTCCTGGCTATAATGTCAGGATTTTATGCCCTTTGGCATGGACCAGAGGGCCTTACTCGGATCGCTAATCACGTGCATCAGCTGGCAAACCGCTTCGCCACAGGTATGCAGAATGCCGGGCGCCGCGTTCGGCACGCCAGCTTTTTTGACACTGTAGTGATTGAAGCTCCCGACGACTGTGACCAGTTAATGGCCGCAGCGCTAGAGGCCGGCATCAATCTACGGCCACTCGAAGGGGCGGTTGCCGTCAGCTTCGACGAGACCAGCGATGAAAACTTATTAACCCAACTGCTCGCGGCGCTCGGTGGTGTCATCAGTAATAATGGCCCGGATATTGATCCTGACATGACATTGCCAGATCACCTCCGTCGAAATAGTACTTACCTGCGCCATCCAGTATTCCACAGCTATCGAACCGAAACCGAAATGCTGCGTTACATGCGGCAGTTGTCGGACCGTGATCTGGCGCTAGACCGGTGTATGATCCCACTAGGTTCCTGCACCATGAAACTAAATTCGACCGCCGAAATGATGCCGGTGACATGGCCCAATTTTTCCGCCATTCACCCCTATGCGCCCGAAGTGCAAACCACAGGTTACCTTGAAATGATTACCGAACTGGAGAAAATGTTAGCAACGGCTACCGGCTATGCTGCGGTTTCTGTGCAACCTAATGCGGGGTCGCAGGGTGAATTTTCCGGGCTACTAGCAATCTCACGTTATCACCAGTCACGGGACGACGGGCATCGCAGTATTTGTCTTATACCCTCATCGGCTCATGGCACCAACCCGGCCTCTGCAGTGATGGCTGGAATGACGGTGGTGGTCGTAAAATGCGATGACGACGGCAATGTTGACGTCACTGACCTCAAAGCCAAGACTAATCTTCACAAGAACAATCTTTCGGCTTTGATGATTACCTACCCGTCAACGCACGGTGTATTTGAAGAGGCGATATCTGAGATCTGTGATATTATCCACGCCGCCGGTGGTCTGGTCTATGTCGACGGGGCAAATCTCAATGCCCTCGTTGGCTATTGTTCACTGCCCCAAATTGGTGCCGATGTCAGCCATCTCAATCTACATAAGACCTTCTGCATTCCCCATGGCGGCGGCGGTCCCGGGGTAGGCCCTATAGGGGTCGCGGCACATCTGGCGCCATTCCTTCCCGGATCGCCATTGGATGGCAAATATGCAGTTAGTGCCGCTCCTTATGGTTCGGCTGGCATACTTCCCATTACTTACGCCTACATACTAATGATGGGTCCTGAGGGGCTGAAGAGAGCCACAGCGAGCGCAATTCTCTCGGCCAATTATATCGCGGCTCGCTTGAAAAATCGGTTTCCGGTTCTCTACAGTGGGAGGAACGGTCGGGTTGCGCATGAATGCGTTATCGATATCCGCGGTATTCAGGAGAAACACGGCGTGACCAACGAGGATATTGCAAAACGTCTAATAGACTTTGGCTTCCATGCACCAACAATGTCGTTTCCTGTGGCTGGAACATTAATGATTGAGCCTACTGAATCTGAATCTCTTTCCGAAATAGACCGCTTTTGTGATGCGATGCTGGCTATAGCTGAGGAGATAGACGTGGTTGCAAATGGCATTTGGCCGGCCGACAATAACCCTCTAGTAAATTCTCCACATACTGCCAATGATATTCTCTCCGACGACTGGGACTACCCCTATAGCCGCAAACAGGCCGCCGACCCTGCTGGCAACCAACAGGACAATAAATATTGGCCACCAGTAGCCCGTGTAGACAATGCCTTTGGCGACCGGAATCTAATGTGCACTTGCCCACCGCCCGAAGCATGGGATCAGGCTGATGAATAGGACCAAGAGGACAGAGAAATTTCAAAAAGTTAGAAAAGATGCGCTGAAGATGCCCGGCTTTTTTGGTTTACCCCTTACCTAACCTCTAAACTAAGATTACATTGAGACTTCGCTGTAAAATTTTTATTTCCAAAGGCTTCCATTCACAATTTACTATTTGAAATCTCTCAATCCCTTAAGCACTGCATCAAACGGTAATAGAATTGCACCGTGTCGAGGCTTTGCATCTTTAGCAGGTTGCAACGCAATTAGTGTCTTCCAATGCCCCTTCGGAGGTGCACCATTATCCAAAAGCATCGCCTCCAATTGATCTCTTACATTCTGTATGTCGTCGGCATTCTTACCTATAACATTATTAGCCAACACTGATGCCGACGCCTGACCGAGGGCGCAGGCTTTAATTGTATGGCTATAATCAGAAACCCTTCCCCTTTCAATTCGAAGGTCCACATCGATGGTGGAGCCACATAATGGGCTCCGCAAAGACGCCTGGGCATCCGGCAACTTCAAAGGGTCGGTTCGGCTAATGTTGGCCGCAAGACGCAAAACGTCCTTATTGTAAATATGATCGATCATAGGGTAGCTAAGATAGTCCTCACCATGTTTGCCCGCAAACATCGGATAATGTAGGTCTTCCCGACAATGAAGGTTTCAGACTTTGATTTCGACATACCCAGGAATTTGATCGCGCAAAAACCTGCTAATCCTAGAGATTCTGCGCGGCTCTTGCATGTCGACGCAACACCCATGGATGCGGCAATAACGGACCTGCCCAACATTCTGGAACCCGGGGATGTCCTAGTCTTTAACGACACAAAAGTGATGCCATCCCGATTAATTGGAAAAAGAGTGAATACTAAGATTGAAGTGACACTCCATAAAGAAGTTTCTAGCAGTATCTGGTGGGCATTCGCAAGACCCGGCCGTAAGCTGAGGGAAGGCGATATTGTTGAATTTGCCCGGAATTTTTCAGCTGAAATCGCTGAAAAAAGAGACAATGGAGAAGTACTTCTTTTATTCAGATGCGGGCAACAAAATCTTCTGGACGTCCTCCACAAGCATGGGATCATGCCTCTTCCTCCCTACATCAAAAGGCCAGTTACTGGTAGCCTAGATGACCTCGATGATTATCAAACCCTTTATGCGTCGAAAGAAGGAGCCGTTGCAGCTCCTACAGCCGGATTACATTTTACTGAAAATCTCATTTCAGCAATTTCTGCTCGTGGTATCTTGACGGCTTTTATTACATTACACGTCGGCGCAGGTACATTTTTACCTGTTAAAACCCATGACACGGAACATCACAAAATGCACACGGAGTGGGGCAAGATTGAACAAACAACAGCCGATATTATTAATGAGGCCCGTAATGCTGGAGGTAAGATTATACCGGTGGGGTCAACGTCTCTCCGCATTTTGGAGACGGCCGCCAATTCAAGCGGGGTTCTTCAACCCTTCATCGGCGAAACGGATATTTTTATTACGCCGGGCTACATTTTTAAAATTGCTGATAAAATGATAACCAACTTCCATTTACCAAGATCTACCCTATTCATGCTAGTCGCTGCATTTTCGGGTCTCAATCGAATTAAAATTGCCTACACCCACGCAATTAATCAGCAATACCGTTTCTTTTCATATGGAGACGCGTGCCTTTTGGAAAAAGGTAAGATGAATGAGTAATTTTGAATTTAAAATTACGAACGTAGATGGAAATGCGCGGACAGGTGTTTTGCACACGGCACACGGAGACATCCGGACACCTGCCTTTATGCCGGTCGGCACCGCCGGGACAGTTAAAGCTATGACACCAGAAGACGTCAAAGCTACAGGCTCTGATATTTTGCTCGGCAATACTTATCATTTGATGTTGCGCCCTGGCGCTGAGCAAGTTGCTAAATTAGGGGGACTACATCAATTTATGAACTGGAAACGACCAATTCTTACGGACTCTGGTGGTTTCCAGGTGATGTCCCTAGCCCAACTGCGTAAACTATCCGAAGACGGTGTAACTTTTCAGTCCCACATCGACGGGAAGAAGTACCACCTTACACCTCAGAGATCGGTTGAAATCCAACACCTCCTTGGCGCCGATATCACCATGGTGCTCGACGAATGCCCCAAACACAGTCAACACAAGAAAGACATGGCAGTTTCTATGCGACTATCATCACGTTGGGCTGCTCGATCTAAGGAGGCGTTCATAGATCGCCCAGGTTATGGAATATTCGGGATTGTCCAAGGCAACGTCTTTAAAGACCTACGTGAAGAATCAGCCAGTGACCTAAAAAAGATAGGCTTTGAGGGCTACGCTATTGGTGGATTAGCGGTGGGGGAAATACAAGAAGAGATGCTAACGACACTTGACTTCACAATTCCTCATTTACCCCAGAATAAACCCCGCTATCTAATGGGGGTTGGTACCCCCGCGGATATCGTAGAGGGAGTAATAAGGGGAATTGATATGTTTGACTGCGTAATGCCAACCCGTTCCGGTCGAACTGGGAAAGGTTTTACACCGCGTGGAGAAATTAACATTCGCAACGCTCGACATGCCGAAGATCCGCGGCAACTGAACGACAACTGCAAATGTCCCGTTTGCAACAACTATAGCCGCGCCTACCTCCATCATCTATTTAAGGCTAATGAGATGTTGGGTCCTATGCTCCTTACGCGCCATAACCTCACCTACTATCAGGATCTGATGCACTCGATCAGAAATTCGATTTCCAATAACGACCTCTCTGGATTCATTAAGAATTTCTATCGAGATAAATTAAAGGGCGATGTCGAGCCCCTGGAAACAGAGGTCCGTCATTAAGCTGGTAATATAGGAAAGACGGCCTTGCCCTCTACTTTGACAATGTTCATATTACGTTGGTTATAACGGCCGGTTGTGCGGAGGCAGAGGAAAAGAGACATGGAAACGAGTAAAAAATGAACGAACTCCGTACGGATGTAGTAGATCATCATGTTAACTGGTTTGAAGTGCATCGTGATGCCAAAACACTCGTCAGAAAGCTGATTGGCCTCAGTGCCTGGAAAGGTATAATCGCCGTTACCCGAGGGGGGCTAGTGCCTGCTGCCATCATTGCGCGGGAAATGGATATCCGCCACATCGATACGCTTTGTATAGCCACGTACGACGAACAATACATCGGAGACGTTAACGTCATTAAAAAGCCTGCGGAAGCCGTTAAAGATGAAGGCGAAGGCTGGCTGATGATTGATGACCTGGTGGATACGGGCACTACAATTAAGACCGCACGGGAATTTCTACCTAAATGCCACGTCGCTACGGTTTACGCAAAGACGGAAGGCCTCGAATATGTGGATACGTTCGTCCATGAAGTCCCGCAAAATCATTGGGTGTTTTTCCCCTGGGATACGGAACCACAATACGTTGCTCCATTAGTCAACTCTCCAAACGACGCTACCTAAGAGATTTATAATTTATCCTCGCACATGAGCATCAAATTTTTAGCATTCAGCCGTTTGAAAGCCGAGGACATGATAAGGAAAAATCAAACCGATCGGTATAATGCGCGTCTTTTTTAAACGGTCAAGGATTACCCTTTAATTGGGTTATCCAGTAATACTTTTCTATCGTAGACCAGGTTTCCTGCCGCGTAAGTTGCCCTGATAGCCCGATCATCGGCTAATACGATTTGCGCAAATAGCAGATCGCCAAGATTGTCGGCTCGATTGGTTCTATTTTCGATCATGGGAGTAGATTTCAGATCAATTACTACTAAATCAGCCTCATATCCGGTTGCTATACGACCAATCCTATCATCCAAGTGCATGGCCTTAGCACCACCCAGGGTAGCGGTATAAAACGCTTCCTCAGGTGAAATCGAATACCCTTGAAGCTGAGAAATCTCATAGGCGCCCTTCATAGTGGCAAATGGAGAGAGGGAAGTACCACCTGCAATATCAGTACCAAATGCCAGTAAAACTTCTGAGTTCTTTAATCTCTCAAATTGGAATAAGCCGCTTCCCATAAACAAATTAGAAGTTGGACAATGTACAATCGCTGCACCTGTTTCCGCTGCCAACGCAATTTCTGAATCCGAAAAATGAATTCCATGACCATATAGGGCCCGCGGACCTAACAATCCAAAATGCGAGTAAACGTCTAGGTAGCTGTCAGCGTCTGGAAAGAGTTCATTAACCCAAGATACTTCATCGAGATTTTCAGAAACATGTGATTGAACAAAGACGCCGTCTGCACTTTTATAAAGAGCCCCAGCGAGTTCCAACTGCTCAGGTGATGAAGTCGGCGCAAAGCGGGGTGTGACAGCGTATAGGTTTCTACCCCGGCCATGCCACTTGTCTATCAGGGCCTTGGATTGATCGTAGCCGGTCTTGGCCGTATCGCGAACGCTAATCGGAACATTGCGATCCATAAGAACTTTACCTGCTACCACGCGTAAGTTACGTCTACTACTTTCCTCAAAAAAAGCGTCGACGGAGACGGGGTGACTAGTGCAATAGACGGCAGCAGTGGTGAAACCGTTCTTTAAGAGCTCATCAAGAAAAAAAGCTGCCGCTTTGTCAGCAACTTCTTTATTTGAAAATCGTGCCTCCTCTGGGAACGTATATTTATCAAGCCATTCCAAGAGTTGTGTACCATAAGAAGCAATAACATCAATTTGCGGATAGTGTACGTGCGCGTCGACGAAACCGGCGCAAATAAGACAATCACCATAGTCAACTACTGTCGACCCATCCGGTGCATCGGCAGTTTTTCCGGCATTTGAAATCAGTCCGTTTTCAATACTGATAAAGCCTCTTTCCCAATAGCTAAACGAATGTTCGTTTTCCGGGTTAGAGGGGTCACTATTAAACGTCAGGACCTGGCCGAGAAGAACCTTTGGCCCCTCCGTATCAGAGGGAGAGAACATAATGATTTATCATCAGAAAACATCATTTGGGCGGCACAGTGTTTTGCACTGACCGCCCTAACGAAAGGTGTTACTTACCAGGGAATTTGTCGTCGATGCCTTCAACGTAGAAGTTCATGCCAGCCAGCAATCCATCATTCGCATGTTCGCCAGCTTTTACACGCACCTTACCGGATTGATCCTTGATCGGCCCTTGGAAGGCGTGGACACTACCGTCGATCAGGCCTTTGCGGGCCTTTTCTGCCATGGCCTTAACATTGGCTGGCAGCACCTTATTATAGGGTGCCAGTTGAACCATTCCTTCTTTAAAGCCTTCCCATGTATCGGCTGGCTTCCAGGTTCCGTTTAAAACCTCTCTCACACGCCGCGTATAGTAAGGAGTCCAATTATCAATAATTCCTGTTAGATGGGCCTTAGGGGCGAATTTACTCATATCTGAACCCTGACCAAAGCCGAATTTTCCCCGTTTCTCGGCAACCTGTAATGCTGCTGTCGAATCAGTATGTGTAAAAATCATATCTGCACCTTGATCAATAAGGGCTTTGGCTGCATCTGCCTCCTTACCCGGGTCAAACCATGTTGAGACCCAGATGATCTTAAGCCGCACTTTTGGGTTTACTGAGCGCGCGGCTAAGAATGTGGCATTTATACCCCGGATCACTTCAGGGATCGGAAACGACGCTACATACCCCAAAACGTTCGACTTGGTCATTTTACCGGCAATCAGGCCTATAACATGACGACCTTCATAAAAGCGGGCTGAATACGTTCCCACATTTTTTTGAACGTTTATAGCCGGTAGCGTGCTCAAATATTACTTTAGGA
>JYMV01023683.1_pt1 | contig 17929 bp, 20 predicted proteins | sample 338911 | NCBI WGS metagenome assembly JYMV01 (sample SAMN03354496, study PRJNA234377) | hydrothermal vent metagenome | biome: Deep sea; feature: Hydrothermal plumes at the Eastern Lau Spreading Center, Western Pacific Ocean; material: Seawater | place: Tonga | collected 2009 | depth 2000 m m
CGTATAGATGTGGCCACAGCACGTATGGAATATTACAAACGCCCCGGCGCTTTGCCCACAGTGGAAAAAAGTTCGGTCAAGTCTGACCTTTTCCGACGTGACTTCACCATAAACTGCATGGCGGTTAAGCTGACCGGTGCGAATGCATTTTGTCTGATCGATTTTTTTAACGGCGAAAGGGATTTAAAAAATCGGGAAATTCACGTCCTGCACAGTTTGAGTTTTATTGAAGACCCCTGCAGGTTATTCAGGGCCATACGGTTTGAGCAGCGATTTGATTTCAAAATGGGCAAGCAAGCCGAGTCATTTATGCGAACCACCATCAAAAAGCGTTTGGTCGATTCTTTAAGCGGAACGCGTTTGTTCAACGAGATCAAACTGCTCCTCAAAGAGAAGCGCCCGATGAATTGCATTCGTAGAATGCAGGAGTTTGACCTGCTTCAGTTCGTTTCCCCGGAAATGTTGAAAGATCACAAAGACCTTGAAACCCTGGAAAGGCTGGAATCGGTGTTTTCTTGGGCGGGTATGATCACTCTTCCCCGAGAACCGGAAATCTGGTGCGTCTATTTTCTAGGAATGTTTTATTCCCTGGAGGAAGAAGCGTTTTTAAAAGCGGCCGATCGCCTCCAACTGCCAACTCGAATGAAAAACTCACTGGGGCAGGATAGAACTACCTGCCGTGAGAGTTTGAAACGACTGAATTCCCAAAAGGAATGGGAACCAAAAGAGATCTACCATACCTTTGCCAACCTTTCTATTGAAGCGGTTATTTTTTTGATAGCCTTGTCTTCCTCGGACCGGCTCAATCAGTATGTGAATATTTATTTTGCCCAGTATCAGGGCAAGTCAGAGCCCTCGTTGACGGGGGATGACTTGGTAAAAATGGGACTAGATCCCGGCCCGGTTTTTAAGTCCGTGTTCAACGCGCTTCGGGAGGCGCGGGTGATGGGAAGGGTAAATACCAGGGAAGAAGAAGTGGCTCTGGTTGAAGAACGATTCCTGAAACCATGAGGCAAAAAATTCCCTAGGTAAGGGAAGAATTTTGTACAATCTCTTAAACATCGAATCGACCGGCTTTTTCTATTAACCCAGAATGGGACTGAAAGCTGTACTGTTCCAGATTCGATATGTCATGCTTGCGGGTTAAGCAGGGTAGGGATGTGTTATAATGCAAAATCCTTGGTTTTATCTTTTAACTTGTGAAGAGGTGATGGGTCGTGGCAAGTGTTGAATACCTAATTAAACAGTTTTTGACTCCGGACAAAAAACAGCTGGACTTGAGTAACCAGAATATTGGCGACAAGGGGGCTATCAAGTTGTCCCAGGCCAAGAATCTGAGCAGGCTGAAAAAGTTGATTCTTCCAAACAACAATATCAGCGATGAGGGAATTACCGCGATTGCCAACTCGGAAAACTTCAAACAGCTGACGGACCTTGATATTTATGGGAATGTTATCAGCGATGACGGGGTCAAGGCGATTGCTGAATCTCCCTATATGAGCAACCTGAAAAAACTCAGCCTTTATGGCAACCTTGTTGAAGATGAAGGAGCCATCGCCATTGCCGAATCCCAGACGCTTTCAAAATTGAAACATTTATTTATTTCCTCAAACCGAATCCGGCGTGAAGGGATTGAATCGCTTCAAAAAGCAAAATGCCGCACTCGGCTTTGCCATCTTCATGTGGATGACCTGAAGGATTTTTATTATGAAGAGGTTTCGGATGAGGATGACGAAGATTTGATTAATAGTTGGGAAGAACTTAAGGCCCGGGCCGCCGCGAACAGAGATTCAGAGGACTGACCTTCCAAATGCAGAAACGAAAGTGGATTTTTCTGTTAATTTTCACGTTCTTTCTTCTGTCGACAAATCGGATAAATGCCCAATTCGCTCTGACGGGGCCGGTGGATTACGAAAAACTCTTTGTCGAAAACCTGTCAAGAGGGGTTTTGAACCTATCGGGAAAAAAAATAGGGGATGAGGGGCTGGAAGTTCTCCTCAAACAGGGTTTTATAAAAAAACTCAAAAAACTCGATTTGAGATACAACGCCATCAGTCCGAAAGGGGCCAAAATTTTAGCTCAGTCTCAGCCATTGCCAAAACTCAAAACATTGATCTTGAAACACAATTTTTTTTCTGATGAAGGCACCGTGGCCTTTGCCAATTCCACCAGTTTCCCTAATCTGGAAGTTTTACAGTTGGGGTGGAATGAAGTCCGGGATGCTGGAGCTCTGGCCCTGGCGGATTCAAAAAATTTCCCCAAATTGAAAAAGCTCGATTTAAGGGGAAACTTCCTGGCGGGCAAAACCAAAGAAACCCTCAGGGCTACCCTGGCTCACCTGAAGTCCCTGCGCATATTCCAGGCGGAATAACCACTAGGCGTGGGGCCAATGAGCAAGACTTAGTTGTGCTAAGAGCATTGTTGCTAGCGGTAATAAGCTATTGCGAGTTACCTGCGGAGGTTCTCCGCCACTAGGCGTGGGGCCGTGATATACCCCTCCATAAACTTCATGCCCCAAGTTAATCCTCTTCATTTAAATTCGTGCCCCGCATGGGGTAGAAGGGGTAAGACAGGGGTTCGATTCCCCTTGGTGCTACTCCACTACTCGCCGCAGGGGCAGTGTTTATTTTCCTCGTTTCAATCTGGTCTCCCCTCTATATATTTCCCTTCCGCCAAACGCATTCTAAATGAAGTCGATCTGATTCGAAGAGAAATGGGAAAGCCCGAACAAGAACTACTTCAAATTGAAATCAACAACGCTCAACCTCGCGAGGTTTTTTTTCAAGCACTGACATTGTACAAAAAAGCGGATCGGATGTGTTTTGACCATACCCGAAATACGGGTCCCATTCCTCCAAAGACGCCAGCGGGTAAAATTTTACCGGGAGATGTTTTCGTGGTGTTAAAGAAGGCGATGATCCGTGTTCGCTGTGTGAGCGATCACTGGGGAATTGCCAAATCGGTGAACTTACCAGTTGTCAATCCTTACCATACTCCCAGCAATGTGTATATGAAAATATTGGAGGTCAACCGCGAGTTGAATTTTCTGCTGGATGTTCCTTTTTCACCTAGCACGGTTTATAGACGGGTGCTGGAAACAATTCAACTTGTTGAGAATCTTCTCCAAAACCGCTATCCCGGAATAAAAATCACAGAGCTGCCTGAATTCGTTCGGGAGAATTGACCACGAGATGTTTATTTACAAAATAGAAAATCCTTTAGCATCCTGCAACGAATATCCCACTTAGCGAAAACCTCAGTTTTGGAATTTGTTTTTGAGGAAGAGGTTATTCATATCGCACCGGGCGATGTTTATGATCTGGTTTCATTATTGCCCCTTCACTTTGTTAATTAATTCATAAAATTAAGAATCAGTTTATATGCCTCAGTCAAAATGACGGCCGAGATCTGTATTGGACGGGAATGTGTGAAACGAGTAATAGCCTTTGTGTTTATCACTCCAGACGTGCCTCAAAGGGGCGCTATGCAGGGGGACAACCATGGTTTTGCAGGCTACTGCAAAGAAGGGTGGGGGGAAGGTTCATGAAGCTGGAGAAATATCTATCACTGATGATGGGAGTTTGATGTATTTTGTTTACCAGGTAAAAAATGGCCCTTCGAACTATGATAACGGTATCGGGTTTGCTCGTCGAAAACGTAGGTGAGGTTTCTAAAAATCTGTTGAAACGAGCTTTGTGGTCTGCACTAAAGATTCCAGATTCGAATTTCCTGCATCGTAACTTGAAAATTATCTAAGCTTTGTCTAAAAATTTGGCCTAAAAAAAGCGATTGTCCAACGAAGACTAAGCGCTCAAAACTTTATAAAATACCTAGTTATGGAACCTTTGCCACAGCAGTTTTTTTTCCCGGCCTCTTAATATGCCTCCTAAGGCCTCGTGCCCCGAAGGGATACTCACGCTGGAAACCCGCCTAGGGGACAGGGACTAAGTTTAGCGGTTGAGGATTTTTTGTAGGGTTTTGTCGCGTATTTTTTTGACCTTGCGTTCTGGGATTTCGAGAACCCTGGCAATTTCCTCAATAGTCAGTTCTTCATGATAGTGCAGGGCCAGCACCAATTTTTCCTGCTCGGAAAGAAGGTCGATGCCTTCGGCAATATCAGCCTTCCAGGTTGCCCGGTCTTCGGGTGAAAGTGTCAGCCCTTTGGTTTGTGTCAAAGTCGTGGTTTCGTTCATTGGCGTCCCCGTTTCAGTGCAATTTTTTCAAATTGCGGGTGGCTTCATCTTTACCCCGTTTCAATACGATAATACAACGTTTGCTTTTGCGATATACATTCCAGCCAACACGGTTGGCGGTGTCCCGAAACATCTGGGTCAATAATTCATCTACCGTCAGATCTTTCATAACCCCTCCCTGTCTGAATTTTGACGCATTTACCTTTTTTTATTTATAGAGCAAATCACGTGCCAAAACTCTAAAATCCAGCCCATATCAAGTTGAGGGGGTCGGGATTTTCCTTTCCCTTCTCTATAAAGCCCGGTAAAATTCAGGAATTCATAAAGGGCATCTCTAAAAGTTATTTTTGGCCACCTGCGAGCCGCCGAAAGCGGGTAGCAACCACTAGGCGTGGGGGCCAGTGGACATTAGGTTGGGCTGAAAAACACAGATATAGGCGGCTTGACGAGTCTCCACTATCTGCCTCCCCTGCTAAGGGGTGGCGAGCAAGGAGTTGTTTCGGCTTAATGAAGCATTGCTAGTTGTACCCCTGCTACCCCATTCGGGGCACGAAGGTTAATGAAGAGGATATAACTGGGGTATGAAGGCTGAGGATGAATATCACCGCAACATGCCTAGTGATTGCTTTAGATGAAATTAACGAATTAAAAGAGATCTCGTAGAAACTCTAAATCCTTTTCCCGAGGAGTCAATAAATATGAAAACCTTTCTCCAATTGGTGTATCTATCAATTTTAAGTTTCGCCAGCGTGGCTTATGCGGAAATTCAAACTCAGGAGATCGATTACACCCAGAACGGAACGACGTTAAAAGGCTATCTTGCTTACGACGATGCCATTAAAGGAAAACGTCCGGGAATTCTGGTGGTCCACGAATGGTGGGGGCATAACGAACATGCCCGGGACCGCGCCCGCATGCTTGCACAAATCGGATACACCGCTTTGGCAGTGGATATGTATGGCAACGGAAAAACTGCGGACCACCCCAAAAAGGCCGGCGAGTTCATGAACGCCGCTTTCAAGGACTGGAAAACCTCCAAAGCTCGCTTCAACAAAGCCAAGGAAGTTTTGCAGGCTCATAAGACTGTGGATTCGAAGCGGATTGGAGCTATCGGATTCTGCTTTGGGGGTGCGGTGTCCATTCGCATGGCAAGGGGTGGGGCTGATTTAGATGGAATCGTTGCCTTTCACAGCGCATTGCCTTTAGAACCGGCGATCACAAACATGAAAGCATCCGTCTTGGTCATCAACGGTTCTGAGGATTCTTTTTTAAAACCCGAAAGCGTTGGCTCTTTTTCCAGCCAAATGGTTGCTGGTAATGTGGATTTCACCTACCTGAATCTTTCTGGAATCAAACACAGTTTTACCAACAAACAGGCGGACGAATTCAACAAAAAATTCAACATCCCTAACCTGCAATACAACAAGCAGGCGGACGAACGGTCCTGGTCGGCCATGCGGCAATTTTTCCAGCGGATCTTTAATCAAACCGGTAATTAAAGCATTGCAGATTTTAATTGACCAGCAATCGTTCACTCCCAACCGGATTTTTTGCATCGGCAAGAATTATGGCGAACACGTAAAGGAGCTAGGGGGTAAAACGCCGGAGGAGCCGGTGGTTTTTATGAAACCGGTTTCCAGTATCGTGGCTCCCGGCGAAAGCCTGTTTATGCCTCGCCATGGCAACCTTTTGCATCATGAAGTGGAAGTGGTCCTTTTGATTGGCAGGGAAGGGCGGGACATTCCTCAAACAAACGCCTTATCGTTTATTGCCGGAGTTTCTTTGGGATTGGATTTAACCCTGCGCGATGTTCAAGTCCGATTAAAAAAAGCGGGCCTGCCCTGGGAACTTTCCAAATCGTTTGAGCAGAGCGCCCCCTTGGGACTCTTCAAGGCTTACAATCCAGATTCCATCGACCTGGAGAATTTATCATTCACCTGTTCGGTTAACGGCAAACTTCGACAACAGGGCAAAACCCGGGACATGATATTCCCCATTAAGAATTTGATCCATACGCTGAGCGGATGGTGGACGTTGAGGCCGGGCGATATTATATTTACCGGAACTCCGGCGGGAGTGGGTCCGCTGAAGGCCGGGGACCGAGTGGACATTGAGAGTCCGGACATCGGTTTGTTTTCCTGGACTTTATTTACTTTTGGGGAAATAGGATACTTTTATCGACGAGTTTTTTAAGTCTTGAAGATTCGTCAAGGATTCGCTTTGATAGAACTGCATAATCTTTTTGACATGGCCGTTGGGAAAATATTTGAGCGGTTTAACTCCTTCTTCTTTAAAAAGCGTTGCTAAAGTTTTAGGTGGAAGTTTGAGCGCTACTGACCAGACCCCGTTATTTATACCAGATTTAGGATTCAGTTTTCATAAGTCATAATTGTGTTTGGAATCTGTATCGTTTCCGTATTCCAACCCCAAGCCACCTTGCCTGTGGCAGAACGAGTGGCAAAAACTGTATTATGCCTTCCTCTTTATGACAACCTATCCAAAAAATCTATTTAGGAAATATGCAAACTTGTCTTAACTGAGAAACCTTGACTCTTTCACTTTAGTTATTTTCAGATGCCAGGGTCCTAAAATAGACTCTCCTGGTCATTCTGACTGGGTGGAAGTTTGTTGAAATGTTTGTATGCCAGTGGCGTTGCCACCCGGCCACGGGGGGTACGCTGGATGAATCCGGTCTGGATGAGATAGGGTTCCAGCACCTCTTCGATTGTATCTTTTTCCTCGCTGATCGTTGCCGCCAGACTTTCGATGCCTACCGGTCCGCCGGAATATTTTTCGATCAGTGCCAATAGGAGTTTGTGGTCCATTTTGTCGAGTCCTTTAGCGTCCACTTCCATCATTTCGAGTGCATCGCTTGCGACCTCGCGGGTGATAATGCCATCGGCTTTTACCTGTGCATAGTCACGCACACGTCTTAAAAGGCGGTTGGCAATTCTTGGGGTGCCACGCGAGCGACGGGCAATTTCATTGGCTCCTTCGGGGACAATGGCGATTTCAAGAATGCCGGCCGAACGGGTAAGAATGGTTTCCAGTTCCTTCTCGTTATAATAGTCGAGCCGGTGCACCACTCCGAACCGGTCGCGCAGGGGGGAAGTGAGAAGACCCGCCCTTGTTGTGGCCCCCACCAGGGTAAAGGGGGGCAGTTCCAACTTGATGGAGCGAGCGCTTGGTCCCTGGCCGATCATGATGTCCAGTTTATAGTCTTCCATTGCCGAGTAGAGAATCTCTTCGATTACATTGGAAAGCCGGTGGATCTCATCGATGAAAAGGACGTCGCCTTTTTTCAAGTTGGTGAGAAGCGCCGCCAGATCGCCGGTCTTTTCGATGACCGGGCCCGAGGTGCTTTTGATGTTTGCGCCCATTTCGGCAGCGATGATGTTGGCCAACGTGGTTTTACCCAGTCCGGGTGGACCGTAAAATAACACGTGGTCAAGGGACTCTTCTCTCATTTTGGCGGCGGCTATGAAGATGTTCAGGTTTTCCTTAATCTTTTCCTGCCCGACATACTCGGCCAGTTGGCTGGGCCTGAGACTGTTGTTGTACTGGACTTCTTCGTTATCCAGTTCCGAATCTATAAGTCTATCTTCTTCCATTATAAAATATTCAAACTTTCTTTAATGAGGTCTTCGAGGTTGGCGTCCTTGCCGTTCTGGTTGTAGATTGTTTTCAGAGCTTTTTCCGCTTCCGGTTTTTTATAGCCGAGGTTGATAAGAGCCGAGAGTGCATCATCATAGAAGCCTTGCTTTTGCGTGGCTTCAGGATGATGTTGCATTTCCAGCGCCAGATCCGCCAGCTTGTCTTTCATTTCCAGGGTGAGGCGTTCGGCTGTTTTCTTGCCGACACCTGGGATGGTGCTCAGTCTGGCGGCATCATTATTCATTACGGCGGAAATAAAATCCGCCGGGGACATGCCGGACAGGATGCCCAGGGCAAGACGGGGCCCGACCTTGTTGATGGTGATGAGTTTTTGAAAAATGGTTTGCTCCTGTTCCGTCAGGAAACCGAAGAGTTTAAGTTCGTCTTCTCGCACGCGGGTATGTATTTTGAGTGACACGGTCTGGCCCAGATTGGGCAGAGCGTAATAGGTCGAAAGCGGTGTGAAAACCTGATAGCCCACGCCATTGACATCGACGATAGTGTATTCGGGAGACTTGTAAGCCAGTTGTCCTTTAAGGTGGGCGATCATGCTTTAATTATCCCTGTGCGAGTTTGATTTTCTGTTGCAGTCCGGCGTTATGGATGTGGCAAATGGCGACAGCCAGAGCATCGGAGGCATCAAACGGTTCGGGTTTCTCTTTTAGGTGTAGCAGAATAGTAACCATATCGCGCACCTGGTTTTTATCGGCGCGTCCATAACCGACTACCGATTGTTTGACCTCAAGCGGACTATATTCTGCAAGCTCAATGCCGCAGTTGACGGCGGCCAGCAGGGTGACGCCACGGGTTTGCCCGAGTTTTATTACCGTTTTTACATTGGTGGCGTAGAACAGGTCTTCCACCGCCACCACATCGGGCTGGAATTTTTTCATGGCGAGCACCAGTTCATCGTAAATGCGTTTGAGTCGTTCGGGAAAGGAGTGCTTGGGTGTACTGCGCACACTGCTCCAGTGTACGGCATGCAGGTCGCCTTTGATTTCTTCAACGATGCCAAATCCGGTGCAGTTGCTCCCGGGGTCGATTCCCATAACGCGCATTTTTGCCTGCCTTGGTGAAAAGGTTGGACCTGTCTATAAAAAGAGGAGCCGTTCGGGATTTTAGTTGTGTTCAATAATGGCGGCCATGACATCATCCGGGATGTCGAAATTGGAATAGGCTTTTTGGATGTCGTCGTGGTCTTCCAGAATATCCATCAGTTTGAGTAGTGCTTTGCCTTTTTTCTCATCAAGCGAAACGGTGTTTTGGGGAATGCGGGTGAGCTCCGCCGTATCCATCGGCACGCCCGCTTCTTCGAGAGCCTTGCGCACGGCCTCAAAATTTTCAACGGCGGTGGTGATCTCGTAGTGATCATCAACGGTCTGCATATCATCGGCACCGGCATCGATGGCCAGTTCCATAAGGTCGTCTTCGTTTTTAGCGGCTGTTTTAACAGCGATGAGTCCTTTTTTCTCGAACATCCACGCCACACAGCCGGTTTCACCCAGGTTCCCGCCGGCTTTACCTAGGGCGGCGCGAATTTCGCTGACGGTGCGGTTTTTGTTGTCGGTCATCGCTTCCAGAAAGATGGCTGCTCCGCCGGGACCGTATCCTTCGTAGGTGGTCTCCTCATAGTGTACGCCTTCCAACTCGCCGGTGCCTTTTTTAATGGCGCGGGTGACGTTGTCTGCCGGCATGTTATTGCTCTTGGCGTTCATGATGGCAGTTCTAAGGCGTGGGTTGCCATCTGGGTCTCCCCCACCGAGGCGTGCGGCTACAGTGATTTCCTTGATGATCTTGGTGAATATTTTTCCGCGTTTGGCGTCGGCCGCGCCCTTTTTATGTTTTATACTGGCCCACTTGGAATGACCAGACATATTCGCTCCCTATGCAAAAAATATTATTAACTTTTAGTAATTTAACATAATCTGGGTTCATCTCTCAACTTCGTATGAGCTTATGGCAGAGAAAACAGTAGAAATAAAAATTTCCGGAAAAACGATCCAGGCGCAGGTCGGCGAAACCCTGATTCATGCTCTTTGGGCAGCCGGAATGGCCGAAAGTATCAAGACCGGTTGTGACGGGGGGGTCTGCGGGGCCTGTACCGTTACCCTACGTTATTCCGATGGCCGTACGGGAGGGACGGAGCTGGCCTGTATGAAACCGGTGGAGGCGGGAATGGAAATTTTTCCTTGCCCTGTCGAAGCGGATACCGCGGTGGAGCCGGTAGCCAACCCGGAACTTTCCACTCTGCAATTGGCGTTTCCCACTCTCAACCGGTGTACGAAATGCGGAAGCTGTACCACCGCCTGCCCTATGTCCATTCCGGTGATGGACTCGGTTTTGCGTATGCAAAAGGGAGAGTTTTCCGTCGTGGCGGAAGATTTTACCACCTGTATCCATTGCGGGCTTTGCAGATTCGTATGCGAAGATAAAGTCAAACCACATAATATGGGACTCTGGGTGCGCCGCTCTTTAGGTATGAGCCGGAATTTTGCCATCGCAAAAACAGAGGCCGAACAAGATTGGCAATATCTTCTGGTGGAAGACCGTGAGCTAAGATTGCGACGAGCCCGGCAGTTTCGCCAGTCAGGAAGGATCGAGCCATGATGGAATGGGCGAAGGAATCCCTGGAAAAGCTCGAAGCCTCGCGTCCGGCCCGGCTCGATCAGCCTGCGCCCCAGCCTGATTCGGCCCAGGCAGAGGCCCTTCTCAAACAATACCATCCGGATTACCTGGGCCACGAACGCACAGTGGGGGTTGGCCCAAACGCCGGGAAACAGAAATTCCCGTTAGAGCTTGCACAACTTTTAGAAGGCGACAGTCCTCTCGAGCCGGACTACCTCCCCAAACCTAAAATCGAAACCGATGTGCTGATACTAGGCGGCGGCGGAGCCGGAGCGACTGCGGCCTTGACGCTGGAAGGTTCAGGCCTATCTGTTCACCTGGCTACCAAACTCAGACTGGGCGATTCCAACACCGTGATGGCCGAAGGCGGCATTCAGTCTGCGCTCGGTGATGGCGACTCGCCAAGGCGGCATTTTGCGGATGCACTGGTCGGCGGACACGGTGAAAATGACCCGGACCTGTTGCGAATTCTTTGTGAACAAGGTCCCGAAAGCATACGCTGGCTCAGTCAGTTGGGGTGCCTGTTTGACCAGAATGAGGACGGACGGTTTAGCCTGCGCGGCGGGGGTGGGACCTCGGTGCCGCGTGTTTTGGCCTGCAGGGATTATACCGGGTTGGAGATCATGCGCGTATTAAAAGACGCGGTGCGTTTGACCGGTACTCAAATACTGGAAGAACATGTGGCGATGGAACTGGTCGATGACGGCAAAGGCCGGGTGACCGGCGCCATTCTATTTGACCGGAATGCCGGGAACCCGGTCTGCGTTTCGGCCCGGGCGGTGATTCTGGCTACCGGTGGGAGCGGACAGCTTCGCCTGCAGGGGTTTCCCACCAGCAACCATGTGGGAGCGACCGGTGATGGTCTGGTGTTGGCGTATCGGCAGGGGTGCCGCCTCATCCATCTCGACAGTTACCAGTACCACCCGTCCGGGGCCTGTTACCCGGAAGCCCTGGTCGGGCAGTTGGTGACCGAGGCGATCCGGTCGTTAGGAGCCCAGGTGGTCAATGCAGAAGGAGTGCACTTTATCGACGAGATGGCATACCGCGATGTACTGGCCGGGGCCATCATCAAGGAAACCGCAGAAGGAAGAGGCGTGAAAACTCCGCATGGCAGAACGGGTATTTGGCTCGATACCCCGATGATCGATTTGAAAAAGGGAGCCGGGACACTGGCCCGCCAGTTCCCAGGGTTGATCCACCGGTTTGCGCGTTACAACATCGACCCGGCGAGAAAACCGATCCTGATTTATCCAACTTTGCATTACCAGAACGGCGGCATTCGCGTGGATTCACAATGCCGGACCGATGTTGCCGGGCTCTGGGCCTGCGGGGAAGTGACAGGCGGATTGCATGGCAAAAACCGTCTTATGGGAAATTCACTGCTGGATATTACCGTATTCGGCCGAAGGTCGGCGGAATCGGTTCTCCGCAATATTCCCGAACGGGGAGCCTTGACACTCACCCACTTGAAACGGTTTCAAGTGGAACGGGAAAAAGCAGAACGGGTAAAAAAGGATGGTTCCCATATAACCGTATCCCCAAAGTTTTTTCCGGATGCTTCAGGGATGAAACTGAAACCGGTTGCCGTGGAACAGAAGCAGGAGACCGGTTCTTCGTCCAGTAATTTTGAGCCGCGAAACCCTTTTAACTTTTAACCACTCTGATTAATGGTTTCATTTTTTTCTTCAGACGAGTTGGAGTTATTTAAACTTTTAACAATCCCTATTGATGGATTCTATTTTCGCCCTAGAGGAGTTTAAGTTTTTTGCCGTTTTAGCGGTGGTTATTACTGCTATTGTGATGTTTGTCCGGCGAAGCCGGCAACACCGGTTAGCCGGCGACCCGAAGGTTGTAAAAGAACAGCTTGCACGGTTGGGAGCGGATTATACCGTTCTATCCAATGTGGTGATCTCCGCCGAGTTGGGGATGAATGATGTGAGCCATGTGGTGGTTTCAGCTTATGGAGTGTTTGTCCTTACCGTCAAAACGGAAGCGGGCAAAGTGTTTGGCAGGGAAGGGGACCAGGAATGGCAAATCAAATCGGGAAGGCAGAGGGATATTCTGGTTAACCCGTTATGGGAAAACCGCAAACATGTCAACGCCTTGGAAAAATTGACCGGTCCTGTACGGTTCATCTCTGTGGTGGTTTTTACCCGGGCGGCATTAAAGGGGGAATTTGGGGCCACTGTAGTCCGCCTGAAGGAATTGATTCCCTATATAGAGCAACAAAAAACATCCCGTTTGTCTCATGACAAGCGGGATGAAATCGTGCAAAAGTTAAGAAATATTTCCAGCCACTAGGCGCCGGTCAGCCACCGGATGCAGATGGCAAGAGCTCGTCGAGCCGAGATTAACCTTTGGCCAGCCAAATAGGGCTAATTCTCATCGGCTCCACGCCTAGTGGGGGTTATGCGGTGACATCTATAGTTCCGCCTTTTCCTGCCGATAAAGATTGCGCTGTGGGCTCTACTGCGGACTAAATAAGTGATACAGCCGCCTCACCTTCCTGTTTTTGGACATTTTGTGCTGTTTTTAAGGCCGCGGCTTGGAACTCGGCACTCAATCCTTGAGTTGCACCCGAATTGCTGACTGGTGTCATAATGCGATTCCTTTCAAATAGAGTTATCCTTATAAGTCTTATCGGCAGGAGCTTGAGTAACTTTAGCAAAAACGTAACTTTTTATTGCATGGAAAATCAATAGCTTTGCGTTATGGCAGTGCTAAAAAAACCGGTAAGGATCGGATTGTGTAAATGAGTTCGGCCAGGTATTTTCTCTATAATAATGGAATAAATGCATTACAATAACGCTCATTCGTAGAATTGGAACTTGGAGCAGGAGTAAAGATGAAACGATTAATGATGGTATGTTTGTTGGGATTTTTTGTAATGTTTACAGGGTCCTCTTTGGCGGTATCGAAAGAGTACCTGTTCCCGTCATCGAGCTATAAACCACCTTGTGATACTTCTAAAATAACGATTTGTACCATCGAAATCTGGTTGGCCCATAAACATAAAAAACAAAAGAAAGAGCTTCGAGGTTTTCTGAAATCCAAGTCAATTAAAGTGTTGAACCATACGATCCAGTTCTGGCGGCCAAAAGGGGGGCACCCTCCGACAAATATTGCCATCGGCAGTGCTGTGAGTGCGGAAGACGCGCGCATGGCGATTGATTTTGCGCTGAAATATAACGACCGTGTGGACTTGTTGGTATTGCGTCCGCTTAATCCGCCAAATTACGTGGCGATTGCCACCTCTGCCTGGGACGAGTTATCGCAGATTCCCATCAAACCGGAGGATCTTGAAAGGTTGCGGGACCCCAAGCTGACCACCGAAGAGTTCCACTCTCTATACTATGAGCTTACCAACGAGGGAAACGTCCAGAACAAATTCTATTAACCCCACTCGGCGTGGGGCCAATGTGCAATAGCTTTTATTGGCGAGCAAAGAGTTGTTTCGGCTTGACGGGCCTTTGCTATTGCCCTCTCACGGTAGTGAGTTTGACAAACGGGATGGGATTTGATAGAAGCTAAACCTTTGAATTATAAAAAATTTTACTTTTCAGGAATGTACTCATGCTTGATTTAGCATTTGCCATGGCCCCGCCACCGGATGGAGCGGACCCCGGGGGGGGGAGTTTGCTCGCGTTATTGCCACCGATGATCATGATGTTCATGATCTTCTATTTTGTTCTCATCCGTCCGCAAAAGAAAAAACAGGATGAAGCACGTAAAATGGTCGAGGAATTAAAAGAGGGCGATACCGTTGTGACCTTGAGCGGCATTCATGGAACCGTTAAGAAACTGAAAGAAGATACGATAATGCTGCAAATTTCCGACAATGTTCGAATTAAAATTAATCGTTCTTCCATTGGCACTAAGAAAGTTTAAATACCACAAGTGGGTTTTATTTCCTGTGGCTTGCCACGCTATTTAAAATAATTCTTTTTCAGGATACCCCGCCCGCTGGCGGGGTCGTTCATTCGAGGTATGAGCTCTTAATGTATAGGGATCTTAAGTGGAAAATTCCCTTGATACTCGTTGTAATATTGGGCTCGGTATTACTGGCGTATCCCTTGAAGGAAAAAATTTCCCTGGGGCTTGACCTACAGGGAGGGATGCACCTCTTACTTGAGGTCAAGGTTGAAAAGGCGGTGGAAGCAAGCCTGGAGAGGTTGGCGGACGATATCAAGAGGGATATTTCTGACGAAGATTTGGAATTGGACCGGATCAAAGCCAGTTATGAAGATCGACAGGTAAATGTGCGTATGGTGGATACATTGGATCTTCCACCGGTGAAAAAGATTCTGGATGGTTATCCTTTTTTCAGCCTGGCCCGTGAGGATTCTGATGGACTTGGACTGGTCTATCAGTTGAGTGCGGACCATGTCGAGCAGATCGAACAAAACGCGGTGAGCCAGGGGTTGGAAACCATCCGCAACAGGGTGGATCAGTTTGGGGTGTCAGAACCAACCATTCAGGTTCAGGGGGAAAAGCGGATTCTCGTGCAGTTGCCTGGCATAAAAGATCCGGAACGGGCTATTAACCTGATCGGGAAAACCGCCCGTCTTGAATTCAAACTGTTGGATGAAGAACATAGTCTGGAACAGGCGCTTTCGGGAAATGTTCCCGAAGATTCTGAAATTTTGTATCAGCGGGTGGTAAATAAGGAAACCGGGGAAGTCACTAAGGAATCCCTCCTTATAAAGAAACGCACGGTTTTGACCGGCGAAACCTTGACGGGTGCAGAGGTTCGATTTGACTCGGACTTTAATGAACCCTATGTCTCTTTGACTTTCAACAGCGTGGGCGCCATGATTTTCCAGCAAGTGACCCGCGAGAACATCAAAAAACGTTTGGCTATTGTTCTGGATGGCAATGTGTACTCGGCTCCGGTTATTCAGGATGAAATCCCTGGCGGGCGTGCTCAGATCACGGGACGGTTCAATTCCGCAGAAGCAAGAGACCTGGCCATCGTCCTCAGGGCTGGTGCGCTTCCCGCGCCGGTGGTGATTCTCGAAAACAGGACTGTAGGGCCTTCCTTGGGGAAGGATTCCATTGAAAAAGGATTCACCTCCATTATTTATGGCAGTCTTCTTGTTGTAGTGTTCATTATCTTTTATTACAAGTGGTCCGGCGTTATTGCGGTGACGGCGTTGTTTCTCAATATTGTTATTCTGGCAGGGGCACTGGCTTATTTTGGCGCAGCTTTGACCTTGCCGGGAATAGCAGGAATCATTCTCACAGTAGGAATGGCCATTGATGCCAACGTGCTGGTGTTTGAGAGAATCCGCGAGGAGGTAAGGATTGGCAAAACGGTAAGGGCCGCGATCGATGCGGGGTTTTCCAAAGCCTTTCGTACCATTGTTGACGCGAATATCACCACTTTCATTGCCGCAGTGGTATTGTTCCAGTTTGGCACGGGCCCCATTAAAGGGTTTGCCATTACTTTATGTATAGGAATAGCCGCCAGCATGTTTACCGCTGTCTTTGTGAGCCGGGCTATTTTTGACGCAACCATGAGCCAGAGAAAACTGGATAAATTAAGTATTTGAATTTATGAAGATCATTAGCAGCGAAACCAATTTCGACTTCATGGGTAAAATCAAAATGACCATGACCATTTCAGGACTGGTGATCCTGATTGGTTTGGGATCTATTGCCCTGTCCGGAGGATTGAAGTATGGCATTGATTTTGCCGGTGGAACCCTGATTCAGCTGCAATTTAAAACCCCGCCAGATATTGAGGTGATTCGTGATGGGTTGAAGACCATCGCGCTTGGCGAAAGCACGATTCAAGAGTTCGGATCGAAACGGGACATCCTCATTCGCATCCAACGGTCTGAGGAGAAACTGGAGGCGGTGGGTTCCAAGGTTCGCAACAGCCTGGGTGGAAAGTTTAATAAGGAAGATATCACCATCGAAAGGGTTGAAATGGTGGGGCCGAAAGTGGGCCGTGACTTGAGAGAAAAAGCCATTCTTTCCATTTTGTATGCCGTCATTGGTATTGTGATTTATATTTCCTGGCGGTTTGAATTGCAGTATGCGATTGCCGCGATCATTGCCTTGGCTCATGATGTGCTGGTTACCCTGGGCGCGTTTTCGATTTTAGATAAAGAATTTACCCTGGTAATCGTTGCCGCGTTTTTAGCTATTATCGGTTACTCCCTGAACGATACCATTGTCGTTTTTGACCGCATCCGGGAAAACCTTCGCCGAAGAGGAAAAAACACGCTTGTTCAAACTATCAATGCCAGTATTAACCAGACATTAAGCCGGACACTTCTCACTTCCGGAACAACATTGATGGTGGTTATGGCCCTGTTTTTCTTTGGGGGGGAGATTATCCATGATTTTTCTTTTGCCCTGCTGGTAGGTATCCTGGTTGGAACCTATTCGTCCATTTTTATCGCCAGCGTGTTCCTGGTGTACTGGGACTCCCGACGTTGAGCCACTAGGCGCCGGCGAACCGCCGGTGGCAAACTGCAATAACTTTTTTTAGCTAGCAAAAAGTTGTCTCGGCTCAACTAGCCCTTACTATTGCCTTCCCTTGGGGGAATCATTTGCAATCTTCTTAGAGCCCGTGCTACATTTCACCCGCAGGGAATGTTTAACCTCCCCCTGAAAATGGGAATTGATAGGGTTGCTTTTTACCCCTTCTATTTTGATACATTGAGAGTCAAATATGAGTATTTCCCCCAAACTTCAACTTCAGCAATTGATCGTCCTACAAAGTCTGGATGATGAAATTGTAGACCATAGAAAGCTTCTTGCTGATATTCCTCTTCAGATTGATGTCAGGTGCGCGGAGTTGAAAGAGAAGGAGAAAATCCTTTCAAACGCTAAAGAAGAATTAGACGCATTACAAAAAAAACGTAAGGATATTGAATTGGAGGTGCAGGGAGAAAATGACCATATGGCGAAAGCCAAGACCAAACTGCCTGCAGTAAAAACCAACAGGGAATATACAGCTATTCTTTCCGAGGTGGAAGCTATTAAGGAAAAGGTTTCCGGATTGGAAGATAAAGAACTGGAAATCATGGAAATCCTTGAAGAAAAGCAGAAGGAGGTTCCGGGAATCGAAAAAATATGTAAGGAAGAGGATGCCAGTTTCCAGGAATACAAGGCGAAAAAGGATGCCGAGTTGGATAGGATGAAACAGGAACTGGGTTTGCTGATCGGCAAGCGCGAGAATGTGACTGACCAGCTTGAAAGGGTGATTATGCAACGCTATGAAAAAGTTGCGAGTTCCCGTGAGGGTAGGGCAGTGGTTTTGCTAAAGGGAAGTATTTGCCAAGGATGTTTCCAGCAGATTTTACCTCAGATGGTGATTGATGTTAAAATTGGAGAATCCATCCAGCAATGCTCCAATTGCATACGTTTTTTATATTGGGAAGAAGTTCCTGAAGCCGCAACGCCGAAGTAAACCGGGTGACCGCTGTTTCGGCTTTATGGCCGGG
>JYMV01032141.1_pt1 | contig 17927 bp, 20 predicted proteins | sample 338911 | NCBI WGS metagenome assembly JYMV01 (sample SAMN03354496, study PRJNA234377) | hydrothermal vent metagenome | biome: Deep sea; feature: Hydrothermal plumes at the Eastern Lau Spreading Center, Western Pacific Ocean; material: Seawater | place: Tonga | collected 2009 | depth 2000 m m
GCTACAGCAAGAGAAAGGATCGGGGCTTTTAATTCCTCTATCCACCGCCCCGGACTTTTCCGTTGAAAACCTTTTTTCCCATGATTGATGAAGACCTGTAGCTGAGGTTTTCCAGGCTCTGCCTCATTCAAGACCACCAAATCCGGTAATGCATCCTGATCCGCATGGAAAAAAATGGCCTGTCTCTGGGAAGAACTTTGTTCAGGAAATAATGTTTCATCGCGAAAACGCTGGCTGGCAGGATTATCCGCAACATGGGGTTGGGAGGCCCCACACCCATTAAGAAATATAATTACAAGCAGTGCTTGCCACAAAAGTTTAATCAAACAGGGATTGGGGCAATGCCTCTTGCGATAAATCGACTTGCAAGCCTTCATAAGCGGCAATGCTTTGTGGAAAAAGTTGGCGGGATTCTGTTTCAATTTGCTTGATAGTTTCGTCATTGTGGGAGGGATCGTGGTGAAATAAAACCAGTTTTTTGACATTCGCCGCTTCCGCAACTTTGACCCCTTCCCTCATGGTGCTATGCCCCCAACCTTTTCGGGAAAACTGGCCATTGCGGCCATAATATTCATCTTCCGTATACTGGGAGTCATAAACCAGAAGATCGACATCGCGGCAAAGCTCAATCAGGTTTGCATTTGGCCTGTCCTCATAATGTTCACAATCGGTGGAAAACACCAATGCCTTTCCTTCATGCTCAATCCGGTAAGCATAACATCCATTCGGATGATATAAAGGAGCTAAAGTTATCTTGTAATTGTCTCCTTCAATCACTTCCCCAGGTTTAACATCATGATAGGTAATTTTGCAACCCAACAAGTCGGATTTGACCGGGAAACACGGAGGTTCCATCTGTTGATTCAAAACTTCTTCAATGGTTGACGGTAAACTGGTGCCACCAAAAATCCGGAACTCATTGCCGGGAACAAAAAAAGGCGCAAAAAAAGGAAATCCTTGTATATGGTCCCAATGAACATGGCTGAACAAGACGTTCCCGTATCAATGATAATCAATTCATCGCCGCAACGGATCTCAACACAGGTTGTATTGCCCCCGACACCTGCTGTTTCCGGATTTCCGCAAGGAATACTTCCTCTAACCCCCCAAAATTTTATCTGCACACCACTATCCTTAATTTTGTTTTCCATGGATCTGAGTTGTGCAAAGTTCCCAGCACCACAAAAACAAATCCAAATAGGCTTTTCAAAAAAATAAGAAGAGGCATTATAAACAATGCGTCAGAGGGTAACAACAAATTCCTATAAAAAAAGGAGCCTCATTAAAAACTTTTAAACAGCTATTTAATAATCAAGGAGTTGACCACTACCTTACATAAAATGATACCTGCTCATTCTCCTCTAAATATTCCTTCACCAGTTCTGTTTCCAATGAATTCAAAGTTTCTGGTTGCCAATATCCGGGAAACGTATTCTGGAATCCTTCCACAAAACAATGGGCCACTTCTCTCCATTCCGGTTTTATTGACAATACTTCCTTCAAGGTTGACGTGCCCAAAATCAAGGATTTTAACCCTTGGGCTTGTTCAGATTCCGAGGAATAGCGAAACAGGCTATGGGCCAGTTCTGGATCCCAGTCCAATAAGATTGAGCCATGCTGTAAAAAAGCCCCACTTAACCGGCGTTGGGCACTGCCGGCCAGTTTTTTTCCCTCTACCGTGATTTCCCAATGGTTGGATGTAGAAAAACAGGCCGGAGAACGCTTATTGCCATCCCCCAGAGATCTTTTGTCTTTTCCGGATATTTCAGGTTTGACAACACCGGCTTTTTCCAGAGAAATAATCACCGCTTTCGATACAGCACCAAAAGCCCCGACCAGGTTTCCGGGAAACCTGGGATGAGGGATGGGAGCAACGAGGCTGTAGGTGAGTTCATATTGATGCAACAGAGCCCGCCCACCAGTAAACCGCCGGACGATAGGAATATTTTTTCGCTCACACTGCACCGTATTCACATCCCTTAATTCGTTCTGGGAATAACCAATAGAAAGAGTCGGTTTGTCCCAACCATACAACCTCAAAGTGGCAGGGGCTTGGCCCTGGTCGCAGGCAGTGAGAATGGCCCTGTCTATCGCCATGTTCAACTTGCCATCCCCAGGTCCATCTTCGATCAATCTCCAAGCGGGATTGTTCATCGTAAAAACTCCATATCATTCCTATCCAACGATAAATTTTTTTGACTCAAATTGAATCATCCTATAAACATGAAGTATGAGAGTCAATTCCAGACACAAATGCATTTATTTTTTCGCCTTCATCCTGGCCTGGGGTTTTTGCAGTCCACTGGCAGCCTTTGAAAAACTGGGCCCACTTCGAAAAGAATGCCGGAGTACCTGCCATCAAGCGGAACACATCCTGAAGGCAAAGAAAAACAAGTTTACTCAAGCCGAATGCAAAGCCTGCCACACAGGAGAAAAAAGTGTGTTATCTCCTTTTTCAACGCCTAATCCAGCAGGTTTCATCGGCAAAAACAACCTTTTGTTGAAATCCATCATTCAAGCCGTACCCGGTTCCTCATCTAAACAACCCCAGGATAAACCCTCAACCTCCATGACCTTTATTCCTGCCGGAGAATTTGTCATGGGATCAAATGAACGCTGGGATGATGAAGCGCCGGAACACATGTCCGCAACTAACGCATTCTATATAGACCTGAATGAGGTCACCAATGCGGACTATAAAAAATTTGTAAACACCACCCAGAAAACTGCACCTTACCACTGGCCGGAAGGAAATATTCCCAAGGACAAGGAAAACCACCCGGTTGTTTATGTCAGTTGGTTTGATGCGAATGAATACTGCTCCTGGACCGGAAAACGTCTGCCTACGGAACAAGAATGGGAAAAAGCGGCACGAGGTGAAGTAGGCCTCATATATCCATGGGGAAATGAGTGGTCCCTGGACAAATCCAATAATCCCTACAAACATTCCACCGGCACAGAGCCTGTTGGTTCCTACCCGGAGGGGCGCAGTCCCTATGGTCTCTACGACATCTCTGGAAATGTATGGGAATGGGTGGACAGCTACTATTTACCGCATCCGGGAAACCCCGTCACACGTGCGGAATATGGCAAAGACAAAAGGGTATTGAAAGGCGGGTCCTGGTTCGACTGCCTTTCTTATGGTTGCGGATTGAGCGCCCCAACCTTCAACCGAAGTTTTTTTACTCCAGAGGTAAAAAACAACAGCTTCGGGTTTCGTTGTGCGAAAACGAAAAGTCCATGACTCCGAACCAACCTCAGGCTTGACGTTGGCGCACTTATCTTTAAAATGGTAGAGGTACCTATTCTTCAAACTTAGGTCAGACCATGGAATCACCTCGGCCGGATGAAAAAAAACCAGGAACGTCCCAAGTGCAAGTCCCTCCCCTTCCCGAAGAGCGGAGCGGTGTCGAAGTCAGCCTCGTCCGCAAAATAGTTCTCGGACTTTTTATTGTAGGGTACTGGGTGTTTTTTTACTGGTTCCGGGAACCTTAACTGAAGAAGCCTGAAACTGTTTTTTGTTAAGGGTTTCATTGCCCACCAACAGATCAAACTGCTTTTCTGCTTTCCTCAGAACCAACAGGCTTTCCTCCCTCCGTGGAAATAACAGGACAGAGTCTGGATTCCTTTCCAACGGGATAGTGGATTCAGCGCTGTGCAAAGACTCGGGTTTGGTTTCAATGAGAGGCGGTGGCAATTTCCCGAAAGCGGAACGGGTGGAACTGTAAACCAGATACTTCGTGTCTCTGGAATATCCTGCCTTGAGGTCCAGCTTGTCCTCGATTTCCTGGGTAGACAGGTCTGGAGGAATGACCAACAAATGCGTGGCATAGTCTACGTCAATTGCGGGTTTCATTTCTTTTTCAAAAGCAGAAATATTGTAGCCCCTGCCAGCAAAGATCAAAGGTTTATCCTGTATCTTGACCGTTTTCCTTATTCGGTCTGGCTTTTCCGGACCCTTTTTAATTGTAATAACATAACGTCCCGGATCAATAGTCTCGTACCTTTTGAGCGACTGATATGCCATATCCGCTTTAAACTCGGGGAGCCGCCTTTGAGACCGCAAGCTCGCGCTCCTTCTTAGCTTGGCATAAACTCCGGCGATGAATTTATTGTCACTCTCGCCGAGTTCATCCGTATCGGCAGTTTGCAATTGAGGGTCCGGATCCAAAGGAAAATCCAACTCCAACTGAGAATGCAGGGTGATCTTTACCTGCGGTCCAGAATCAAAACCTTCCATCACCAATTCACCTTTCAGCTCTTCCCCGCAGCCTGAAACTAAAAGACTAAAAAAAACCAGGGTGCTTAAACAAGGTCGTTTTTTAAATCTGCTCATAATTTATCATCGACTACTAAGGCTCACGACTTGAAAGAATATCAAATTTCAGGCCTTTCTGCCTCCACCTTAAACCCAATTCAACAGAAAAACATAAAGCAATAAAAATCAATACTTTACATCGATCCTGAAAACTGTTATTCTTTTCAAATCCAATCAACACAGGCCAAGGAAAAGGAAGGATAATGCCATGAGAAGCGGTTTACGTTCCCTTTTAGAGGTAAAGAACATCAATTTCCTTAAAAAGAAGCTGGAAATAGGCGAAATCACCCCTGAGGAATGTAAAGAGGTCATGAAACGCCTGATTCTGAAAAAATACGACCGCATTCAAAACAGGAGCTTTCGGGCCAGCATTTTAGGGTTTGGTCGCTCTCTAGAAACTAAAATACCCGTTAAATCCTGAACCTCGTTTTACATCTTTCCTCCCCGGTTCAACGCCCTAATTCTGTAACAGGTCCCATCTGTAATAGTACCCGAAAAAATAAATTTAGAAAATTGATCGCCTGCCCCGGATAAAGGTATAATGTCGCCGGATTGTAGGCTCACAAAATCACCAAATATTATAGGCCCCTTAAAACATTTCAGGGTCCTCCGTTTACAGTGGACGCTTTACGATTATTTGTCGCCATCGCTGTTCCGCCCGAGGTTCTGGAAATCCTCATTGACATTCAAAACCGGTTTAAAAACCTGGACCTGGACGCAAAATGGGTCAAACCTGAAAATATGCACCTGACTTTGAAGTTTTTAGGTAAAACCTCAAAGGTCTCTCAAATAAAACAGGGCTTGGCTAAAGCCCTCAGCAACGAGCCTGAATTTACCTTATCCCTGGGCGGGACAAAGGTTTTTCCGGATATAAAAAGACCAAGAGTACTTGGCGTGGGCTTGCACTCAGCCTGCGAACCTCTGGCTCAGCTCCATAAAAATGTAGAAGGGCATTTAGCCCCGCTGGGGTTTCCACCTGAGTCGAGGCCATTTTCTCCCCACTGGACTCTGGCGAGAATCAAGTCCGGCAAAAACAAAAAATTGCTGGCGCAACAATTAAATTCCATAGGGCATGTTGCCTCTTTCAAAGTCAAGTCAGTCAGGCTGTATCAGAGTCGGTTGACTCCTGAGGGCGCAACGTATACTGTGCTGGAAGAATTCGCATTAAAAGGGACCCCCAACTGAAACAAACAAGGAGGCATGATGGGCTCGGACGACAGAGAAAAAGCGCTGGAACTGGCATTCACTCAAATTGAGAAACAATTCGGCAAAGGTTCCATAATGAAACTGGGCCAGGCCGAAAGCCTGAAAGGAATCGGCATCATTTCCACCGGCTCCATTTCTCTGGATCATGCATTAGGTGTAGGTGGGGTTCCAAGAGGCAGAATCATTGAAATCTACGGCCCGGAAGCTTCGGGAAAAACCAGTTTAGCACTCCATATCATTGCGGAAGCGCAAAAAGTAGGAGGCGTCGCCGCATTCATTGACGCGGAACACGCTTTGGACCCGGAATATGCTGGCAACCTCGGTATAAATTTGGATGACCTGCTTCTTTCGCAACCGGATACAGGTGAACAAGCACTCGAGATCGTAGAAGTTCTCGTCCGCAGTGGCGCAGTAGATGTCATCGTGATCGACTCCGTGGCCGCCCTCGTTCCCAAGTCGGAACTCGATGGAGATATGGGCGATTCCCATATGGGACTGCAAGCCCGGCTGATGTCCCAGGCCATGCGTAAACTGGCAGGGGTGGTCAATAAATCCAAATCCTGCCTGATATTCATCAACCAGATACGCATGAAAATCGGAGTGATGTTTGGAAACCCCGAAACAACTACCGGCGGAAATGCGCTCAAGTTTTATTCTTCCGTTCGCATGGATATTCGCCGCATTGCCGCATTGAAAGACGGGGAAAACGTCATCGGTAACCGCACCCGGGTCAAGGTAGTGAAAAACAAGGTAGCCCCGCCCTTTCGTCAAGTTGAATTCGATATTATCTATGGAAAAGGCATCTCCAAAACTGGTGACCTGCTCGACCTTGGCGTGGCCCATGAAATTATCGCTAAAAGCGGGACCTGGTTCTCCTATAAAGAAAACCGCATTGGCCAAGGCCGCGAAAACTCCAAAAGGTTTCTGGCAGAGAACCCGGAAATATCAGCAGAAATTGAAAAACGTTTGCGGGAAACTCTGGGGCTGACCGCATCTGAAACGGAGAATAATGCGGAAGAACCTGCAACAAAGGCAAAAAAGACTGAAAAAAATTCCTAAACCGGCCACTAGGCGTGGGTGGCAAATTACAGGATCATAAAACCACCAATTTTCAAAAGTCCTCATAAAGTCCGATGCCAGATCGTGAAGCCATCAAGACTGCTAAATCCCAGGCATTAAGATACCTCGCCTACCGGGACCGTAGTGAGAAGGAGCTTACCCTACACCTGGAAAAAAAGGGGCATGCCCCTTCCGTCATACAAAAGGCACTTCAGGACCTGGCAAACCTGAACTACGTTAACGACCAGCGCTTCGCGATGGAATGGGGCCGGTCGCGTGTTGAAGGAAAAAAATTTGGCAAACAACGCGTGCGCCAGGAACTGTTCGCAAAAGGAGTTGCCAGTCACATCATTGAAACAACCTTGGATAGCCTTTACAGTTCTCATCCGGAACGAGACCTTGCCCAGGCCTGCGCCAATAAAAAACTGGCCTCCCTTCACGGACTGGAACCCGAAAAAAAAATGCGGCGATTGGTCCAATACCTTCAGCGAAGAGGGTTTTCCGCCGATATCATCTATGAAACCACTAGGCGCCAGCGTGACGCTGGACCCAGCTAGCAAAAAATGCAGTTTATTCAAACAATTCCTTATCCTGTTTTAGCCGGGGCTGTATTTTGTTTCGGGCTGGCGGTCGGCAGTTTCGCCAACGTATGCATTCACCGTTTGCCCCGGAAAGAATCCGTGGTGTTTCCCGGATCGCATTGCCCGGCATGTTCGGCGGCAGTTCGCCCACTGGATAACATTCCGGTCATCAGTTATATTGCCCTCGGTGGGAAATGCCGCGACTGCGCCACACGTATTTCCCCGATTTATCCAGTTATCGAGACGGTGACAGCCGTCCTTCTGCTGGCTGGGTTTTTCAAGTTCGGACCGTCGTTTGATTTTCTGGTTTATGCCGTGGTGGCCCCCGCACTGGTCATCATCACTGCTATCGATATTGAGCACCAGATTATTCCCGATGTGATTACGCTACCGGGTATTGCCCTGGGGCTTGTGGTGGGAACGTATACGATCGGGTACGCGGACTCTCTGCTCGGGTTTTTTGCGGGAGGCGGATTATTTTACTTGCTTGCTGTTCTCAGTAATGGAGGGATGGGAGGAGGGGACATTAAATACATCGCTGCGGTAGGTGCTTTGCTGGGCTGGCAAAAAGTATTGCTGGTTATTTTTATCGGAGCTCTTTTAGGGTCTGTGGTCGGCGTATTCCAAATCACGGTGCAGAAAAAATCAAGGAAAAGCCTGATCCCGTTCGGACCTTTTCTCGCAACGGGCACCTTGGTCACATTATTTTATGGCAACTCACTCATTCGGTTATACTTGGATTATCTGGGACGATAATGGAAAATATAAACGGTACACTCTAATCAGCCATCGGACTTGAAATATGGAAAACAAAGAAACCAAAAACCAAACCACAACACCTCAATCCAATTTGGACCAGGAAGAAAGAACCCTGGAAACCTTTGCGGCGGAGTTGGAAACCATCAAGGCCAGCATCCAAAAGAGGAAGAGTGAAACCACCACACTAAAAATTCTTTTCTATACCGGTCTTGCAGTTTTACTGTTCGGTTTCATGTATACCAGTCAGACCCTGCAAAGAGCCCAAAACCAAAATCTTGAATCGACCCTCACCTTTCTACAGGGCCAGGTGAATCACACTCTGCTTTTGCTGGAAAATAAACTTCATAGGGAAATGCGGGATATTACAGCGAAAATGAACGGGGAATCCAGCCCTGGCTTTCACAAAACGATCCAAAATATGAATCAGGCTCTGGATCAACTTGAACCCGAAACTACCTCCCTGGGTATTTTGATCAAAAAGGTTCAGAGAAACTCGAATGAACTGAGCCGGATGGTACAGCAAAACCAGGAAGCGGCAATACCCTGACGACTCCTACATAACGGAATCAAACCGACGCAAAAATTTCTTCTATTTTTTCACAATGTTCGAGGGACGGTTCCCAGCCGATGGCCTTCAAGTTTTCTTTCACCTGATCCGGATTTTTCACACCCACCAAAGCTGTTGTGAGCCCCTCCTGCCTCAACACCCAGTTGATCGCGGTCTGGGCACAGGTTTTGCCCTCTTTATCAGCGATTTCTTTTAACCGGTCCACCTTTGCAATATTGCGTACAAATCCTTCGCCGGTAAAAGTGCCAAGGATTCCCTTGCTTCTCCAATCCTCAAATTTCGTATTCTTGTCATACTTGCCGGTCAAAACTCCTGAACTCAGAGGACTGTATGCAATAATTCCGATATCGTTCTCCAGACAAACGGGGACCGTGTCTTTCTGAATATCCCGTGTCAGCAAACTGAACTCCGGCTGCAGTGAAACAATTTTTCCGAATTTAAGACAGTCTTGTATCTGCTCCACCGAGTAATTACTAACCCCTATATGGCGGATCTTTCCTTTTTCCTGAATCTCCAACAGAGTTTCCATGGTCTCTTTCTGCTCCGTCTCCACATCGGGCCAGTGGACCTGGTAAAGATGTATCCAGCCGTTTCAAACTTTGGTCAATTTCTTCCAGGATAGAATTTCTGCTGGCGTCCTTGCGGATCGAGCCCAGGGCTTCCTTATCCCACCGCAGTCCGCATTTGGTAGCAAGGATCACTTTATCCCGGACTGGCTTGAGGGCTTTTCCAATCAGTTCCTCGGAATGACCAAAACCGTAAACCGGGGCCGTATCAAAAAAATTGATTCCCAGGTCATATGCCTTTTTGATAGAGTCCAGGGATTTTGTATGGCCTTCACTCTTCCAGAAGGGGGCTCCGCCTATTCCCCACGCACCATAACCTATCACCGACACATTAAGATCACTGCTTCCCAGCTTCCTGTATTTCATATACTCCGCCAAAGTTGTATTTTAGGTCTCAATTTTTATACAAAAACCGTTTGGTATTATTAAGTAATCATTATAATCTTAATTATATTAGCCCATTACCTTTAACCAGAAAACATGAAATCTCTTTTACGAGTACTGAGTTATTTAAAACCCTATCGAAAAGGGGTCGCATTGACCCTGTTTTTAGCCATCTCTACCACCCTTCTGGATCTGGTCCCACCTTGGCTGATTAAAGTGATTGTCGACAGCCTGGTGGAAGGCAAAGAATCGTCATGGATATACGGCCCCATAGTGGGTTTGGCGGGCATCTATCTAGCACGAAATTTCACCAATCACCGGCGCATCATGGTTAACAACAAAGTCGAGCAGAGTGTGGTGTTCGATTTAAGATCCGACGTTTACCGGGCACTGCAAAATTTATCCATGAGCTACTTTGAAAATCGCTCTACCGGTGAGTTGATGTCTCGTGCCAACGATGACGTAAATTATGTCGAGCGTATTTTTATCGATGGTGTGGAACAAGTCGTGACCGCGATCCTGACTCTGATCGGCATTTCCGCCATACTTTTTTATATGCATTGGAAACTGGCAGTGGTGGCCCTGCTTCCCATTCCATTTCTGGTTTATGGCGCATGGTTCTATACCTCCAGGGCCCACGATCAGTATCACGTTGTGCGCAAGCGGGCAGCGAAAATGAATGCCAGATTGCAGGACTCTATTTCCGGAATTCGCGAAACACTTTCCTTTAATCGTCAGCTTTATGAAATCAAACAATTTGAAAAACGCAGTCGGGATTACTGCGATGGAACTTTGGAGGTCATGCGGTTATGGGCATTCTATTCTCCGTCCATGATGTTTCTCGGCTCCCTCGGCACGGTTTTGATCCTCCTGTATGGAGTAGGACTTGTGCAGGCTGGGGATATCACCGTTGGTTCCCTGATCGCTTTCGTAGGCTACCTGGCTTTATTTTATACGCCGATCAATCAATTGCATTCGGTCAATCACATGCTTCAGCACGCATTAGCTTCTGGTGAGCGCCTGTTTGAAATTATCGACACCGTGCCCGAGATACAAGATGCACCAAACACGATTCTCCCTTCCACCAATGTCCGGGGCACGATTCAATTTGACCGGGTGGGTTTTTCCTATATCCCAGGCAAACCTGCCATCATGGAGGTTGACTTTACGATCGCCGCCGGTGAAAAGATTGCCATAGTCGGGCATACCGGGAGCGGCAAATCCACCTTGGTGAAACTGCTCATGCGGTTTTATGATGTCGAATCGGGGACCATTCTCATTGACGGCTACCGGATAAAAAACCTGCCGCTTTCTTATCTGCGCGAACAAATCGGTTTGGTCGCGCAAGACCCTTTCTTGTTTAATGGCACTGTGGCGGAAAATATCCTTTACGGAAATATTGAAGCCAGCCGAGACCAGATCATCTCAGCCGCTGTCTCGGCCCACGCCGACCCATTTATAAAAAACCTGCCCGAGGGATACGATACTCGGGTTGGGGAGCGAGGGGTCAAACTTTCTGGCGGGGAAAAACACCGCATCGCCATCGCCCGGACTTTCCTGAAAAATCCGCCGATCCTGGTGTTAGACGAAGCCACCTCATCGGTGGATACTGAAACCGAGAACCATATCAAACAAGCTCTGAACATATTGATGGCAGGACGCACCACCCTGATTGTCGCGCATCGATTGTCAACCCTGGAAGGAGCAGATCGGGTTCTGGTCCTGAAAAAAGGAGAACTAGTTGAGACGGGAGACCACGATTCCTTGATCGCCACGGACTCGGAATATGCCCAACTGTTCCGCCAACAAGTACACCTCTAGCCAGCGTGACGCTGGACCCAGAAAGCACTAACTCTATCTGCCGAGCTAACGAGTTACCTCGGCACAATCAAGCTCTTGCCCAGTTGCCTCCCCTCCAAGGGGCCACTAGTTCGCATATGCATGGGAGGTTCTAAACCCTTCCGACCTACTCAATATCCCTTCTGGGCGCGAGAGCTATGGTTATCACAGGGGGAGTTATTAACGTATTGCGCTTGAGGGCTTGGCCTGCTTTATGGGGAATGCAGTGCTGGCCCCACGCCTAGTGGGCCTCTTCTACAAATTTACCCATTTCGCGGAATTTTTTCTCCCGCAACTGGATCAATTCGCTCAAAGGAATTTGAGTCAATCGCTCAAGATTTTTACGCAGGGATTTTTTCATACGTATGGCAGCCTGCTTATGGTTGCGGTGGGCACCGCCAAGAGGTTCGCGGACAATTTCATCAATCACTTCAAATTTCAAGAGATCGTTCGCGGTGATACACAGGGCATTGGCCGCCTGGGAAGTTTTATCCTTGTCTCCCCAAAGAATGGAAGCGCAACCTTCGGGTGAGATCACCGAATAGACAGAATGCTCAAGCATCGTAATATGATCACCAATCCCAATCGCCAAAGCACCGCCAGATCCTCCCTCCCCAATTATCACGCAGATAATGGGCACCTTCAGCGGGATAATGCTGAACATGTTGGTGGCAATCGCTTCAGCCTGCCCCTTTTCTTCTGCATCCACACCGGGATAAGCCCCAGGCGTGTCAATAAAGGTGATAATTGGCATGTTGAATTTTTCTGCCATTCGCATCAAGCGAAGAGCTTTTCTATATCCCGCAGGTTGGGACATGCCAAAGTTCCGTCTGATTTTTTCTTTGGCATCCCTCCCCTTCTGGTGACCCACTACCATCACAGACCTGCCATCAAACCTTGCCACCCCTCCAACAATGGAAGGGCCATAGCCTCCGTGACGATCACCGTGAAGCTCGAAAAAATCCGTAAAGACCAAATCTAAATAATCCAGAGTGTAAGGCCTGTCGGGATGCCTTGCCACCAGGGTTTTATCCCAACCCTTTAGATTGGAATATACATCATGCTTCATTCGGCGGAGCTTTTTTTTGAGCTTTGCGATCTCATGGGTGATATCGCCAACACTGTCATACATATGAGACAGGGAAACCAGATCTTGGATCTGAGTTTCCAAAGCAAAAATCTCGCGCTCAAATTCTAGTATTTGCACCATATTTCAAATAAAGTATTCATTAAGAAATGATTTATCCTCCGGCATTTTAACATAAGGGGGGCTCTCTTTATTTAGTAGAAACCGAATATAGGATGGACCAGGTTTCTGAGGTTTTCAGACTCATTCAGCGCACGGGCTCCTTCAGTGCCGATTTTGTTCTGCCCCAGCTTTAAAGATTCCAGGTTCGCCAGTCGCGGAGATCGGGCAATAGCCTTGGCTCCCTCATCCCCGATACGGTTAAAGTTCAAGTTCAGTTTCTTTAGCTTTTTCAGGTTTTTGGATTTTGCCAGCGCCTCGGCTCCCGCATCAGTAATATTATTTTTGGACAGGTTCAGCGAAACCAATCTTTCCAGTTTTTTAGATTTTGAAAGAGCAATTACCGCCTCATCGGTCAAATCATTATTCCTCAAATCCAGGGTCTCCAACTCCGACACAAAAGCAAAGTCCAGCAGTACCAGGACGCCAAAATTCCCGATCAGCCCCTCTCCCACTTGGTTTAACTGGTTCTTGCGGTGGAGTTCTTTAAACCCTTCCATCAACTGGAAACGCTTCCAAGCCTGTTTTCCTTTTTTTTTAATTGGATTGTATGCCAGCTGGATGTTATGAAGCTTGGGCAATTTTTTTGAATGCGTGAGGTCAATGGCCCCTGGCCCCTTTATTTGATTATAATTCAGGTTCAACTCCGCCAATTGAGTCAGGGTATCTGAGTCTGCAATAGCCTTCGCGCCCACATCGGTGATCTGGTTATAAAAAAGGTTTAAAATTTTCAGCTTTGAAAAAGTCATTGAGTTGGAAATAATCTCCACCCCCCTGTCAGTAATAAAATTATGCTCCAGGTAAAGGGCTTCCAGGTTTTTCAAGTGAGGGGATTCGGCCAGGGCACGAACCCCTTCATCGCTGATATTGACCTTATACAGAACCAGAGTCGTGACAGAACGGAGCAGTGGCGATTGAGCCAAAACAGCCAAACCTAAATCGCCCAGATTCTTTTCGTTAATCCGAAGGATCTTGTTATTGCGCTTTAGTTTCTTCTGGATGTACTTCTCGACAGCCGTTCCTGACATCGGCGAGGAAACTGCCCCCAAGGTAAAAACATATAAAAAGGCAAGGATCAAAACCCGGAATATAAACATAAGCTATTACTTCTAATAAAAATTTTAGTCGTTTCTAAGAACAGCGCGGATAGAAATATTCTACCGGGAGGACGGATTGTTTTCAATCTCCTTTAATCGCTTTTCCAGATCACGAATCTTACGGACCAACTCCGGAAGTTTTGGTAAAGCGGTTACATATTTTTTCCACTCGTCCAGGGGAATCGCGGGAGTACCCCCATACACGTTGTTGTTCTTAATATTGCGAAACACACCTGTCTGGGCCGCAACGGTGACTTGGTCACCCAACGTAATATGATCCGCGATTCCCACCTGCCCCGCCAGCACCACATGATGACCCAAGGTACAAGTTCCGGCCAACCCCACCTGCGCCACCAGAATGGAATGTTCTCCTACAATACAGTTGTGGGCTACCTGAACCAGATTATCTATTTTGGTTCCTCGTTTGATACGCGTCGTGCCCAATGCCGCCCGATCCACGCAACTGTTTGCTCCAATCTCGACATGATCCTCAATCACCACCCGGCCGATCTGGTTTATTTTATAATGTGCTCCCTTTTCATCCAGAGCATAACCAAATCCGTCTGCCCCGATCACCACTCCCGCATGAAGGATCACATGACTGCCTAATTCCGTCTCGCGGTAAAGTGTGACATTAGGGTGAAGGACAGTATGGCTTCCAATTCGACACCGGTCGCCCACAACCACACCCGGATACAAATGGACATGGTCCGCGATCTCTACATCATCCCCAATGCACACCCCGGCCGACAGGGTGACCTGTACACCAAGCTTGACATTTTCGCCGACTACAGCCCGGTCATGAATGCCTGCTTTCGGTTTCGGCTCAGGATGAAATTCCCGCAACAAACGGGCAAAGGCAAGCTCTGGGCTGGCAACAATAATCTGGGAAATAGAAATGTCTATCGCTTCCTTCACCAGCACAGCGGAAATCGGGGACCCCTTCAGTGCATTGAGAAACTTTTTTTTACTGAGGAAAGTAATATGTCCTTCCTGCGCCTGCTCAATATTACTGATTCCTGATATCTCCACCGAACCATCGCCTGTTAATTTTCCTCCAACCAATTCAGCGACCTTTTCCAGCTTCATGTATTTTCCCTTCTCAAAAATTTATTTCGCATAGCCACATATCGCATGAAAGGTTCTAAACCACCCCAGCTACCCCATTCGGGGCATGAAGGCTGAGGAAGAATATAGCTCCCTCTTTGTAAAAGGGGGGTCCATTGAAGTTCCCCCTTCTACGAAGCGGGTTGGGGGGAAATTTGATTTACCTGTTTGCCACCGGCGGCTCGGCGGCTTTTAAATGATCAGGCCCTGTCTGCTTGCGCTGACTTTTCCATCAACCAATTCCACTACCCGGTCAAGTTGCCCTGCAACTCTCTGGCTATGCGTAACAATTACAAATGTCTGATTAAATTCCTGGTTAAGTTTTCGAATCAATTCTATCAGTTGGTCGCTGGCATGATGGTCCAGATTCCCCGTTGGTTCATCAGCTAAAAGCAGGTCCGGCTGATTGACAAGTCCTCTAGCAAGGGCTACGCGCTGGCTTTCGCCTCCAGATAGTTCGCTTGGTTTGTGATGCATCCGGTCCTTCATGCCCACTTCGCACAACAAGTATTCCGCCCGCTCTTTGGCTAAACGACTATCCTGATTCCGAATCAGGGCCGGGAGCATGGCGTTTTCCAATGCGGTGAAATCGGGCAACAAATTGAAAAACTGGAATACAAAACCGATGTGACTATTGCGGAAATTTTCCAAATAGCCATTGGATTGTTTATAAATATCCTTTCCTTGAAACAGAACGCTTCCCGTCATCGGTTTGTCGAGTCCCCCAAGGACATGTAGAAGGGTGCTCTTGCCCACCCCTGACGCGCCAATAATTCCCAACACTTCTCCCGATAAAACATGAAGGCTCGTCTGGGCAAGAACGTGGATCACCTCGCGCGGAGTCGAATAGCTTTTATCGACATTAACCGCTTCGATCAGGCATTTTTGTTTCGGGCTAGCGGAATTCGAATCACTCATAGCGCAGACCTTCCACAGGGTCCAGCCGGGAAGCTCTCCAAGCCGGATACAATGAGGCCAAAAAACAAATGACAATCGAAAATACCACGATAAGAAATGAATCGAAGTACTGAATCTCTGAAGGGAGCTTGTCCAGATAATACACATCGCTGGGAAAAGCGGTGATACCAAAAAGGGTTTCAATGAAACCGACAATCTCATTCAGGTTCGGCACGACAGTAAATCCGCCGATGCAACCGACCCCCGTTCCGATGATGCCAATGATCAACCCTTGATAGCTAAAGATTTTCATAATGCTGGATCGGGATGCCCCCATGGATTTCAGAATGGCGATTTCCTTGTTCTTTTCCATAACCACCATGAACAAGGTGCTGACAATATTGAAAGCCGCCACCAGAATAATCAGAATCAGAATTATGAACATCACAATTTTTTCCAAGCGCAGTGCGGAAAACAAATTCTTGTTCATCTGCATCCAGTCTCTGGCGTAATAGGGGAATCCCAGGCTGTGCTGAATTTCTGCAGCTACCTGATCTGCCTGTTCGATATCTTCTACCCGGATTTCAATACCACTGACCTTTCCCTTCATGGAAAAAAATTTTTGTGCGGAGGATATGGAAATGAAAGCCAGGTTGGAGTCATATTCAAACATACCCGACTCAAAAAAACCTACCACCTTGAACAATTTGATTTTGGGAATCAAGCCCATGGGCGTCACTCTTGATGCTGGAGCAACCATCGACACAGTATCATCATGTTGCACACCCAACCGACGCGCCAGTTCCTTCCCTAGAATGATCCCATCCCGGCGGGATTTTCCGGAAGACTTTTCCGGACGCCCCAGCATTTCCAAGCTTCCCTGTACCAGATTTTTTTCAAGATCAGAAACTCCGGCTTCCCGGACAGGGTCCACCCCGCGGACCACTACTCCTGCAGCATTGCCCCCATAAGTCAGCATCACCTGATTCAGGATAAATGGAGCGGCGGCATTCACGCCTTCCGCTTTTATTACTTTTTCAATAATAGCTTCGTAATCCTCCATGCCGGTCCGAGTGATATTGGTGACCACAACATGGCTGTTGGTTCCCAGAATTTTATCTCGCAAGTCCTTGCTGAATCCTGACATAACGGCAATAACCACGATCAGTGCCATGACACCCAAGGCAACCCCACCCACAGAAATCCAGGTGTTGAGTGAAATGAATTTCTGCGACCGTTTGGCCTTGAGATGGCGAAGGCTGATGAAGAGTTCGTAGGACATATCAGGAACGAATCAATAAATGACCGGTTTGTTTCCCGAATCAGGATTCTTTTTTCAATTGCGGGAAAAGAATAACATCTCTTATGGATGAGCTATTGGTCAACAACATGACCAATCTGTCAATCCCGATGCCTTCCCCAGCGGTGGGTGGCATGCCATATTCCAAAGCGCGGATAAAGTCGTGATCCATCCAGTGAGCTTCTTCATCACCCGCCTGGCGTTCAGCGACTTGCTCTTCAAATCTTTGTTTCTGGTCTATCGGGTCGTTCAACTCGGTATATGCATTAGCAATTTCTTTTCTGCCAATGAATAGTTCAAACCTCTCCACCAGACGAGGGTCGTCTTCCTTTTTCTTGGAGAGCGGTGAGAGCTCCATAGGATAATCGGTAATGAAAATAGGTTGCACCAGCTGGGGTTCGACAAAGTGGTCAAACAGTTTAGCCATGATTTTCACATGATTATCCCTCTTTTCGATAGAGACTTTATTCTCCAAAGCAAACGCGACCACTTTTTGCGGGTCGTCCAGAATCTCCTCAGCAACTTTACCGATTTCTATCAGCGATTGGCGGAATGTACACCGCTTGAACGGTTGGGAAAAGTCTATTGTCTCCTCCCTGGTTTCTCCTCCGGCAAAGGAAGTGTAAGGAAACTGGCAATTGTTTCCGGGGAATACCCGGTTGCAAATATATCGGAACAAATCTTCCGTCAAATCCATCAAGTCATTGTAATCGGCGTAAGCAGTATAAAACTCCACCATGGTGAACTCGGGGTTATGTTCGGTGGAGATTCCCTCATTTCTAAAACTCCGGTTGATCTCATAGACCCTTTCAATGCCGCCCACCACCAGCCTTTTCAAATAAAGTTCTGGAGCAACACGTAGATACAGTTCCATATCCAGCGCATTGTGGTGGGTCTTGAAGGGTTTCGCGGTGGCACCTCCGGGTATCGAATGCATCATCGGGGTTTCCACCTCAAGGTACTGGCGTTCATTCAGATAATCCCGCAACGCCTGGATGAT
>JYMV01044233.1_pt1 | contig 17925 bp, 15 predicted proteins | sample 338911 | NCBI WGS metagenome assembly JYMV01 (sample SAMN03354496, study PRJNA234377) | hydrothermal vent metagenome | biome: Deep sea; feature: Hydrothermal plumes at the Eastern Lau Spreading Center, Western Pacific Ocean; material: Seawater | place: Tonga | collected 2009 | depth 2000 m m
TCTCTTTCATTTCCACTTCCGTGGCCGCACCTACATTAATCACTGCCACTCCACCCGCCAGCTTGGCAAGACGCTCTTGCAACTTCTCACCATCGTAGTCTGATGTTGTCTCTTCAATCTGACGACGAATTTGCTGGATTCTGCCCTGAATGGCTTCTGAACTCCCGCCACCTTCAATGACCGTCGTGTTGTCTTTGTCAATCACGATTCGTTTGGCTTGACCAAGGTCATTCAGGTTAATACTTTCAAGGTTAATCCCCAGATCCTCAGAAATCATCCGGCCATTGGTCAGTACAGCTAGATCTTCCAACATCTCTTTACGGCGATCTCCATAGCCCGGCGCTTTAACAGCTGCGCCGCGGATAGTTCCTCGAATTCGGTTAACTACCAGAGTCGCTAGGGCCTCACCTTCAACATCCTCGGCGATAATCAGAAGGGGTTTACCTTGTTGCGCGACACTTTCAAGTAACGGCACCAACTCTTTTAAGGCCGAGATTTTCTTCTCGTGGATAAGGATGTACGCATCTTCCAGAATCACTTCCATTCGATCGGAGTCGGTGACGAAATAAGGCGACAAATAACCGCGGTCGAATTGCATGCCTTCAACCACATCAAGGTTGGTGTCAAGGCTTTTAGCTTCTTCCACCGTGATAACACCGTCTTTGCCAACTTTCTCTATGGCGTCAGCGATCAAATCACCAATATCCGGATCGTTGTTAGCCGAAATAGAGGCGACCTGCGCAATTTCTTCTCTACCGGTAGTCTCCTGGCTGAGTTCCCTGAGAGAATCCACAACCACGTTAACTGCTTTTTCGATACCTCGCTTAATAGCCATTGGGTTATGACCAGCGGCGACGTTTTTCAAACCTTCACTGTAAATTGACTGTGCCAGAATAGTAGCCGTTGTTGTTCCGTCACCAGCGACATCACTGGTTTTAGAAGCCACCTCTTTGACCATCTGCGCACCCATGTTCTCATAGGGTTCCACGAGTTCGATTTCCTTAGCCACAGTGACGCCGTCTTTGGTGATCGTGGGAGCACCGAATTTCTTATCGATGACTACATTTCGCCCCTTGGGACCAAGGGTTACCTTGACCGCTTCGGTAAGACTGTCAACACCCCGTTTAATCGCCCCGCGAGCCTCTTCGCTGAAGACTAACTGCTTTGCCATTATTGTATTCTCCTAACACATTTTGGAATGTACTAAACTAGATTATTGCCAGAATATCATCTTCACGCATGATGAGATACTCGGTATCTTCATATGTAACTTCGGTTCCAGCAAATTTTCCGAATAAAACTTTGTCGCCTTCGGACATATCGACTGGTTGGCGTTCGCCGTCGTCACCGCGTGCACCTGGCCCAACAGCCTTGACAACGCCTTCTGATGGCTTCTCTTTGGCAGTATCGGGAATGATAATGCCGCCACTGGTAGTTTGCTCGTCTTCATCAAGCCGCTCAACCAGAATTCTGTCTCCGAGGGGTTGAATTGCCATAGAACTCTCCTAATCTTTGATATTTTTTTGGTATCTGTTGGATGAAAGGAACTCCATCTAACCGTTTACTGAATCTGCTGCATTTCAGCAAACGGCTTAGATTGTGGATTCTATCTTAAACGGCCCCATTTGTCAAGAAAAACGTAATAATATGCTACACGTTTAAATAAAGGCTGCGTAACAATATGTTACACTAGAACCACTTTTTTACTTTCAGCTGACTTATATGCGGCTGAAACGATTCGCATATTTCGTAGACCATCGTATCCTGACACGATAGGTTGAGCTTCTCCAGAAACACATTGAGCAAAATGCTCAAATTGCAACTGAAACAAATCTTCGAATTGGGATCCAATCACCTGCTGTTTACCATCAATCACTGTTTTAATTTTCCAACCGTCATCGTTGAAGACAACGACGGATCCATCAGTTCCATAAATCTCGAGAATTTGATCTGATCCAACTGCTGTAAAACTTGTCTCCGTGACCGATTGCCCCCCATTCTTAAACCGCATCATCAGCGTGCTGGTCTCATCCACATCGTAATTATGAATAACACTATTGCAAAACGCACTCACCTCAGCCACTTCTCCAATAAGATACTCAAGCAGATCAATACTGTGGACACCAAGATCGATTAAACTGCCACCACCACTTTTGCTGGGATCTATGTGCCAATCATCTGACGGTTTGGGAGCATATTTCATGAACGGCATTCGCGCGTGAACAATACGGCCCAAGCGTCCTTCAGCTATCCACTCCTTAATCTGCTGAAATGCAGAGTGAAAACGAAAGAGGAAACAAATTTGCAGTTGAACCTCATTAGCATTGCAAGCATCGAGCATCCGTTTACATTCGTTTACATCCATTGCCATCGGTTTGTCACACATAACATGCAAACCATTTTCTGCGGCTTCAATCGTTGGCCCACAATGCATGTAGACTGGTGTTGAAATGTAAACGGCGTCAAGTTCTGTGTCGGAAATCAAATCTGAAACGGAAGTATAGTATCTGGATGCCTCATGCGTTTCCGAAAGGTGTTTTGCCCGATCTTCATCACGTGACATCAGCGCATGGAGTTCTGCGTTTGAGGCCTTATTGATAGCAGGCATTGCTCGACGTTGTGCTACACTTCCAGCACCGATAACTCCCCATTTTAAGCTCATAAGATTCTCCATCAATGATCTCTGTCTATTTAAAGTGTACCAGGGACCTCCTTTATCGTCTACTCAATATTTGGAATAATTTTTTAAATTCTGATTACTTGATTTTCTGACCAAATTCAGTCATAATATTTTATCCAAACGACAATTTCCGATTGATAATTCTAATATGATCAAAACATCACATAATTACTTGGATCCAGTAGCACTCTCACGACTTGGCAATATGGAACTTGTAGCACGACTCGTGGTCGAAGGCTTCATCACTGGATTGCACAAAAGCCCATATCAGGGCTTCAGCGTTGAATTCTCAGAACATCGGCAGTATATGCCGGGCGACGAAATTCGGCATATCGACTGGAAAGTATACGGTAAATCTGATCGTTACTATGTCAAAAAATTTGAAGAAGAAACGAATCTACGTACATATATAGTGCTTGACGCTAGTGGATCAATGAACTATACGTTTTCTGATCAAAGATTAACTAAGTTTCAATATGGATGTTATCTTGCCGCTTCATTAGCTTACCTGATGCTGAAGCAACGTGATTCGGTCAGTCTCACAATTTTCGATCAAGAAATACGCGATTATATTCCACCACGCAGCAGAGCCTCACACTTGCACGCCATCATTTCAACACTAGAGAAAACTGAGCCCAGTGGGGACACAGAAATCAGCAAAATACTGCATAGCTTAGCCAAACGAATTGTACGACGGGGATTGGTGATTCTGATTTCCGATTTATTGGATCAACCCACCGAAGTCTTAACAGCACTTAAGCATTTCCGGCATCGAAAACACGAGATCATCGTCCTGCATTTGATAGATGAAGCGGAGCGTGATTTCCCCTTTGACGGCACCGTGGTGTTTCGAGATATTGAAACAGGCCGCATACTTCCTACACACGCGAATACAGTAAAAGCTAGCTACATTCGCCAATTCAATCAATTTGTTAGAGATTACCAAAGAGGATGTGGTACCAATTTAATTGATTACGAACAAATTGGCACGGCTACAAAATTTGATTACGCACTTTCGTCCTATCTCTCCCGTAGAAAATAATAAAATTATTGGGTAACGGTCAAGTAAGAGTGAGTGATGAGATACTATTTGACACAATAAACCATGACTTTCGAATGTGGAGATGGTAACTTTTTCTACTGGTGGACAGAGGGAAAACCTATCTTAAAAGATGAAATTAAGATTCTCAAATCTTACGAGCTTCCTAATGACGCGAGTAATGATTGGATAGCATCGCAAAGGTTTTCCCAAAGGAACTGAACACTGCCGAAAAATAATACGCTTTCCAAATTCATATAGAATTTAGTCCTTATCCGTAGACACAGATTTTCCTGATGCTTAAACCGGGAGACATATTTTATGCCAGTTATTTTAATCGTTGCTATTGCCGCAATCATTTTGCTGCTTTTAGTCCTTAGATCCACAAATTCCCAAACAAAACCAGAAGCCTACTACGACCTCTCGGAAGAAGAGAGACACCGTCATAAATGGGGGTATGTTGACACCCGATTCGAGTTTGACGATCCAAGAAACGTTAAAGTCACCGGAAACCGCTATCCAATCTCAGGTTTCCGTATGCCGCACTTAATGCCGTTTGTTGAAGAAATGCTGAATTTTTCAATTTGTCCGGAAGATATGGCGGTTGAGAACCAAGACCACAATATCCCACAGCCCAATATCAAGGCCCACTTCTTGAAAGCAATCGAAACCCAATTCAAGCCCGATCAATCCTCCATGGATGAGAAGGACAGGTTGGTCCACAGCCACGGACAGTTGAGTGTAGATGAGATTTATCGTATCTTGTATGGATCATCTTTAGAACGTGTTGTTGATCTGGTTTTCTTTCCTCAGAGTGAAGAGGACATCAAAGGGGTTATCGAGTTGGCAAACGAACACAATGTATGTTTAATCCCCTATGGAGGAGGAACAAATGTTAGTGGTGCATTGGCTATACCAGCAGAAGAAGAACGAATGGTAGTCTCGGTTGATATGCAGCGGATGAATCGGCTTATCTGGATTGACGAAGAGAATTTTCAGGCCTGTATCGAGGCTGGAATCATGGGCAAACACCTAGAAAAATTGCTTAATGAAAAAGGTTATACGTCCGGTCATGACCCAGATAGTATTGAGTTTTCGACCCTTGGCGGCTGGATCTCGACGAACGCCAGCGGAATGAAAAAGAACAAGTACGGAAATATTGAAGATATCGTCATTGAGGCAACACTCGTTACTCCTACGGGAGATATAAAAACCAAGTGCATTACACCCAGAAACTCCACGGGTATTCAGCCTCAGGCATTCTTGTTTGGTAGCGAGGGTAATTTAGGTATCATTACCAAGGCCGTGATCAAAATCCATCTCAAGCCCGAAGCGCGCAAATTTGGATCACTCGTGTTTCCTCGTTTTGAGAACGGTATTCGCTTTTTAAAAGAACTCCGGCAAAGTGGAACCTTACCGGCCAGCATTCGTTTAGTCAATAACAATGAATTCAGGTTTGGACAAGCGTTAAAACCTAAACCAACATTCTGGAAAGGAATCATAAGTTACTTCCAAAAGTTTATCCTTTTACAAGTAAAAGGGTTCCAACCTTTGGAAATGGTTGCTTGCACCGTTCTGATGGAAGGAGCGGAAGAAGAAGTCAATCAACAAGAAAAAGCTCTCTTTCGCATTGCAAAAAGACACCAAGGAATCAGTGGTGGTGCCAGCAACGGGAAGTGGGGATATAGCTTGACGTTTGGAATCGCCTATATTCGGGATTTCTTCGGTCAGTTTCACATCTTGGGGGAAACGTTTGAAACCTCAGTACCCTGGAGTAAGGTTCTCCAAGTCTGCCAGTCCGTACAACAAGAACTAGTAGAACAAGCAGAAACCTATCAGGTACCAGGCACACCCTATCTTTCTTACCGAGTTACCCAGACCTATCACACGGGAGTGTGTATCTACTTTACCATGGCATTCTATGGAAAAGGCTTAGAAGATCCGGATAAAGCATACCACCACATTGAGCAGCGTCTACGACAGGTAATTCTAGACAATGGAGGTTCTCTCTCTCACCACCATGGTATTGGTAAGATTCGGCAGGGATTTCTACCCCAAGTTCACACTGAAAATAGCTTTCAGATGCTACGTCAGTCTAAGAAAACTGTGGATCCAAACAATGTATTTGGTATCGGGAATGGTGTTTTTTATGAGTCATCCAAGACTGGTTAGATCCTTGAAACAAAAAAATATTAATGTTACGAAAAAAAACAGTAGTTATCACTGGAGCCTCTTCAGGACTTGGCGCGTCTCTGGCAGTCACATTCGCTGAAATGGGAGCCAACTTGGTTCTTTTTTCGCGAAATCAGGAACGGTTGAAAGAAGTCGAGAGTTTATGTCAAGGGCCAGGTGATCGTCCTGTTATTGTAACTGGTAATATCGCCCAACCTGAAGATTGTGAACGACTTATTGCATTAGCAATTTCTCAATTTGGAACGCTGGATTACCTTATTACCAATGCAGGAATAAGCATGTGGGCTAAGTTCGAAAATATTTGTGATCTCTCCATTTTCAGCAAGATTATGGAAACAAACTATCTTGGAACGGTGCACTGCGTTTACTACGCTCTACCCCACTTGCGAAAGAGTCAAGGGATGATTGTGGCTATTTCCTCAATTCAAGGAAAGATAGGAGTACCGTTTCATACTGGCTATACCGCCTCTAAGCACGCCATACAGGGATTTTTTGCTTCTTTGCGAGCTGAACTGACTGAGAATGATATAGATATTTTGATCGTCACTCCTCATTGGTTGAGAGGTACCAGTTTACGCGAAAATGCTTTTGGAAAAGATGGGAACTCCATTGGTGTATCGTTAAGGGAACACAGTCAAGAATCAATTTCGCTTCAGGAATGCAATCAAGCTATTTTAAACGCCATCGGCAAACGACAAAAAGAACTGGTAGTTCCGCCAAAGCTAAAAATCCTTCCCTGGTTGAATTTAATTAATCCTAAGATCGTAGATTTTATCGTTAAGTGGAAGATGTTTAAACAGGATAATGAGTAATGGGAACCTACCCAAATAAAACGGATCAAGAAAAAACATCAACTAGAACGGGACGCGAGTTAAATCATCAATACCAGCAATTGTTTAAGCTCCAAATTTCTATGTGTGAAAAGCTAGTAAAAATCTATTTCTATGAAGCCTGTTCCAACAGATTCGCTAGAATATCAGACTCAAAAAAAGAATCAAAAGTACAATTTTCGAATTACCTTAGCCCAAGGAATTCTCATGCGCATCTCCTTTAACCACCTTTACATACAAACTTACCCAAAATAATTTTCTTGTTGGCGTAACAGGATCTTTAATGATCACTAGGTGGATGTGGCTCCAGTTCTTAGTTTCAAACCTAATTGAGCATCGTTCCTGCAAGCTCCCATTCTATATTTTGGGTATGAGTAGCCGTGTGGCCTGTTGGGTCGTGGTCTGCTTTGGAACGTTCTTAATTTCGGCTCAGAATTATTTGCTACTGATAGCTGTTAACCTATGTCAGTCATACTCAAACACTGGTCGAAACTGGAGACCGAGGTGAAAAAGCGAAAAAAGGTTGTCCGATATTGATTCCACAGATTCGTCAGATGGTTTTGATTAGACTTCTGGTCACTGTGACCAGGAGGAATCAGAGCCAAACGCATCGTTAATTAACCCTCCTTTGTCCAATCTTTAGAAATCTGTGTTACTTCAGAAGCGAGGTCTCACCTGACCGAACCCTGTGTTACCGATGGAACTGTCAGAAGATCCTTGATTTGTAACAGCGAGTGTTTAAAAGATTTCTTCCAACTTTGCTCCACTAGAGCAACATCAGGTTAGTGGCAATAGACATGAGTGATTTACCGGTTCCAGTGCTGGATCACCTTTCCATCTATGGCCACTGTAGCAAAAATGGTTATTGGGGGTACATTTCAAACATAGTCGCATAAATTGATTTGGGGTGATTAGCTAGAGAGTACAAGGTCTACCCTTTACTCAAGGTAAAAAAACAGGATCAAACTTAGTAAGAAGGATATCATGGCTAAGAAATTCCAAGATGTACCTTACGCTAGGTGATGTGTGACGATTGGGCTGCAATTTGACCCAATTAGTAAAGATATAATAAGGTTAGTACGGCAGGCATTTACAATGAGAAATCAGCAATCCAATATCTTATTCATATGTTCTGACCAACACCAAACTATGGCGCCGGGGTGTTATGGACATTCGGAAGTGCATACGCCCAATATTGATTGTATTGCGGCGGCAGGTGTGCGGTTTAACCGCACGTACTGCCAATCGCCGGTATGTGTGCCTGCCCGCGGGTTTATTGGCGTATCCTCACGAGCATGGTGCGAGGATTTTGCAGGATGCTCTGCCGGCTGATGCATGTACTATTGCCCATCACTTTGGTAAGCACAGGTATCAAACGGCGGCTATTGGTAAAATGCATTTTGTTGACGAAACACAGAAACATGGGTTTGATTATCGGTTGGAGCTGGGTGATTTTCGCAAGACACTTACAGGCAGTGAATGGCAGGAGTTGCGCCGGGATCAGAATGGTGGCAGGATTATAGGGCGTCCATCCAGGCTTTCGTCGCGTTATTTTCAGGATACGTACTATGCTAATGAAACGGTGCGGTATCTTCGTGAAAAGAGAGATCCGGACAAACCATTTATTCTCTGGTCGTCGTACTTTATGCCACACACACCTCTGGTGCCGATGCTAGAATATTTTAACCTGTACAACCCTAAAACACTCACGCTTCCCAAACGCAGTGACAATGCCCTGAAAACGGGATTTGAGGGGCATATCATTCGCGCCAAACAACGCGGATGATATGATCAAACCGATGAAGAACTCAGGTATGCGCTGGCTGGATACTATGGCAATATCAGTCAGATGGATGCGTGTGTGGGTAAAGTGCTCGACACACTTTATGACCTCGATCTTGGCCAGAATACTATTATTCTTTACACCTCAGATCACGGCGAAATGGCGGGTGCTCACCGGATGTGGACGAAACACAATATGTATGAGCAGTCGGTTTGTGTGCCTCTAATTGTGCGCTTACCCGATGACCGGGATGCAGGGACAGTTCAGGATCACCTGATTGAGCACCTCGATCTCTATCCTACGCTTGCCGAATTGTGCAATTTGCCGGCGCCGAAAAATATCCAGGGTAGGAGTTTTGCGCCGCTACTTTGCAATGAAACGTATGAACCTAGGGAATATGTTTATTCAGAATATGACTTCTGTCACAGTGTTTTTACACAGGATGATCGCTATGTCGGCAAACCACCCATCTTGATGGTACGAACAGATCGGTGGAAACTGAATTATTTGAGTTGGGCACGGTCGGAACTTTTTGACCTCGAGAAGGATCCGAATGAATTTACGAATGTCGTTGATGAGTTGGGAAATGCATGGATTGTAAGAAAGCTTACTGAAATTGCAGAGCGGATGTATTCATTATAAAGGTTTCGGTGTGTTGTAGATGTACCACAAGCCGACCAGTGATACGTTAGAGCATGGCGAAAATTGTTACCAAACTGTTATAAAACGCTGGATTTCAGCCTTGTGCTGCTTATGGTTTACAAGCCACCAAGGAAGCGCACTACTGACACTGTATGCAAGATATGGGATAGTGGGCCGTTCTCCCCGAATACTATTAGGATTGTATATGCATTAAGAACTATTGTGCGGTGAAATTCAAATTGAAGCAAACTCAAATTTGGGAGGCATTGTTGTGAAGCAAAAGATATTTATTGCTCTGGTTGCTTGTTTTGCTTTTTGCGCCAGCGGCATGGTGGCATTCGAAGAAGTCATTATCGGGACTACCTTCGGGAAAAGTTAGATATCTGCGGCGATTTTTCTGAAAAGGGAATAGGAAGTATGCATCGCGAGATGGTTGAAACCTTTATTAAGACCCCCTTTGAAGAATATGTTGCGAAACCCATCTGCGTATCTGGGAAAGACCCCCTCTAGCTGCTAGAGAGGTTCTCACTGAGATCTCGAATCTCAGAGATACGCTTAGAAGTGATTAACCAATTGCTTCCTGACAAGAATACGTTTATAAGTCAATATTGAAAGGCTTACGTAGGAAACTATGATGACAGAGTTTAAGGAAATATTAAGTAAGATTTGAAAAGAGTGGATGCAATGTCACGAACATCTCTTTGCCTAGTACTCGAGGCTAGACTTTTTATTACTCACCTGTTCATCGTAGGCCCGTCTGCCCGTCAACTCTTTGTCGAAACTCGGTCGAAACAGTTCCATCAGAATGACTGGCAGTTCGCCGCGCCGCGCTTTCATCGCCCATACCGGCGGGACGGAATGCGGTGGTTGGACGTGTCCACTCAGATCGTCCGCTTTCTTGTAGCAGTAGAGTGAGCACCATCGGGTCTCTTTGTCCAGGGCTTTGGGAGCTACCGCGTGCGCAGCGTGCGACAGGCAACAGACGACCGAGCCCGGCGGCAATGAGAGATGTTCGATTCGCAGTGGCTGATTAGTAACCGGATGCATTCGCCCTGCCAGCCAACCCTGTTGCATTTCTTCATCGCTAGCGGCTTGGCACCCAGCTGGGTCGCGAAAGAGATGGCTACCTCGAATAAGTTTCAGCCCCCCGTCGTTTTCCACTTCGAAGCCTTGAGGATAACAGAGGACGAGGTTGAAATTTGGCTGTGCTTGATATTCCAGCAGGTTGGCAATACCGCGGTTGTCCGCTCCTCCTCCGATTTTGTGACTGTGCCAAGCACCGCCAGCATAACCAGCTGGCCGCGTCAACAATTGGTTGTGATCGAAATAGATGTCGTCGCAACCCAGGCACAGGCGTTGCAATTGGAGCATCTGTGGGTGCGTCAGTACGTTCATCAAGAACGGGACGTGCCCGGCTGGAAAATACTCGGCCAAAACACTGTGTTGTCGCAGCGTTTTAACGCCCGCTTCATCGTCGGTCTGCGGCACCATTTGGCTTCCTCCTAGGGCGTTGTTGATCTCATCCTCGGTGAGAGATTTTACCGGTAGTGTTCGACCAAGGGTATGCCAGTCGATCTGGGTCCAGTCCAACCTTAGCAACTTGTCGTTAAGTTGCTGCCCGTATTTCAGTGCTTCTGTCCACTCCCTGATAGCTTCCGACGTCATGATCTCTTTCAGGACAGCGTATCCATCGGACAAAAAGCTTGACTGATCGAATTGTTCTATGACCGCCGACATGTCGAATATGTCCTGGCGATTCGCTTCCAACCGGTCCCAGTCATTGCCGGACCACTGCACTGGGGATTGAGCGTTAACCAAAAAGTCTGGGCAGGTAGCCTTGGCCAGTTCGCTGGTTGGAATCAACAGGAGCCTAGCTAACATTGGATATAGCACTTCAGTAACCAGAAGCGGGTTCTGTGGCATTGTCGGGACATATTCTATGCTTCCTTTCATGCTGGATCTTCCCTTTCGAGAGCTGACAGTTGTATTTTCTGATTGCTGGTTACAGCGTTGTAGGCCAACTTACGTTTGTTCTATTCAAATAGATAAGAATTTTCTGGATTGATAGCTAATCGATAATAGTATGGGCAAAGTCTAGCACGCCATGTGTAGACTCTCAAGCAGAAAAAACTAATAATTTTGGACTCACACATAATGGGGATCGCCTAACCATCTTCATGAAATTCGTGCCTTGGCCACAGGCAATAATTAGTAGAAAAATCCACGCGTGATGTTTCAGCTTACAGGATACTGATCCTTGTCTTATTTAGAAGTTTCCCGTTTCCCCTTTTAATTTGCGATGTTATCATAACTGTTTGAAACACACCTGTCAGGTTCGTCTCACATTATCATTCGTATGCTAATAATTTGGATGATCTTCGATAATCAATGCCAGACCTGTTAACAGAATGATTGCTTGTAGGCTCGAACATCTGATTCAATCATAGTTCAATGAAGAGAAAATCCACTCATTTACTTACATCTCCCTCGTTTTACAGGTCAGATCTGTCCAAACTAAATCCTGTTTCATCGCCTGTCACTTTACGCGCTGTTCTGTTGGGCTGCATGCTTTTACCTGTCAATGCTTATTGGATCGCAATGGTCGAAATGGTTTGGCATGGGTTCCATTTTTCCGCTACTTCCATTCCCATGAATGTTATCTTCATTGTCTTTACCATCGCTCTATTCAATGCGCTTTGGCAACGTACTTCCGCTAGGGCGGGGCTAAGCCAAACGGAACTTTTGGTCATCTACATCATGTTGGCAACCACAACTTCAGTCATTGCTCATGATAATATGGTCAGCTTGATGGGATTGTTCACGCATCCATTCTGGTTTGCTACAGCAGAAAACGAATGGATACAGATTCTCCAACCGCACCTGCCGAAATGGCTGGTAGTGGAACAGTTCAATATAGCCCGACCTTTTTATGAAGGTGGCAGCAATTTTTTTACTGAAGGCTACTTGCGTTATTGGATTGTACCAATTCTGAATTGGACAGCAATTGCATCCCTGATTTTTTTCTGACAGCATTTCTGAACGTATTTCTACGTCGCCGGTGGATCGAACAAGAAAAACTGCCATATCCAATAGTCCAGCTTCCACTAGATATGACCACCCCTGGAGTCCAGTTTTTCCGCCATCGTGGGATGTGGTTGGGATTCTTGATTGCTGTGGTTATCGAAATTATCAATGGCCTAAACTTCCTTTATCCTGTTGTTCCACTTATTCCAATACGTGAAAAAACCGCTGATTTATCGTTGTGGTTGAAAAACGAACCGTGGAATTCGATCGGGCCAACTTACCTACATCTTCGGCTGTTCATGATTGGGTTGTGTTTTCTGCTACCGCTGGATTTAAGTTTTTCAACAGTTTTTTTCTACTGGATTCGTAAAGCACAATTCGTTGGCGGAAAAGCAGCGGGATTTTACACAATTCCTTACTATCCTTTTCAACCCCATCAAGCAGCGGGGGCAACAATCGCGATTTTTGTGATAGTGTTGTGGGCAGGTCGAAAACACTATCAGGAAATTGCAAAAAAGATCATTGGTATGTTCACAATCATTGATGATTCAATGGAACCGATGCGTTATCGAACAGCAGCGTTGGGAATAGTTGTATGCTTTTTGTTTCTGTATATCATTTGTAGCCGGGCAGGAATGTCGACATGGGTATTTTTACTGTTCTTTGGTTTATACGTGATTATCTCTGTAACGGTAACGCGTATTCGAGCCGAACTGGGTCCTCCAGTGCACAACATGGGGGGGGTTAATCCACAAACGATCCTGATGACTGCTATGGGGACACGTCCATTTGGAACCAATAATCTTGTCGTTTTTTCACTTTTTTCATGGTTCAACGGCTCCAATCGGAGTCATCCGATGCCACACCAGCTCGAAGGTTTTAAACTGGCACACCGCACTGGGATCGGTCATAAAAGATTAATCTGGGTTATCGCCCTAGCCATCGTACCAGCTGTCTTTTCTGCCTTTTCAATTTACCTTTACGTATTATACAGGTACGGAGCCTCAATTGCAGTTGACGCACCCGGGCAGGTATTGGGACCTGGACAATCCACATATCAGCAACTTGCCAGTTGGCTGCAGTCTCCACGCCCGTCTGACTTGTACGGTACGTTGGCAATTCTTCTCGGATTTGCGTTCACTATGTTTCTAGGAATCATGCGACTCAAATGTGTCTGGTGGCCGTTTCACCCAGTGGGCTATGTAACAGGCATTAACGGTGGTACTTTAGACCATTTCTGGTTCGCACTTATCATCTCTTCAAGTCTCAAATATTGCTTTCTCAAGTACGGCGGCGCCCGTTTGTACCGACGGACACTACCTTTCTTCTTGGGACTGGTTTTGGGAGATGTAGTCAGCGGTAGCTACTGGTCAATCCTGAGCGTAATTGTTCAAACGCCCTTATACGTTGTATGGTTTTGGTAGTGATCATCACATAACGGTTAAGAGGACTATTACCGATTTGTAATGTCAACATCAAACCTGTTAAAGCGAAAGACTTAGTACTGGGTACGAGTCTGGATATTTATTCTCCGGATACCTTTATGGGCCTTCCTCCTCAAACCGCCGCAAGTGCCGTTTGGGAAGTTCTCGATAAGGATACTGTGCCAGCGCATCTTCATCTAACTCTAGTCCTAACCCCGGTGCAGTTGGTAATTGGATGTAGCTATCTTCTACCGAAAATGGATTAATTGAGATCGCATCACCACACTCGGTAAAGTTGACAAAGTATTCGGTGATCAGGAAGTTAGGCATCACTGCGCACGCCTGTATCGTCGCTGCCAAGCCCACGGTCGTGCTATTGTAATTGTGTGGTGACATGGCAACCAAATATGGTTCTGCCATTGCCGCAATCTCTTTCAGTTCTAAGATGCCACCACAGTTACAGACGTCGGGATTCAGGATATCGGCGGCACGCTTTTCGAAGACTTGGCGAAACTCCACTTTGGTATACAGTTCTTCACCGGTTACAACCGGGAGGTTAATTGCTTGCCGTACTTCGGCTAAAGCATCCAGATTGCGTGCGGAGACAGGTTCTTCGTACCAGAATACTTGAAAATCTTCCACCATATTAGCCACGCGGATAGCATGATCAGGCGCCAGCCGTCGATGGACTTCAATCAGCAGATCCACGGCAGGTCCAACAGCTTCGCGTACAGCTGACACATATTCAACAGCAGTTCGTTCATCATCGCGGCTAATGTGCGCCCTCCATGGACCGGGGAAAGGATCGAACTTCATAGCCGTAAATCCCCGTTCAACCAGTTGTACAGCACTTTCAACGGACTCAGCAATTGTACTTCTACTCCAACCGTTGGCGTAGACACGAAGTTTGTCTCTGCATGCGCCACCCAGGAGGTTGTAGACCGGAGTATTCAATGATTTACCCACAATACTCAGAGTGCTTGTTCTATCCCACTAATAGCACAATAAAGATCCATGGCACCACGTTTGCCAGCAAAATCGTGATATGCCATGAAGATAAAATGTTTGATATTGAAGGGGCTCCGCCCGGCAAGGTAACGTCCAAGCTGGTGAACGTGAATCTCAATAGCTTGGTCACGGTCGGCTTGCGTATAACACTCCCCCCAGCCATGAATACCCTCATCAGTCTCAACTTTGACGAACAGCCAGTTCTTACTTGTACCAGGACAAACAAGAAACGTTCGAATGTTTGTGACTTTCATCGGAGCTTATCCGCTTTACCAAACAGGTTTTCGATTGCCTGGTTGATACAAAATGATGCGATAATGGAATCTACTGTATTTTACAATAACCAGCTAGGCGTCCCTAAGTTTACTGGTGTATTATATCAGCAAGTCAAGATGTCGTCTAGCGGCAGTATAAGTTGCTATACTAAGGAAAATACTGATTGGGATTTCTGAATGAAGACTTTAGAACGGGAACGTCAAGGAAAACCATACAGTATACAATTAATGAAATTGTTGCTGATTGGGATGGCTCGTCTACCATTAGACAGATGCTGGATTGATTTCAAACAGCCAAGATCCAAAACAGCGCAACATAGTAACACATGTTTTCATCTTTACCTTCAATCAAAATCGCGCTAAAATGTTTCACCCAGTTGGATCAGTCTAAGCAGGAGGATATCATGGTTAAGAAATCAATTATCGCATTGATGCTCGTGGGATTGGCTGTCTTAGTCCATTCAGGGCCATCTGAAGAGGTGGTTGTTAAAAACATGAAGGATATCAAAGATCTCGATGTAAAACAAATAACGTGGGGAAAAGATGGGGCGAAGATGGTCTTAATTCCAGCACAAAGTTTTAATAAGGAGATCTTTGATCAAATCAGGAGTCTGGTGCCAAGTGAAATATTCGAAACATCTGGTGCTGTTTATATGGATTGTACTGAAGTGACGGTAGGACAGTTCAAAAAATTCCTGCAATCAACTGACTATAAATTTGATGGAGATCTGTGGGGAAAAATATCTAAATATTCACCTACTGATAGGCATCCGATGATTTATGTCACTTGGAACGATGCTGTTGCTTATGCCAAGTGGACAGGAAAGAGGTTGACAACAGAAGTAGAATGGGAATATGCAGCACGCGGAGGGTTAATAAATAAGGAATACTCGTGGGGTAATGACAAAAATATTGCTAGAGATAATGCTAATTATAAAGGAACTAGTGGAAAAGATAAGTGGAAGTATGCCAGCCCAGTAGGTAGTTTTCAAGCCAATGGGTATGGCTTGTACGACATGGTGGGCAATGTCTCTGAGTGGTGCGACGATTGGTACGGTGATACACGCACCTCTCGCGTGTTGCGCGGGGGCTTTTGGGCCTTCAGTATCTTCGGTCTTAGCTTAGCTGACCGCTACCACAAAGATCCAGATGATTCCTACTATTACTGCGGTTTTCGTTGTGTTGTGGATATGCAGTAACCCTCCGTCAATTCGAATGACTACCGCAATTTACCTCTTTCGTCTCAAACCCTAAATTATGTTGGAATGCTTTTCACAACTTGTTCAGCCTAAGCTAGTTGGTGAAGATACTATACCATCGTGCACTTTGCTAAGGGAGTCATTAACAACATGAAATCAAGGGAATTAACGGCTATAGTTGTCGGAGCCGGTTGGGCAGGTGAAGGACATACTAAAGCACTACAACACTACGGAATTGAGGTGGTCGTCATTTGTGCCCGCAAAGAGGATGTAGTCCAAAAAGTAGCGTCCTGATTAGGAATCCCCAAGGCTTCAACAGATTGGCGACAAAGCCTGTTGAAAATAAAACCTGATATTGTTTCACTGGCAACACCAGCGATCTTGAGAACTGAGGTTATTGAACTGGCAACTCAACTCGGATGTCATCTCCTCATGTGAGAAGCCATTAGCCACGACAGCCGAGGAGGCACACCATCTGCACAAGATAGTTGAACAAGCAGGTGTTAAGCACACCTATGCCGCAACACATAGATATGATCCAAGTGTCACATGGACAAATCAACTTATTACGAGTCAAACCATTGGTGATTTAAAGGGAATTGATGTTATATTCTCGTTTCCGTTTGCAAAAGAGTTAAAACCTGGGAATGGATGAACTCATTACCACATGGCAGTGGTATGTTGAACAATGGGTTGATGCATTTACTATACTGCAATCAGAATGAAAACAGAACTTTTTCATAATCAGGATCAAGCTCAAACTTAGGCCAAAGACGAGAGATAATGGTCTCAGGATCAAGGTTGATGCGTTCAATGAAAGCCAAACAAGCGTGCTCTAATTGATAGAGATATTTATAGCAATGATGTTGGGTCAAATCTTCACGCATCCATTTCCACAAGCCTTCAATGGGGTTTAAGTCAGGACTGTAACTTGGAAGTTGAATGAGGGAAAAGCCCAAGGCGTCCGCTTGTTGGCGCACAATAGCGGCTTTACTATGCCAGGAAGCCCCATCCCAAATGATAATGGTTTGTTGGTCAGGGACAGGGTTCCATTGAGCCAGGTGTTGCAAAAAAGCAACGGTGTTGTCACTGTTGCAAGCACCTTGATGCCAGATGAGACATTGACCATGGCTAAAATCATAAGCCCCCATACCAGTGAAGCCGATTTTTGAGAGAGGGAGAAGTGCTGGGCACCCAATCGGGTTTCCCTACGGCTGACCAACGGTAGCCTAACTCCATATCTTGATGAAGGTGGGCTTCATCCACATAAATCAGGCGTACTTTACCCTGACACAGTTGCCCAAACCAGTCCTGAAAACGGGCTACAAACTCGGCGCGCTGGGTGGGGTTGGCTTTGGCTAAGACTTTCTTGCTCTTTTTCCAACTCAAACCCGCTTGTTTGAGCAGGCTTCTTAGGGTGGTGCAACTGACCCCATGTTGTAGTTTCTCGGCCACCCAATGACGCAATTTTTTCAACGTCCAGCCATAACTTCGGTAGCTGATGATCCTAGGGTTTATCTTGCTTTACGGCGTCAATGATCTTTTTTTTTCGGCTCCATTGAATTTGGCCTGCCGCCCCCACTAGGCTGATAGTGGAGACTGTCTGGCCCCAACTCATTGTATTGATGCACCCAATCCAACACCGTTTGTTTACGTCGCTTGATATGTTTGGCCCACTGACTGGCATTTTTTTGTCCGCTGTCTATCATAGACATTGCTTGAAACCGTTCCCGGCTTCGGGGATGCGGCACTTCTAGTGATAAGCGTCGCATATCTTCCACATTTTGATCCCATTTTTTAAGATCTGGACGAACCATTTTTCTACCTC
>JYMV01026105.1_pt1 | contig 17916 bp, 17 predicted proteins | sample 338911 | NCBI WGS metagenome assembly JYMV01 (sample SAMN03354496, study PRJNA234377) | hydrothermal vent metagenome | biome: Deep sea; feature: Hydrothermal plumes at the Eastern Lau Spreading Center, Western Pacific Ocean; material: Seawater | place: Tonga | collected 2009 | depth 2000 m m
CTGTTTCTGACGCATCTTCAACTGCTGGTTCTGTAATTCTATCTTCTTTCACTGATTCAATGTTCCTTTATTGGTTTATTATGTTAACGATTTTTTCAATTTGCCCATCTATAGTTAATTTCCCTGTATCTATCTCTATCGCACCTTCTGCCTTTACCAAGGGTGAATGATCCCGGGTGGAATCCAATTCATCCCGGCATCTAATATCTGCTATCATCTCTTCGATAGTTTGTTCCTCACCTAGTTCATCCAAATCTTTGAGGCGACGGCGAGCACGAACTTCCACATCCGCAACCAAAAAGAATTTAAAATCAGCATCAGGAAAAACTACTGTGCCAATATCTCTCCCTTCAAGAACACAATCGGTATTTCCGCCGATTTTCCTCTGGATCTGGACCATAGACTCGCGAATCACACCTATGGCACTGACCGCGCTTACCTTCTCAGTTACAGCAGTGGAACGTATCTTATCAGTAATATCTCTCCCGTTCAGATAAATCTTACTGCCCGAATTAGAATCTCCAAATTCAATTTTAACCGTATTAAGAAACTCTTCGATGGAACTAAGATCTCTAAGGGAAATCCCATGGTCCATCAATCCCAGGGTGATTGACCTGTACATAGCACCGGTATCCAGATAGGTTATCCCCAATCGAGTGGCTACACCTTGTGCGGTAGTACTTTTTCCTGAAGCGGCTGGTCCATCAATAGCGATGATCATGGTTATCAACTCTCAATAAGCCGGCGAAATTACCCGAATTAATGGAGATTGGCAAAAACGAATAGAAATTAACCTAGGAGTAAAAAAACGTAGCAGGAAATGGGAAAATTACTGTCTTATCTGTTGTGTTTCATGAGGGAGTAAAGCCCTATACTCACCTTCTTTTAATTTACCTAAGTCAAGCGTTGCGAAGCTAAAACGGTGCAATGAAAACAGCCTGATTTTCAACCGCTTAAAAATACGGCGTATTTCACGATTTTTACCTTGCCGTAACCGTAACACAGCAACTGTTCTTCCCTTCTTCGTTCTTTGACTTAAAACATCCGCTTTCCCGTATTCCCCTCTACCAATTGATAACCCCTGTGCCATCATTTTTACTTGTTGGGATGATAATCGACTCTCAATCACAACTTCATAATCACGACAAATTTGGTTCTTAGGATGGGTCAGGTAATGATGTAGGTCACCATCATTGGTAAGTAATAACAAACCAGTTGAATTTTTATCCAATCTACCAACCGGTACCAATCGGTATTTTGATGAAATATAATCCAACACTGTTTTACGACCATGGGTGTCTTTCATACTTGAAATAACACCTTTAGGTTTATTGAACATTACCACAACAGACTCTGATGCAGGATTGATCACTGTGCTGTCATATCTGATCTCATCATCTTGTTTTACATCATAAGCCGGATTCAACACAATTTCACCATTTACAGTCGTAGTAGCCATGCGGATAAGATTATCGGCCTCCCGCCGGGATGCAATTCCGGCTTTGGCAAGATACTTGTTCAAACGCATGAATTATTCTGGGGATGGGTCTATAAACTGGGGTCCAGTTTCCGGTTTTTGGAATACTGTCATTTGTTCCCCCAAGGTTGGATCTGCTTCGATAAGCTCTGTGATTTCTTTAAGCTTTGGCATGTCCGATAGGCGATTTAATCCAAAATGTTCTAGGAACTTTTTTGTAGTTTTATATAAAAGTGGCCGTCCAGGTCCAGAATCCCGACCTTTGATCTTGATTAAACCCCGGGTGATCAATGTTTTTAAGACTCCAGATGAATCAACGCCCCGTATTGCCTCAACATCATAGCGGCCAATGGGTTGTTTATAAGCAATTATGGCTAAGGCATCTAATGCTGCTGAAGATAGGTTTAACCTGCCTGATTTGTTAAGCAACCGGCGTATCCAGACCTCATACTCACTACGAGTTACTAATTGATAGCCGCCTGCCACTGATATTATTTCGTATGCACGGTCATGAATACTTAAAAATTTATTCAACCGGTTTACAGAATCTTTCAAACTGGGTGCATCATCATCAAAAACCTTATTGAGCTGGGCCTGAGTCAGTGGTTCTGGATTGGCAAATAAAAGTGCTTCAACAATACGATCTTGCTCTTTTTGCTGCATCAGGCTTCCATATTCATATGAAATAGTTCTAATTCGCCAAAGAGTTCACCCTGGCTAAGGGTACACACACCTTCCCTTACAAGGTCCAATATTGCCAGAAAGGTGACGACAATTTCCATTCTTGTATGAAGTTGAGCTAAGAGAGTGGAAAATTTTACCCGACCATCACCATCAAAATACCTGAAAATAAATTCCTTCTGCTGTTCCAGTTTTACCGGTTCCCGATGCAGTTCGAATTGGGAAACAACAGGTCGATTTTCCATGGCATTTTTGAAAACACGAGCCAAGTCAAAAAGTGATATATCCCGAAGTAAATTGCTTACTTCATCGCCTTTTACATCAGGGATAAACTGCTCAGATTGCCTGGGATAAATATGACTCCGTTTTGCCGCCATTGAATTCAGGTTTTCTGCTGCATCCTTAAATCGTTTATACTCTATAAGCTGCTGCATCAATTCCGTACGGGGGTCGATAATTTCGCCGTCATCATCCAGTTCTGAACAGGGTAACAGCATTTTTGCCTTAATACGCATGAGAGTGGAAGCCATAACAATGAATTCCCCGGCCACATGCATTTGCATTCTTTTCCAAGCTTCAATAGTTTCAATAAATTCCTTTGTAAGTACCGCAATGGATATATTATAAATATCCAATTCATCCCTTCGGATAAAATAAAGTAAGAGATCCATTGGACCTTCAAAATTTTCCAGGCGTACTTTATACATTACCGTAATTCAATCCCATAGCTTCCCGGGCCTGATGAAGATATTGATCTGCAACGCCAGCAGCTTTTTTTGCTCCCATTTCAAGAATCTGATGAATATCATCCGGGTGACTTAAGAGATAATTTCGTTTTTCCCTGTAAGGGCTGAAATGACTCTTTATTCGTTCAATCAATTCTCTTTTTACATCCCCATAACGTAAACCTAGAGAATCATAACGGTCTGCAAGTTCCAACCGTTCCTTTTCGTCCAAAAAGAGACTGTATATGATAAAAAGCTGTGTATCTTTATCTTTTGGTTCATTAACGGATGTTGAGTCCGTCACGATGGACATAATATTTTTTTCCAGTTCATGTTCATCGATAAAAATTGGAATAGTATTACCATAAGATTTACTCATTTTCTGACCATCTACTCCTGGCACTAACATTGTTTCTTCTTCAATATCCGGTTCTGGAATAACAAACACATTGCCATAAGTATGATTAAACCTTAATGCAATATCTCTCGTCATTTCCAAATGTTGCTTCTGATCTTTTCCTACAGGAACAATATCGGTCCCAAAAAGCAGGATATCCGCTGCCATCAGTAATGGATAAGAGTATAGACCCATATTTGGTGTAATCCCTTTGGCAACTTTATCTTTATAGGATGTGGACCTATCCATGAGTCCCAGACTCGTGATATTTGACAGCAGCCACGTTAATTCAGCCACCTGCGGTACATCGCCCTGAACCCAAAAAGTAGATTTATCTGGATCCATGCCTAAAGCTAAAAAATCAACAGCGGCATTAAACGTATTTCTTTTCAGCCGATCTTTTTCCTGAATAGTGGTTAATGCATGGTAATTCACAATAAAACAAAAAAGGTCGTTTTCCCGCTGATAGTGTATCATCCGGGACATCATACCGAAATAATTTCCCAAATGCAGCTGACCCGATGGCTGAATTCCGCTTAATACACGGATAGGCTTCTTTTTTGTTTCTCTACCTGAAGAAATCAATGGCCTGGAAATTATTAGTATGTGGATTATTCAAAATATTACATAAGAGGTTCCATGAATAAATAAGGTCGCCAATCGCGCTGAGAATCTTTAACAAATCGCTGAAAATAATGTATACGGTTTGGGCGTTTTGGTTGGCGAATAAGGGTCATTTTAGCATCATCAGGAGTACAATCACCTTTTTTTTGGTTACAGGGTTTACATGCAGTTACAAGATTTTCCCAAATATCTATTCCGCCTCGAAACTTTGGTAATACATGGTCAACTGTAAAGGGGCCAGTTCGTGTTCCACAGTATTGACAGGTATGATCATCCCTGATCAGGATATTCTTGCGACTGATCTCAACTGCCATATTGTTGTGTCTAATATAATCTCGAACTTTAATCACACTTGGCAAATGTATCGATATAGAAGGGCTATGCACCTGTTCATTATACTTTGCTAATACATCAATCTTTTCCAATACCTGCATACAAATTGCCCGTTTAGCAGTACAAACCGTCATTGGTGTATAATTCGCATTCAGAACCAACACAGCTCTGTTTAGCAAATACCCATTTACTGCATTAGACTGCGGTGAGATCATGGGCGGAAATTAAAACGAATCGAGTGGGTTGAAAGGTAGATATCTGAAAGTTTTTCATTTGAGTTAGGATGTCCCTTTTCAAGTTCTTCTTCCTTTACAATACCTTGGCAATGGATAATACCCCAACCCCCCGTAGAAAATCCAACATGGGTCACCTTTCCGTTTTTTCCGAAAAAATGCAGATCTCCTGGTTTAGCGGTTTTACCATCAATGACATAATCTTTTAATGCTTCGCGCTGCTGCCAGGAATCCCGGGGCAACTTAATCCCAGCCCCGCAGCAGACCATTTGTACAAATCCAGAACAATCAAACCCAAATGATGTTTTTCCACCCCAACGGTAGGGACAGCCCAACAAATTTTTTGATATTTCAACAATTTTATCTGGTTCTGAATCCTGGATCAGGGGTTTTATATTTTGATTCATTGAATGAGTCTGACCATCGGCTGTTATTATATTTTCATGAATTAATTTCACTCGCATGCCAAATGGAAATTTTCCTCTATTAATAACCATGTGAGTTGCCGGAAATAAGTCATCATCAAACCGGCCATAAAAATTCCTTATCCAGCTTTTATACCCATCATCCTGCTGAACGTAAACCCATTCTTTATTTTGCTCCAGTATCTGAACTGATTCACCCGAGACAACTTCAGTCACTTTTGCAGAATTGAAGGTGGGCTCAGCGTAGGCTGTAGCTACTGGTGCAACCACTATAAACCAAGGTTTTTGTATTTCAGACATAAGAAGAAAATTATTTCTACTATTTTGAATATAAAATGACATTCATGATTGTACAAAAGTGATGAACATGTTTAACATCAACGGTTAATTGACATTCTTTTGCGACAGTGAAGTCCGTGAAAATCGGGCACAGTTCCCGCTACTGTGATCGCCAAGTGGTTCTTTAAAAACATCTCCAGTCTCTCCGACTGGAGCGAAGGGAAAGGATTTTATAGCGTAAGTCAGGAGACCTGGGCAAAGAAGTGTATCTACTGACTTTCGGGTTAAAGGTTATGATACTTGTGGGAAATACCCCATTCGATCATAACCCCTTAAATAAAGGGGTTTTTTTATTAAAAATCTAAAAGGAATCGGACTTCTAGTTCTCCCGATTCATCTAATTCTTGCTTTCCAGAATATTTCTGGAGTTATCCTTGATCATAACAGTAGCCCAATAAAATATACCACTATTTTGCATGTTACGGACGGATCTTGGACCACAGCTGATGAAAACGGTTTCTTCCTGCTACACTCCAAATTCTCTGAAGGAGATACATTGGAGATATCACGTATTGGTTATTTCAAGGAACATTACATTGTCGACAAATCTGCAAACGTACAAATCATACTAACCAAAAAAATAATTGGAATGACGCCTGTATCGGTTGCAGGGAAATTATCCCAGTTTGATGGAGAACTAGCCAAAGGAAAATTCACAGGGATGGATAGCTATTCAAGGCATTCTTCTCTACAACGCATACCAGGTTCGCTTATCAAATCTTACGGAGGTATGGCTGGTATCACAAATGTGAGTATGGATGGTGGTCAGCCGATTCATACCAAAATTGTTCTTAATGGTATTGATCTCACAAACCCCCAAAATGGACAGACGGACCTATCCGATATTCCTAATGAGCTAATGCAACAATTATACTTGGGTCGTTCACCTAATCTATACTTTGGATCTGGATCTTTCGATGGAGTCGTTCACATCCGACCGATGATAAATCGTTCTTTTCTTAAACTCGGTGCGGGTTCTTTTGGATATCAAAGTGGTTCAGCGGGCTACAACTGGACCCTGCCCCGAACTAAAGTGCACGTTCAATATGGAAAAAATATGTCAACTGGTGATTATCCAATAACGCAAGGCGATTCAACTATAACCCGTAGAAATAATAATTTCAGTCAAAATTTCTTTTTGGGTCAACTTCACTTTCAAACAAATCACCAGCAACTACTCAAAGGATTGGTTTTTTCATCTAATCAAGATCGTGGGGTTGCTGGAAATTTATCCTGGCCCAGTCCCAAAGCCCACCGTGAAAACAAGATAAATCTAATCGGGCTCCAGTATGTTTACCTGACGAGACGCGGGCATGTTCGACTGCATAGCTACCAAAGATTCAGTGACGAACATTATCAAGATCCGGATTTGGGAATAAATAGTTATCACCAGGTAAATGTTTCTGGGGTGACTATTAATGGTCAACAAAATTTTAATGACTATCTTGAAATAAATGGAATTATTGATTTAAAAAGGGAATCTATCGAAAGTACAGATATGGGAAATCAAATCCGAACTACAATGGCCAGTGGCATACAGGCTGCTGTCAGGTTCATTAGTTGGTTACAAATCCAGCCTGGATACCGAATTGACATGTTGGGTGATTTCCAAGGGAAAACATATGACCTGACCTCATCCATGAATTCTTCAATCCCGGGTAAGTTAATCCTGTCATTTGGGACAGGATTTCATGCTCCAACGTTTAATGATCTTTACTGGCCGGCTGACTCTTATAGTGAAGGCAATCCCGATCTTAAAATTGAACGCAACCAATATCAGATTATCCGTTGGGAAAATAATTTCAGGTCAAAAACCAATTTCTCCATTGAATACCGGAAAAGGCATAGCCATAATTTGATCACCTGGTCTGCAGATGAAAATTATATCTGGAAACCCCAAAACATAGATGAATCAGAGCGAAAAAATATGATCATGTCTGTCTCCATACCGACAAGATTTGCCGGTCTATCAATATCCGGGCATGTGACACATACCAAAGCAATCGATATGAATACCAGAAAAACTTTACAATATGTGCCTGAATCTTCAGCAAATATTCTCATTGATTATGCTAGAGAGAACTTCGCTTTAGAATTCCAGGGCCAGTATACGGGAAAACGTACCTACCAAGGGTACAATAAAATTTGGGAACCAGTCAATCTTACTCTAAATAGATTCTTTGACGTCAATATTGGATTACACTGCATTTTCCCACTGGGAGCCCAACAGTTAACAGTGCACTTTATTATTCAGAATGTCCTGGATCAGAATACAGCTTTTTTCCCTGGTTACCCGGAACCAGGCCGCAGAATTAAATTGGGAATTGAACTGGGATTCTAATAGTCTAGTCTATAAAGTGCCATTCCAGCGATAGGGATGCCAATCGTCGATTGGGCGGGAAAAAAGGGTTCACATCTAATGTAAAATCTGAAGTACCCAGATCAATAAAACTAAAACTGTTCAAGATCTGCGCAACATTGTGCAGTTCATACTTCAGCATAAAAGACCTGACCTGAGCTATTATGAACAGATTGACAAACCATTTATCCATTAAGTCATCATCACTTGTCCAGTTGACCGGATAGAATTCAACCGGATGTATAACGGAATGGTATTCCCGATTTAGCCAGCCATGCAATGATAATGATGTTGAAAGGTTGAGATTACCTTTAAACAATTTATGCTGACCAAGAATCTTGATGTTTATCCTATCCCCAATTCCATCAGAAATGAAACCGTTTAATCCCTGGTGTTCATATTGAATGGACAGGAACCATGTTTCCTTTAGTTTGGCCGCTAAATCTCCGGCGATCCAAATATTTGATCCAGATTTAGGGGGATAACTATTACCCAAGTTCAAATCGCGGGAATATTGATTCCTAAATATCCACGCCGTGAAAGATAATTTTGACAGGTTCCATTGCCCTGATATCCCCAATCGATCCCAAGTTTCAAGTGCCAGTGAATCTGTTAATGAAACATGTACTGGAACAACATCACGATCCAACTGGGCAGTTATTGACAGGTCACGCCATTGGAAATTTGCTGATCCTTTTGCGACCCATTGAGTCTGATCTCGTGTTCTCACTATCCCAGTTTTCAAGGAAAGAAATGAATAATTACCCGCCAATACAAGTTCATTCCAGGTCATGGCTTTGAATAAGGTATCCCGCAGTACTCGACCATTAGCAGTTACATTAAACGATAGGGTCATATTTTCATCATGTTTCCAGTTGAAGGAACCATGATATCTGGATCGGGTCAAATAACGTACCCGGTTTGTGAGGGCCATTGAATGATCCGTATTATAGCGTTGGAGAAAATTATTTCCTTCTAATTTGAAAAAGAATGGTTCTGCACTATGGTTCCAATACAGATTAGACGAGGTAATTCTTGAATCAATCAAACTTTTTCCCACCGTATCCGGCAATCCGGAATTGGTGTTGAAATACCCGATGGCAACACTCGCCTCATCCTGATCTTTTTTTGAAACATAATGTGCAGTATAGGTATGTTGAATCGGTCTTGGCGCGGTGTTTAGCGGAGTATATTGATTGTAGGCACCCGCGTAAGTCCGTTTAAAACCATGAAGATGACAATAGCGACCATTCCCTGTATATTCAGCGGCTATGGCAAGTTTGTCCAGATAATAATCACCTTGAACGTAATCAAAATAGGACGTGACGGTATTAGTATCCAATGTGAGTGAATCTGGATTAGATTTAATAAAACCTGACTCTATCTCCGGACCAAAAAGAGATGGGTAACTGGCAAAAGTCCCATCAAAAAAGAAAGGTCCGGAGGTCCAATCCTGATTCCACATATACTTGCCATATATATTCACATAACCCTGATGACCGGACCAATCATAAGGCATGATCGTTTTTTCCTGGCTAAATAGAAACCCGACAATCAACCAAAACAAAACTCGAAACATTCTAATGATTTAGTTTTCTTAAATATTGTGGAACTACGACCCCAAAAATGGCGGCATTTGAAACCAAGTGCATGGTTGTGAAGAACAATCCGGAAATAGCATACGCAACCGTCTCTTTCCAAGAATAGCCAGCGCTGATGGGATAAGCAAGGGTGGTGACAATGTCATAAAATAGTGAGACAATCAATCCGCAAAAACCAGCTAACCCCACCAGAATTCCAGAAGAAATCTGCAAACGGAACAATCGTGCTGTTAGCGAACCCATCATCCCAATAATAGCCATGGCAAATATCTGTCCAACAAGCAACGGAAAATATATAAGTCCTGAGCCTAACGGGTTCATAGTGGAATGGATAAGCATAACTGTCCCGCCAACTAAAGTACCCCAAATTCCACCCAGAGTTAAACCAGAAAGAAAGACAGTTACAGAAATGAATTCTACATTTGGAACCATCATAAACATAAAACCCAGCCCAATGGATAAAGCAGCAAATATTGCAGCTTGGACTAAATTATTCAGGTTCATCGTCTTTCAGAAGGGGTATTCTAAAATAGTTATGGCGAGTGGTAAACCGACCTTCTTGCTGATCATCTTCCAAAGCCATTTCCATCAGATTCATTTTAGCGTCCAGGTTATCAATAAGATGGACCAGCAGTGCTTCCCGGAATTTAGGTTTTTTGGGTGACTGCCAATCATACCGTCCCTGATGTGAAAGAATCATATGTTCTACCTTCATTGCTAAAGCATCAGGAAAATTCTTTATTTTGGCGATTGCTTCGCTAACCATATCCCGGCCAAGGGCGATATGGCCAATTAAATTCCCTTCATCAGTAAAATCCGCCGTGTATTCAGAATTGATCTCCCTCAGTTTTCCAATATCATGCAACAATACTCCCGCAAGCAATAGGTCTCGATCTACCTTGTATTCCGGCGAAATTTTCTTTGCGATTCGAGCCATAGATAAGTTATGCTCCATAAATCCTGACCGAAAATTATGGTGCATTGTGACAGAGGCCGGGTGAACCATGAGCAGTTTCTTGTGCTTTTTATACAGACCTGAAACAAGTTTTTGCAGAAATGGGTTCTTCATTTTTTTAATGATATCTGTGATCTCACTCCACATTTTCTGGGGATCTTTTTTTGAAGAAGGGACAACTAGAGCAGGATCAAAACCATAGCGACCATAATTCTGCACTGTGGCTTTTTTTATCTTTTTGACAATCAACTGTGGTCGTTCCTGGTAAAACTCCACAACTCCTGAAACAGCCACAGCATCCCCGGCGCTGAAAAAATCATTTAACTCTGCGACTTTATCCCATATCTTAGCGGGTAAATGACCAGTTAGGTCTCGTAACACCAGGTCCAGATAAAGGTCACCGTTGCGGGTATGGCGCTGGTATTTTTCCGTACAAAGATAAAAACCCTGAATGGATAGGCCTTCTTTGAATTTGGTAATAGGTGTCAATGGTTTCATTAGTTATGAATTTTCAGCCATCAACCCACTCCAGTCAAGAACGGAAACAAGGGTAAATTTCCCTATGAACGATACAGCATATCGAATTGAAACCGTCTCCTATCAAAACACGGAAGACCGCCGGATTCTTGAAGCCTGTCTAACCAATTGGTTTAAAGATCCGAAAACTCTACAGTTCACTGACCCCAGGATGAGGTTTCCATTTCGGATTAAAAACTGGGTTAATCTTTCATACCATCAGCATGGAATTACTACTTACACCATAAAATATCATAGGTGGATCATTGGACATATCAGTGTAAAAACAGAAATGGAATCCATTTCAGCTCACTTGTTCCACTTGATCATTGATCCATCCCATCGCCGGCAAGGACATGCAGAAAGACTATTAGTCCATGTTGAAAATATCCTTCAAGGAAAAGGGATCAGCCGAATTACTTTAAATACAGTTCAAAAAAATGAACCAGCAAAATCATTATATTTAAAATACGGGTATAATGAATCGGGAACTACAGGGATAGGATTATTGAAAATGGAAAAAACACTGTTCTAAGCTATCTAATACTATTATCAACTGAAATCAGTTCATTGATACATCTGACCTCTGATATAGAATCAGGCAAATCCCAGCCACAACCCGCCCTGATAAACAATTAACGACGCAAAATAGGCCAGTCCGGTCATATAAACGATCATAAACAGGGGCCATTTCCAGGAATTCGTTTCCCGTCGCACAACAGCAAATGTAGCCATGCACTGGGCTGCATATACATAGAACACCATCAGCGACAGAGCCACCAGTGGTGTGTAGACATGTTTTCCGCTTACTGGATCAACATCATTTTTTAAGGCATCAGTAAGTGATATTATTTTGTCGCCTTCACCTTCAACATTATAGATTGTTGCCATAGTGCTCACCATGACTTCCCGGGCAGCAAATGACGTAACCAAACCGATGCCGATTTTCCAATCAAACCCCAGAGGTTGGATAACTGGTTCGATCATATGTCCAATTTTGGAAGCATAGCTGTATGTTATATCCGAGTTTGTCCGGTTATCTGTTTCATTTCGAGGAAAGGATGCTAAAAACCATAAACAAATGGATATCACCATAATGATCTTACCGGCATCGGTAATAAATACCTTACCACGAGTATAGACCTGTCTTAAAATAGATTTCATCATGGGTACCCGATAAGGCGGCAGTTCCATAATGAATGATTTATTATGATCAGCTTTGATCCAGCGGCTGAATAAAAGGGATAAAACCAACGCAGTTGCCGTACCTAAAAAATACATCAGGACCAGGGTTAAGCCCTGTAAACCAAAAAAGCCCCAAACTTGTTTCGCCGGTACAAAAGCACCGATCATTAACGCATAGACCGGTATGCGGGCACTGCAACTCATAAGCGGCGTAACCAATATGGTAACCAGTCTTTCCCGCCAACTGTTAATCGTCCTGGTAGACATGATACCTGGAATTGCACAAGCATAGCCGATCATCAAAGGCAAGACGGAGCGGCCATGAAGACCAACCATGGTCATTGCTTTATCCATCATAACGGCAAGTCGAGCCATATAGCCGGAATCTTCCAGAAGAGCGAGAAAAAAAATAAGGATTAGGATCTGGGGTAAAAAAACCAGTATTGCCCCGGCACCTCCAATGATCCCCTCCACAGTTAAATCTCTGACAATACCTGCTGGGAGCAATCCGGATACACTATCTCCAAACATGCTTATACCATTATTGATCCAGTCCATGGGAACCGTGGCCCAGGTAAAAACCGATTGAAAAATAAAGGCTAATATCCCAATGAATATGACGGGCCCGAGCACAGGATGGGTCAATATATTATCGATGCGTTCACTCCGAGTTTTAGTTTTTATGTTTATGTCCGTCGGTGGCACAACCTGGTCTAGCCAATGATAACGAATGGTAGCTTCAAGGGTAGAATGTGGAAATCCCAGATTATCTACTGTTCGCCGTGCTGTTTCTATCAGCGTCGATAAACCATCTTCCTCAAATTGCCCATTATTATTCGATGACACAACGCGAAGTGCCTGAGCCTGAGCCATACGGGAATGAAAATGTTTTTGTTTCCTGAACCAGTCACTTACCGGCTGTATGGCCTTCCGAATCGGTTCTGGTAATGGTACCATTTTACTATATTTATTTAGAGGTTTTTTGTCCAGAATAGTTTTGACTGCATTCTTCAGATCATCAATACCCTCTTCCAACCGCGCTGCAACCGGGACAACTACAGAACACCCTAACTTTTTCTGCAGTTCAGCTGTATCAATATTCAAAGATTTTTTTCGTGCCAAGTCCGTCATATTCAAGGCAACCAGGACCGGTATACCCAGATCTAAAAGTTGGCTGGTCAAGTACAGATTACGGTTCAGGTTTGTAGAATCAACAACCGAAATAATACATACCGGCTTCTCAACCATCCGGGACCACTTATTAACCTCATCCGCCACAATTGCTTCATCCTGAGATTCGGGAATAAGGCTGTAGGTACCTGGCAAATCCATAATATTCACCATGGCACCCTCAATTTGGGCTTTTCCAACCCTTCGTTCAACGGTGACTCCAGGGTAATTGGACACCTTATGATTTAATCCAGTTAAGGCATTAAACAGAGCTGTTTTCCCGGCATTAGGATTACCGATGAGGGCAACAAGTGGAGTATGATTATTCATTTAATTCAATATGGATGCAGGCAGCATCTTCATAACGCAGGGATACTGTGCTGTTTCTAATACGCACCTGTATTGGACCGTTAAAAGCCATTTTACGAATCAAACGAATTTTTTGCTCTGGTTTAAATCCCATTTCAGTCAACCTGACCTGAAATTCATCACTGCCCTTAAAAAAGACAATTCTCCCGATTTGGGATGGTTCTAAATCCGTAAGGAACATCGATCTATTTTTTTAACGGGCGAACGAATAATTGATGAACATGGCGGACCAATTCATAGCCGCGCTGTTTAACAATTTTTTCCTGCAGCTGCTCCAAATCCTCATTATAAAACTCAGTGATCTTACCCGTTTCCAGACAAATTATGTGGTCATGGTGCTCATTTCCAATCCTTGGTTCATATAACGCCCGACCATCTCCCAGTTCCATTTTCCGGACCAGATTATTCTTAACTAAAACATCGATGGTTCGGTAAACTGTCGCCCTGGATACACGAATTTTTTTCCGGCGCAGGCAAAGATAAATATCTTCGGCATCTCGGTGATCTGCAGAGGATTTCAATTCATTCCAAACCGCTCGGCGCTGGGATGTATACCTTAGACCCTCATTTCGAAGAATATTTATTAAAAGTGATTTTGAACGTGTCATAATTACTTATATTGAGAATGAGTCTCATTAAAAAATACTATGAATAAACAGTATTTGTACAGGACAAATATAAGGTATAGATCAACCGGTTATTTTTTTCAGATTAGCGTATTTAACGATCAGCTTTTTCCGGGTACCATCCTTGAATACAACACCAACCCGCTGGTTTTCACCACTCCCGCTTAGGGCCATGATTTTACCCACACCAAATATGGAATGCTTCACCATATCACCTACCTCAAAATCATCAAAGGTAGTTATAGTACGAATCAATTCCGTACGGGTATCCTGCTGACGCTTCCCACTAACAAATTTGCGGGTCACCGCGGAAGAAAAATTGATCCGCTCCAGGTAATCTTCCGGTATTTCACTGATAAACCTGCTGGGAATTCCGGAAACATTCTCCGCACCCATACGCCTTCTATTAGTAGAATAAAGAAGGAACACCCGCTCTGCTGCACGAGTCAGGGCAACATAAAATAATCGCCTTTCTTCTTCAAGCTCAGCTTTACTATCCAGGGAATTATAGAGCGGAAATAAGCCATCATCCATTCCCGATAAAAACACCACTGGGAATTCCAGTCCTTTCGAAGAGTGGACTGTCATAAACGCAACACGGTTATCAGAATCGTTCCAATGATCAATATCGGTCAAAAGGGATACATCCTCAAGAAAACGGCTTAGTGTTGCCTCAGGTTCACGGATACAGAATTCTTCGATACTAGTGAGCAGCTCAGCAACATTATCAAATCGTTCCCGTGCTTCAGGATCAGCTGACTCCTTGAAATGCTTCAGAACACCCGCTTCTTCTATCAAACTGCGGGCCAGCTCGCTGGCACTGAGTTTTTCCCGCAGATCGTGGTATTTTTTTATTAATTCATAAAATTTTGATAATGCTTCTGCCTGTTTGCCACGAATTTGCATTTTATGAGGATTCTTCAGTACATCAAATAATTCAATTTTATCTTTTCTTGCCTGTTCAACGCATTTATCCAGAGTTTTTGCACCGATACCGCGAGCCGGAAAATTCACCACACGGCGCATGGTGATCGTATCCTTAAGATTCACAACCAACCGCAGATATGCCAGAACATTCTTGACCTCTTTCCGCTCATAAAACCTCATCCCCCCAATAATGTTGTAAGGAATGCCTATGCGCCTGAAACTATCCTCCAGAGCCCGAGATTGGGCATTCGTTCGATATAACACCGCAAATTCGCTAAATGTTCTTTTGTTAAGCTTGATCTCTTTTTCTAAAGCCGATACAATAGCGCTGGCTTCTTCCTGTTCATCTACTGTTTCCATCAGACCAATCGATTCACCAGAGCCACCGGTAGCAATAAGATTTTTTTCAGACCGTCGATCATTGTTCATAACAACCGATATAGCCGCATCAAGAATCTGCTGGGTTGACCGATAATTTTTCTCTAAGGTAAAAACACGGCAGCTGGAAAAGAATTTTTCGAAATCAAGAATGTTGGAAATTTCAGCGCCTCGCCAACCATAAATGGATTGATCGTCATCACCAACTACACAAATATTCTGATGTTTTTCTGCTAACCGGGTTAAAAAATGGAATTGGGGACGATTTGTATCCTGGTATTCATCCACCAGGATGTATTTCCATTTTTTCTGGTATTTTCTCAGTATAGTCGGTTTCTTGTTAAAAATTTCTAGTGGATACAGAAGCAGGTCATCAAAATCCAGGGCATCATTTACTTTAAGCGCTTTTTGATAGGCACGATAAATATCCACGATATATTTTTCCAAAATCGTACGAGCCTTCCGTGCCTGCATATCAGGCGTAATCATCTTATTCTTAAAAAAACTGATCTGGGTACGAATCTGGTTAGGAGTTGATAAATTTTTCGAATTATTTAGTTCGGCAATCAGAACCTTGATGAGATCTAATTGGTCTTTTACGTCATAAATTGCAAAATTCTGGCTGAATCCAATCGTTTTTATATCTTCTCGCAAAAGACGGGCACAGATAGAATGAAATGTACCAATGGACAGGGGCAGTGTCTTGCGTTTCAGGAGTTTCTTCACCCTGGATTTCATTTCCTCAGCAGCCTTATTTGTAAAGGTAACCGCCAGGATCTCTTCCGGTTCAAATAGTCCTTCTCGAACTAGATAATACAACTTATGGGTCAGAACACGGGTCTTTCCGCTACCGGCACCGGCAAAAATCAAGACTGGACCGTCAACTGCTTCAACAGCAGCCCGCTGAATGGAATTTAGGGATTTCAGGCTCATTTGCTGCGCTGTTTGCGATGAACCTTGTGGCGTACCTTCTGAAAGGCTCGTTTGGCTCGCTTATGTTCTCTTTCCGTGTTTGAAAAAGTATGATACCCATCCCCTTTGGCAACGAAATACAAATAATTATTGTCCGCCGGATAAAGTGCCGCCTGAAGCGATTTGTATCCCGGAGAATTGATCGGTCCAAGAGGAAGCCCATTATAAAGATAGGTGTTGTACGGTGAATCCATCTTCAGATCCTTATTCAGCAACCGTCGCGGGCCATCCTCAATAATATATTGTATAGTTGGGTCAGCCTGAAGTTTCATACCCTTTTTCAAACGGTTGTGATACACCGCAGAAATGATTGGCCTTTCATCGTCATAAATAGCTTCTCCTTCGATAATGGAAGCCAGGGTAACTACCTCCTGCTCAGACATTTCCAGTGCCCGGGCTTTAGAATATTTTTCATCCGTCCAGAATTTCTTATATTCCTTAACCATTCTGGTTAGCACTGATTTTGGCCCATCACCTTCAAAAAAATAATAGGTATCAGGATAAAGGTAGCCATCCAGATTGTTGCCCGGAATCCCAAGAGAAAGTATAAATTCATCATCCTGAGATAACCCCAAAATTTCTTCAGTACTGAATTCCATTTCCGCACTCAAATGTTTAGCAAGCTGACGTAGAGTCCAGCCCTCAATAATGGTCACTTTCTTTAATTCTGGAGCACCATTTACCAATTGTTGAATAATTTTATCATTGGTTTTCGCATCCTGCAGGCGAAAGGTGCCTGCCGGAATACTGGTTTCCAATCCCCTGAGCTTAACTGCCCACTGAAACATGCGCTGATTTGATACGACACCTTGTACTGTGAGACGCTTGGATATATCAGACAATGTTTCCCCTTGTTTGATGGTGACTTTAATTACTTCTGATGAATGATTTTGCGGCCAATATAGAATCAGAACTACGAGCGTAGCAATACTGGTAATAATGGCCCCCGCTCCATAGAGGATAAACGGACTTGTGGTCAAATTTATTCTCATTTTCGGGGGCCGAATTTAGACTCCGTTTGAAAACTAAGTCAAATTGCAAAAAAGGGCATGATTTCCGAACAAAAATGGCTTTGGTGTGCATGTGTAAACCCGTAATTTTTCCGCCGCTATGAACAAACTGTTTCACAATGGCGATGAGACATCCTCAGGAAAATTGTTCGAAACCTGGTCCTTTTCGCAAACCAATTACATGCTTTTCAGTGCGGGGATATTATTCATTATCCTGGGATATATTGTCATGGCCAGCGGTGATACCTACAGTTTTCAAAGCCTTACGGTAGCGCCAATCATGCTCTTTATTGGGTATATGATTTTAATTCCGGCGGCCTTGATCTATAAGGAGCAAAAACCGGAGTCAAACGATAATCCGGGATCGTAGTTCAGCTGGTTAGAACGCCGGCCTGTCAAGCCGGAGGTCGCGAGTTCGAGTCTCGTCGGTCCCGCTCTCTAAAGCCCCGTTTTCTCATCGAGAGTTCGGGGTTTTTTCTTTATTATAGAAACAGCGCACACGGTTAATTAATTTCTATTTCCTTTGGCGTATTGAGAATGAGTCTCATTAAAAAATACTATGAATAAACAGTATTTGTACAGGACAAATATAAGGTATAGATCAACCGGTTATT
>JYMV01022311.1_pt1 | contig 17909 bp, 19 predicted proteins | sample 338911 | NCBI WGS metagenome assembly JYMV01 (sample SAMN03354496, study PRJNA234377) | hydrothermal vent metagenome | biome: Deep sea; feature: Hydrothermal plumes at the Eastern Lau Spreading Center, Western Pacific Ocean; material: Seawater | place: Tonga | collected 2009 | depth 2000 m m
CGATAATTCCACTTTTACTGATTTTCGTTAAGTGAAGCTTTAAAAATTAGTAAAAGTGGAATTATCGCTGAACATAAACGTCGCTCCCCTTCTAAACCCAACATCAATCAAAAATTGTATGTGAATGAAGTGGTTGCTGGCTATCAAAAAGCTGGCGCTTGCGGAAGTTCTGTACTTACCGACAATAGTTTTTTCGGAGGTTCTTTGGAAGATTTACAACTAGCGCGAGCGAGTGTAGATTTTCCTTTACTGCGGAAAGATTTCATCATCGATGAATATCAAATTATAGAAGCCAAAGCCAGTGGTGCCGATGTGATTTTATTGATCGCTGCAATTTTAAATGCACAGCAGGTGAAGAATTTTGCAAAACTGGCCAACGATTTAGGAATGGAAGTTTTACTTGAAGTTCATAACGAAAAAGAATTGCAAGCCAACCTCAACGCAGAAGTCCAATTGATCGGGGTGAATAATCGCAACTTAAAAACCTTTGAAGTTTCTACGGAAATCAGCAAGCAACTTTCAACATTAATTCCGAAGGAAATCGTCAAAATATCAGAAAGCGGACTAAAATCTGCCAATGATATTATTGAGTTAAGAGAATTTGGATATCGCGGATTTTTGATTGGAGAAACTTTTATGAAAACTAAAAATCCCGGTAAAAGCGCTCAGCAATTTATCGAAGAAATTGAAGGGAAAAAATAAGATGAGATTCCGTGTCAAGCACGGAATGGCAAAAAATAAAAATGTGAAACTGAAAGTCTGCGGAATGAAATACGAAGAAAATATAATGGAGTTAGCACAACTTCAACCCAATTACATGGGCTTCATTTTCTATGAAAAATCTCCGCGATTTGTCGAGAAACAAATTCCGCAGCTCAATTCAGCCATAAAAAAAACAGGCGTTTTTGTAGATGCAGAACTAAGTTTTATTCAACAAAAAGTTGAAGCAAATAACTTACAAGCTGTTCAGCTTCACGGAAACGAAAGTGCGGAGTATTGTCAAGAATTAAGAAATTTATTTAAAAATAAGCGAGATGAGATCCCGGATCAAGTCCGGGATGACGAATACAACCAATCGCGTCATGCTGAACTTGTCGGACATCCCGAGCGGAGTCGAGGGACAGCATCACATCAAACCAAATCAAATCCCATTGAAATCATCAAAGCGTTTTCAATTAAAGATCAATTCAACTTTCAAGAATTAGAAAAATACCTTCCGGTGGTCGATTATTTTTTATTCGACACTAAAGGACAAAATCCCGGTGGTAATGGTTTCACTTTCGATTGGCGAGTTTTAAAAGAGTATCCGTTTCAAAAACCGTTTTTTTTAAGCGGCGGAATTGGATTAAACGAAGTTGAAAAAATCAAAGAATTTCAACAGCTTAATTTACCGCTTTACGCTATCGACGTGAACAGTAAATTCGAAACCGAACCCGGAAGAAAAAATATAGAAGATTTAATTTTTTTTACAAAGAAAATAAACAGTTGATGAGATTCCAGATCAAGTCCGGAATGACGAATTTTTTTCAATAGCGTCATGCTGAACTTGATTCAGCATCACATCCTACAAATTTTAAAGAAATGACAACACATCACATCAATAAAAAAGGCTATTACGGTGAATACGGCGGCGCGTATATTCCAGAAATGCTTTACCCGAATATCGATCAATTAAAAGAGCAATACCTAGAGATCATAGGTGATGCTTCGTTTCAAGAAGAATATCAGCAATTATTGAGAGATTATGTAGGTCGCCCTACTCCACTCTATTTTGCTAATCGATTGAGCGAAAAATACAACACAAAAATCTACCTCAAACGAGAAGATCTTTGCCATACCGGAGCGCACAAAGTGAACAATACGGTCGGGCAGATTCTACTTGCCAAACGCTTGGGTAAAAAACGAATTATCGCCGAAACCGGCGCCGGCCAACATGGCGTTGCTACTGCCACGGTTTGCGCATTAATGGGAATGCCGTGTTTTGTGTATATGGGAGAAATCGATATGAAACGACAAGCACCCAACGTAGCTCGAATGAAAATGTTGGGCGCCGAAGTGATTCCTTCAACTTCTGGAAGTAAAACGCTCAAAGACGCCACCAACGATGCCATTCGAGATTGGATCAACAATCCAGAAGAAACCCATTACATTATTGGTTCGGTGGTTGGTCCGCATCCTTATCCCGATATGGTGGCACGTTTGCAAAGCATTATTTCACAAGAGATAAAACTGCAATTGCAAGAAAAAGAAAACCGAAGCAAACCCAATCATATTATTGCTTGTGTTGGTGGTGGCAGCAACGCCGCCGGGGCTTTTTATCATTATTTAGATGAAGAAAATGTGAACCTAATCGCTGTGGAAGCTGCCGGAAAAGGGATACATAGCGGAGAAAGTGCCGCTACTTCGCAACTAGGTAACAACGGAATCATTCACGGAAGCAAAACACTTTTGATGCAAAGTAAAGATGGGCAAATTACCGAACCTTATTCAATTTCTGCAGGATTAGATTATCCCGGTGTCGGGCCGATGCACGCGCATTTATTCAGCAGTAAACGAGCAGAATTTTTGTCGGTTACCGACGATCAAGCGATGCAAGCCGGAGCTGAGCTCACCAAACTCGAAGGCATAATTCCCGCTATCGAAAGTGCACACGCGTTGGCCGCTTTAGAGCAAAAGAAATTTCAACCTGATGACGTTGTAGTGATCAACCTTTCCGGTCGTGGCGATAAAGATCTAGAAACCTATATGAAATATTTTGATTTATAGAAATTGCTTCCCTCCTTTTGAAGGAGGGAAAACAAGCTTTGCTTGTAGGGTGGTTAACCCTTCCGTATTTCGTTAAAACGAAATACACCTTCCCTTACAAGGGAAGGAACCTTTAAAATATTAAAACTAAACACAATGAATCGCATCTCTCATAAATTACAAGAAAACAAAAAATTACTTTCTATTTATTTTACAGCGGGTTATCCTCAACTTGACGACACTAAAACTATTCTTGAGCAACTAGAAAAATCGGGCGTAGATTTAGTGGAAATCGGTTTACCGTTTAGCGATCCGTTAGCCGACGGTCCCACAATACAAGCGAGTTCTACACAAGCTTTACAAAACGGAATGACCACTAAAAAACTTTTTGAACAACTCGAAGATATTCGAAAAACAGTTTCTATTCCGTTAATTATCATGGGATATTTCAACCCGATGCTACAATATGGAATTGAAAAGTTTTGCAAAAAATGCGCTGAAATTGGTATCGACGGACTCATAATTCCAGACCTCCCCTTAGAAGTTTATACCGAAGAATATCAAGCGATTTTTCAGCAATACGGTTTACAAAACATCTTTTTGATCACGCCACAAACTTCAAAAAAACGAATTCGACAGATCGATGAAGCTTCAGAAGGATTTATTTATATGGTGAGTTCTGCAAGTATTACAGGAGCAAAAAATAGTTTTGGTGATGCCCAACAAAACTATTTTGAAAGAATTGATCAAATGCAACTTCAACATCCACAAATCGTTGGATTTGGTATTAGCAATACCGAAACTTTCGACAAAGCGACGCAATTTGCCAAAGGAGCCATTATTGGTTCAGCTTTCATCAAACACCTCACCGAAAACGGAACGCAAAACATTCATTCGTTTGTTGATCAAATTAGGAAGTCTAATTAATCTTTTAAAAGACTTTCTATTTTTAAAAGCGTTTTCCAGTTTCGAGCGGTAGCTTTGGTGTTTAGTTTTTTCTCGATAAGCGTGGTTGAAAGTTTTGAATTTCGAACCCCATCGGTATAATTCACATAAAGATGCTGCGCTTCAATTTTAAATTTTTCTGAAGGAAATTCGAGCTTTTCAAAATCTTTAATGGAAGTTTCTGATGGTTTTTCTTTCAGAAAAACAAGATGTAACAACTTAAAATCTTCTGCTTCTGGGAATGGATTTTCAGCAATAACCTTTTCAATTTCCTCCGAAGTTCTAATAATCACCGGAATGTCGTAAGTATATTCTTCTAATAAATGTTGTGCTAATTTTTCTTCTAAAATTGTAGCGTTTTTTTCTTCCGTAGTAAAAAATAAATTTCCGCTTTGGATGTATGTTGAAACCTGCGTAAAACCAATCTTCAAAACCGATTCACGCAAATCTGCCATTTTTAATTTTCGCTTTCCACCTACATTTATTCCTCGTAACAAGGCCACATATTTTTGACTCATCTTTAAAACTTCAGTTAAATTATTTATAGAAAAATAATGGTTTTGTAAAACTATCGATTTTTTTGGCAAGTTGTTTGTAAATGTCTTTTTCAACTTAAACCTTTTATTATGAAAAACATCAACATTTTATTAGCTGTAATTACTTTATGCTTTTTTTCGTGCAATAATGAAGTTAAAAATCAAACACAACCCAAAAACCAAAACATCAACACAATTACAGAAGAAATGGTTGTAGACGATGTTGAAGCTGAAGAATACGAAATGATGGATCCTGCTCCAATAATGTACAAAAGAGTAGAAGGCATTAAAGTTTCTAATAGAATTCCTGCTCCTCAAGAAAACCGCGAATCGTATCAAGAAATTGAAGAAAACACCTTTAAAATGGTAAATGCTTCTCCGCTTTCAACTTTTGCTATAGATGTAGATAAGGCGAGTTACAGTAACGTGCGAAGAATGATTAATAATGGACAGGAAGTCCCGAAAGATGCCGTTAAAATTGAAGAATTCATCAATTATTTCGATTACGACTATCCGCATCCTACCGGCGTAGATCCGTTTTCGATCAATACCGAAGTGGCGCAATCGCCTTGGAATAAAGACACCAAACTCGTAAAAATCGGTTTGCAGGGAAAAGATGTTCCGTTAGACGATATTCCGCCTTCTAACCTAGTTTTTCTGATCGATGTTTCGGGTTCGATGAATTCTGCTAACAAACTTCCGCTTTTAAAATCGGTTTTTAAATTATTAGTAAATCAACTTCGCGATGAAGATAAAATTAGCATCGTGACTTATGCCGGCGCGGCAGGGTTGGCTTTAGAATCAACTTCTGATAAAAATAAAATCTTAGAAGCTTTAAATAACTTAAATGCCGGTGGCTCAACTGCGGGCGGACAAGGAATTGAGCTTGCTTACAAAATTGCTGAAGAAAACTTCATTAAAAAAGGAAATAACCGCGTGATCTTAGCCACCGATGGCGATTTTAACGTAGGTGCGAGTAGCGATCAAGCAATGGAAGATCTCATTGTTGAAAAAAGAGAAAGTGGCGTTTTTCTTACGTGTTTAGGTTTTGGAAACGGAAATTACCAAGATTCTAAAATGGAAACTTTAGCCGATAAAGGTAATGGTAACCACGCTTACGTAGATACAATGCAAGAAGCGCAACGCGTTTTAGGAACCGAGTTTGGCGGCACTTTATATACCATCGCAAAAGATGTAAAGATTCAGGTAGAATTTAATCCGGCAAAAGTACAGGCGTATCGATTGATTGGTTATGAAAATCGTCTATTGAATGCGGAAGATTTTAACGACGATAAAAAAGATGCCGGCGAATTAGGAAGCGGTCATACCGTAACGGCGCTTTACGAAATTATTCCGGTAGGTGTAAAAAGTGAATGGTTAAAAGATATCGAAGATTTAAAATATTCAGATAAAAATGTGAAAGGTAATGCTGAAGACCTATTAACCGTAAAATTCCGTTATAAAAAACCAGATGGTGATAAAAGTAATCTTATTACGAAAGTGGTAAAAGATGAAGACATTCAACTTAAAAATGCTTCTACAGATTTAAAATTTAGTGCTGCACTTGCTATGTTCGGGATGCACCTTCGAGAATCTGAATACGCTAAAAACATCTCCAAAGAAAATATAGTTGAACTTGCCGAAGCAGGAAAGGGAGAAGATGAAGATGGCTATCGAGCTGAGTTTATAAGATTAGTTAAAGCCGGCTTATAAATTATTCTTCTAATTTTTAAATTATAATCAATTATTCTTAAATTTTATTGAAAACTAAATCATTTAAGTGTAAATAATTGTTATATTTTAAGAATAATCAATCTCATTAACAAATGATTAACGATTTCTATATCTGAATTTCAATAACTTAGAAATAAAAAAAGAGTTATTAGCGATAAAGATATATACCAAATGGCGCTAGTGAAACACCAACTTTATTTCGGTAATTTTTATTTCTTCGATAATTTTATTGTCGCAGAAATGCATAAAGGAGTGTTTTTTGACTGGAAAAAAGCTACAATTGTAATTGAATTAGCTGAGGCTTTCTATGGAGAAAATTCAATTCCGCATTATATCTCTAATCGAAAAAACAAATATTTTGTTAATCCTGCAGATTGGACTAATTTCTTTCAATTAGGCTATAAAATCAAATCATACATCGTGATACATAAAACAAAATCGTCTTTATTTAATTTTAAATTCGAAAAAATGTTTTTTAAAGGTAAAACCTTGCAGTTTTATAACTTACACAATGCAGTAACCTGGATAAATTCATTTGAGTTACAAGAATAATCTTATAATTCACTTAACAAGATTTTACAAAGTCTTTAATATAAAACAAGTTGGTATTTGTCTAATTTAGTGATGAATTAAAAAATTAAAGTTATGGGATTTATTGAAGATAATCATAGAAAGAGAAAACACAAAGATACTGAGAGTGTATTAGGAAATTTTGGAGATCGTAAACAAAATACGAATAAAGTAGATTTTGACGACTCGACGATTAGAGAACAAGAAAATAAAGAATAATTGGTATTAAGCCCTACATAAAATCAAACACTAGAAAGCTGTCTTAACTGACAGCTTTTTTAAATGACAAATCAAAATTTGTTCAATATTTATCTGATAAAAGTTAGACAAACCTTACCTTTAAAAAAATTCCCTGATGAGCTATTATACCAGAAAACATATTGAAGACTTAGACAAACAATTTAGGATTAACCTCATAAATAGTTTAAGCGGCTACAAATCTGCCAATCTTATTGCGACCAAATCTAAAGATGAGATCACAAACGTGGCTATTTACAGTTCGGTAATCCATCTAGGCAGCAATCCTCCTTTGCTAGGTTTTATTTTACGCCCAACTTCTACAGAGAGAAACACTTATGACAATTTGGTTACTACCGGTGAGTTTACGGTAAATCACATTCACAAAGGCATTATAAAAGATGCGCATCATACTTCTGCAAAATACGATGGTGAAATTTCAGAATTCGATAAAACAAATTTAACAGAAGAATACCTACAAGGTTTTTATCCACCATTTGTAAAAGAGGCAAAAATTAAAATTGGCTGTAAATTGGTAAATTATTACTACATCAAAGAGAATCAATGCAGAATGATCATTGGTGAAGTAGAACATTTATTTTTCGATGATCATATTGAAGAAAAAGACGGCTGGCTAAATTTAGAAAAAGCCGATACTGTTGCGATTAATGGTTTAGATGGTTATGTAGAAACACATTTAATCGATCGCTTTGATCATGCCAAACCCAATAATGAGGTGAATTCTATTTTAGATGAAGAAAAGTGAACTTCCCACTAAAATTTGTCCGGTTTGCCAACGCCCATTCTCTTGGCGAAAAAAATGGGAACGCAATTGGGAAAACGTAAAATATTGCAGTAAAAAATGCGCGAAAAACAAACATACAATGTAATTTGGTTCAGAAACGATTTACGTGTTTTTGATAATTATTCTATAGAAAAAGCCTTTAAAGAAAACCATCCTATTTTAGCGGTTTACTGTTTTGATCCCAGACATTTTGAAACGACGAAATTCGGTTTCAAAAAAACTGAAAAATACCGAGCACAATTTCTTATCGAAACCGTGCAAAACCTTCAGAAGAACTTAAAAGACAAACTCAATATTAGTTTGCTGGTTTTTCACGATTACCCCGAAAGTGTTTTCCCGAAGCTGGCAGAAAAATATCATTTCCAGCAACTATTTCTTCAAAAAGAATGGACGCAAGAAGAAGTCGAAATTCAAAAAAATGTACATTATCACTTACCGGAAGTTGAATTTATAGAAACTTACGATCAGTTTTTATTTCATCCGGAAGATATTCCTTACGAGACTTTTCAAAACATTCCTGAAGTTTATACGCAATTCAGAAAAAAAGCAGAATATCACGTAAACGTAAGACCACCGGCAAATTTACCACAACCTCAACCAGAAGAATATATCGTAGAACATACGACACAAGTACCAAAACTAAAAGATTTAGGTTTAGAGGAAGTTGAAAAAGATTCGCGATCTGCTTTCCCTTTTCACGGAGGTGAAGAAGAAGCAGACCGACGCATTCAGCATTATTTTTGGGACACGTGTCAACTTCAGCATTATAAGGAAACCCGCAACGGACTTCTAGGACCAGATTATAGCTCTAAACTTTCAGCTTGGTTAGCGAACGGAAGTATTTCAGCTAGAAAAATTTATTGGAAAGTAAAAAAGTTCGAAAAACAAATCGTAAAAAACGATAGCACATATTGGTTAATTTTTGAATTGATCTGGCGCGATTATTTTAAATACATTTCGTTAAAACACGGTGATAAGATCTTTCAACTTGGTGGTATTCTCAATAAAGATCTCGACTGGAATCAAGATGAAGAAACTCTACAAAACTGGATTAAAGGCGAAACTGAAGAACCTTTTGTAAATGCGAATATGAAAGAAATTGCCGCCACCGGTTTTATGAGTAATCGCGGTCGCCAAAACATAAATAGCTTTTGGGCAAAAGAGCTAAAACAAGATTGGCGAATTGGCGCAGCGTATCTAGAAAGTATGCTTATCGATTATGACGTACACAGCAATTGGGGCAATTGGATGTACAATAGCGGCGTTGGTAACGACCCGCGAGATCGAAAATTTAATATTCAATCGCAGGCAAAACGTTACGATCCCGATCAAAAATATCAACAAACCTGGTTAGGTGGTCAAAAAGAACTGTTCTAAGATTTTGAACACGATTTTTTCTTAAAAATACTTGGGTATAAACTAATCATCAAACCTTGAGTAGCCACGTAAATGTAAATTAACGTGTTTTTCTCTAACTTTAAAACAAAAGCACAAACAGCAAGACTCAACAACCAAACTACAAGTAAAGAATAGTAAATAGATTTTTTCATAATAGTCATTTATTATATGAAGATCAAAAGCTGCTTTTGTTACACAAATCAATGATAAAATTATGAAAAAACTTCGATTTTTGCTTGGCGATCAGCTTAATCACAAACATTCTTGGTTTTCTTCCGCAGATAAAAATACCATTTATTTTATGGCAGAAATGCGTCAAGAGACAGATTATACCGTTCATCATATTCAGAAAGTGGTCGCGTTTTTTGCTTCAATGCGTAATTTTTATGAGCATTTAAAAAGTAAAGGCCATCAAGTAATTTATTATGAAATTGATGCTGAAGAAAACAAACAAGATCTCTTAGAAAATCTTCAGCAATTGATCGATAAATATGAAATTGAAAAATTTGAATATCAACTCCCCGATGAATATCGTTTAGATGAACAACTCAAAGATTTTTGCTCAAATCTTGAAATTGAAACACAAGCTTTCGACACTGAACATTTTTTTACGTCTCGCACAGATCTAGCTGAATTTTACGAAGGGAAGAAAGAAATGACGATGGAATATTTTTACCGCGATATGCGTAAAAAACATTCTATTTTAATGCAAAATGAAAAAAATCCGGAAGGTGGCAAATGGAATTTCGATAAAAGCAATCGCAAAAAATGGAAAGGCCAACCCGAGATTCCGCACGAAAGAGGCTTTAGAAAAGATGTTTCTAATATTATAAAACAAATTGAACAGCAGGAAATCAAAACCATGGGAAGTGTTCAGGAGAAAAATTTTAATTGGCCCACTTCTCGCCCAGATTGCTTAAAAGTACTTAATTATTTCTGCGAAAATTTGTTGATCCATTTTGGCGATTATCAAGATGCAATGCATACCGAGCAGATCTATTTATTTCATTCTCGACTTTCTTTTGCGATGAATTCGAAAATGCTTTCGCCGGAAGAAGTCATCGAAAAAGTGGTCGATACTTATCACGAAAACAAAAGTGAGATCGATATTTCTCAAGTAGAAGGTTTTGTTCGGCAAATTCTAGGTTGGCGAGAATATATGCGTGGCATTTATTGGAAAGAAATGCCGGGTTACCGCAGAAGTAACAAGCTTGACAATCAAAATAAACTCCCCGATTTTTATTGGACTGCAAAAACAAAAATGAATTGCCTTCATCATTCGATCAAGCAAAGTTTAGACGAAGCTTACGCGCATCATATTCAGCGGTTAATGATCACGGGAAATTTTGCGTTGCTGGCTCAAATTCACCCAGATGAAGTCGATGCTTGGTATTTAGGTATTTATATCGATGCGATCGAATGGGTAGAAATGCCCAACACTCGTGGTATGAGTCAGTTTGCAGACGGTGGTATTGTTGCTACCAAACCCTATGTTTCTAGTGGAAGTTACATCAATAAAATGAGTAATTATTGTAAAGATTGCCACTACAACGTAAATAAAAAAGAAGGTGAAGAAGCTTGCCCATTCAACTCTCTTTACTGGAATTTCTTAGACGATAAACGAGAACATTTTAAAGACAATCAACGTATGAATATGATGATGAGCCTCTTAAACAAAATGAATCATGAAACCTTAAAAAATCATAAAGAGCGTGCGGCAGACATTCTTAAAAACCCAAATAAGTATTAATTCTTAGTTAATTGATAGTTAAACGCTCACAATCGAAAATGCATATTTTCTACATTTACTTCAACTAACAATAAAAACTATTACTATGAGAGATTTAATTTGGCTAATTGTAGTAATCCTAATTATAGGGTGGCTCATAGGTTATTTTGGTTTTGGTGAAGCTGTAGGAAGTTTAATACATATACTTTTAGTACTTGCCATCATCGGAATTTTATATAGATTAGCAACAGGTAGAAGACCTTAACTTCATTAACTAATCACTTAAATTTTTTAATTATGAAAAAATTATTTTTATCATTATTCTTAGTAGGAACTTTAGCAACAACTTTTACTAGTTGTAGAGAAGAAAGTACAGGAGACAAAATAGAAGACGCTGCAGATGATGTAGGAGATTCTATGGAAGATGCTGCAGAAGACGTTGAAGACGCTGTAGATTAATCTTTATTTTCTTATAAAATTTAAAACCTCTTGAGAACTTCAGGAGGTTTTTTTTATTTTTAATTCATAAATATTTATAATGAAAAATTTACTACTTATCGCCTTGGCGATGATTACTGCTATCAGTTGTAAAAAGAATTCTGAAGCTACAACTACAAAAACTTCTTCTGAAAAAGAAATTTCTGTTTTAGAAAAAGTAGCCAATGCGCACGGATTCAAAAACTGGAATAATATAGAAAAACTCACCTACACCTTTAATGTAGATCGCGACTCGAGCCATTACGAACGTTCTTGGCAATGGCAACCCCAAAAAGAGCAGGTAAAAATGCTCTCAGTGAAAGACACAGTAGAATATGTAAGAAAAGAGATCGATAGTCTTCAACAAAAAGCAGATCAAGCTTTTATTAACGATAAATATTGGCTGTTATTTCCGTTTCAGTTAGTTTGGGATCAAAGTTTTGAACATGCTGTAAAAGAAAATGTAAAAGCACCAATTAGTAAAAAAACGATGACAGAAATCACCATCGCTTACGATAATGAAGATGGTTACACACCAGGCGATACGTATAAAATCTATATTGACAAAGATTTTATAATTCGAGAATGGTCTTATATCGCTTCCGGAAGCAAAGACCCCAATCTTTCAACAACTTGGGAAAATTACCAAACCTACAACGGACTCAAAATTGCGACGACTCATCAAAATAAAGAAGGTAGTTTTAAACTCTATTTCACCAATATTGAGGTTGAATAATTCCTGTTTAAATTATTAAAGTTGAAAAATTTTTAAAGATTTCTCTCAAATTCCTACAAAACAATCCTTCAAACCTTTCAATTAATCAAAAACAACTCATGAATTATTGCTAAATTTGTGGAAAACTCATTTTTTAGAACACGAAAATGCAAACAACCCAACATAAAAACACCCTAGAATTTGCGAAAGAGCAAGACCAGAACGATCCGCTAAGGCGTTTTAGAAATCAGTTTCATATTCCTAAAGATAAAAGCGGAGAAGAACAGGTTTATCTCTGCGGAAACTCTTTGGGCTTGCAACCAAAACTTACCCAAGAATACATTCAGCAAGAATTAGAAGACTGGAGTAATTTAGGGGTTGAAGGTCATACTGAAGCTAAAAACCCTTGGATGCCTTACCACGAATTTTTAACCGAAAAAATGGCGAAGATCGTGGGCGCAAAACCCTCAGAAGTAGTAATGATGAATACTTTAAGCGTCAACCTTCATTTAATGATGGTTTCGTTTTACCAACCTACTTCAGAGCGTTTCAAGATCATTATAGAAAGTGACGCTTTCCCTTCAGATAAATATGCCGTAGAATCTCAACTTAAATTTCACGGTCACGATCCTAAGGACTCTCTAATTTTATGGGAACCTAGAAAAGGCGAAGAACTTTGCCATTTTGAAGATTTAGAAAAAATTATGGAGACCGAAGGCGATCAAGTAGCGCTATTACTTATCGGCTCTACCAATTATTACACGGGACAATCTTTCCCATTAAAAAAAATCACTGAATTAGGTCATCGTCACGGGGCAAAAGTTGGTTTCGACCTTGCTCACGGCGCAGGAAATATTCAGCCTAATTTACACGAAACAGGACCAGATTTTGCTGTTTGGTGTTCTTACAAATATTTAAACAGCGGCCCAGGAAGTGTTGGCGGCTGCTTTGTACACGAACGTCACGCCAACAACAAAGAGTTAAAACGCTTTACCGGTTGGTGGGGTCATAACAAGCAAACACGTTTTAATATGCGTCACGAGTTTGACCCAATTCCGGGGGCAGAAGGTTGGCAATTAAGTAATCCGCCAATCTTGTCGTTAGCCGCCATTCGAGCTTCGCTGGCGATTTTTGATGAGGCCGGTTTTGAAAATATTAGAACCAAATCATTGAAAATCACTAATTACTTAGAATATTTGTTGAAGGAAATTGAAGGTGATCAAATTGAAATTATCACTCCTAAAAATCCGGAAGAACGCGGTTGTCAACTTTCAATCAAAGTGAAAAACGCGAACAAAGACTTATTCGATAAATTAATGGCTGCAGGAGTAATTTCAGACTGGCGTGAGCCAAATGTAATTCGTGTAGCTCCTGCTCCACTCTACAATTCTTTTGAAGATGTTTATAAAATGGTCGAACGTTTAAAAGCGCTGTTGTAATGAAAAACAAAGAAAACATACTCATTATCGGCGCCGGTCTTTGCGGATCTTTATTGGCTTTACGAATGGCACAACGCGGTTATCAAGTTCAGCTTATCGAAAAGCGTCCCGATTTAAGAAAAACAGATATTTCAGCAGGAAGATCGATTAACTTGGCATTTTCAAATCGCGGTATCAAGGCGATGAAACTCGTTGGTTTAGAGCAAAAAGCTTTAGAAATTTGCATCCCGATGAACGGACGAATGATTCACGATCAAGAAGAAAACACTTTCCTTTCACCATATAGTGGTTTAGAACACGAATACATCAATTCTATTTCTCGAACAGATTTAAACGCCTTGTTGTTAGACGAAGCTGAAAAAATGGAAAATGTTTCTATTCAATTCAATCAAGAATGTCTAGAGGTAAATTCTGAAAAAGCGACGGCAACCTTTAAAGATTATCATTCCGGTGAAGAAACGACTATCGTTGCCGATCTTATTTTTGGTACCGATGGCGCAGGTTCTGCTTTACGTAAAAGTATGATGAACGATCGTAGTTTTCTATTTAGTTTTTCACAAGATTATTTGCAACACGGCTATAAAGAATTAACGATCGAGCCTTCTAAAGAAGGTGATTTTCAACTTTATAAAAATGCTTTACACATTTGGCCAAGAGGCGAAAACATGCTCATTGCGCTTCCTAATTTAGACGGAAGTTTCACGGTGACGCTATTTATGTCGTATGCCGAAGGAGATTATAATTTCAACAATATTACTTCCGCAGCAAAAGCAGAAGAATATTTCAAAAAATATTATCCAGACGCTTTAAAATTGATGCCGAATTTAGGGGAAGAGTTTTTTGAAAATCCCACCGGCGCTTTAGGAACCGTTAAATGTTCACCTTGGTATAGCCACGGAAAAAGTCTCCTAATGGGAGATGCTGCTCACGCGATTGTTCCGTTTTACGGACAAGGAATGAACGCTTCTTTTGAAGATGTTGTAGTTTTCGATGAAGCTTTAGAAAATCATATCGGCGATTGGGAAACTACATTTAAAGCTTATCAAAAAGCGCGTAAAAAAGATACCGATGCGATTGCCGATTTAGCGATCGATAATTTTTACGAGATGAAAGAACACACGGCTGCTCCTATTTTTCAGCAGAAAAGAAAATTAGAAATGGCCTTAGAACAAGAATTTCCGGCAGAATATGCTTCAAAATACCGACTGGTCACCTTTCAAGAGCAAATTGGTTATGCTGAAGCAATGCAACGTGGTCGAGCACAAGATAAAGCGATGCTTCGATTAATTTCAGAAGAAAAAATTACAGAAGATTTAAGTTTAGCAGAAAAACTGAAATTAGTAAAAGAAGAAACTAAAACTATTTTAGAAGAAGATAAGGTTGCTTATTAAGTAATAAAGATCGTCAGTTCGAGTGATTTGGTAGAGTGAAACGAAACTAAATTGTATCTAGAACTTAAATAATAAACGAAATAAAAAATGAACCATCAGGAGATAGCAGAGATTTTAGATCAGGCCGCAAGGCATGCTAGACCCACCACACAATTGGCAGCCGCGCATCAAATCGATTTAGATGCGGCTTACCAAATACAAAATCTTTGCGTTGGCAAAAAATTAGACCGTGGCGAATATGTTACAGGCTACAAACTCGGTTTTACCAACCGAGCTAGAATGGAAGAAATGGGCGTTCATGACCTTATTTGGGGCGTGCTCACCAATTCGATGGAAATATTAAACCAAGAAGAGGTCGATGCCAAACGTTGGATTTTACCTCGCGCAGAAGTTGAAATCGCTTTCAGAATTTCTAAAGATATTGAAGAATCTGTCGGCTTAAAAGATATTACTAAGTATATCGACAAAATGGCTCCGGCAATCGAAATTGTGGATAGCCGCTATGAAAATTTTAGATTCTCCTTAGAAGATATGGTAGCCGACAATTGTTCTGCTTCCGCTTATGTTTTAGGGGATTGGATAGATTTAGAAGAAAATATCGACGACTTGCAAATTCATTTAAAAGTTAACCGAGAAACTTTAGCAGAAGGTAAAACCAACGCCATACTTTCTAACCCTTTACAATCGGTGGTAGAATTGAGTCGACTCGCTTCTAAAGCCGAAACAGTGATTAAAAAAGGGCAAATTGTATTGGCCGGTGCGGCAACGGCTTCGGTTCATTTTTCAGCTAATCAAAGCATTGAAGCACAAATTGAAAAATTAGGAAAAGTCAGTTTTAAAACGAAATAAGCTCCTTCCTTGTTTTTCAGAGAGAAATAAAAAGAACAATCCTTCCATTAAAAAGGGAAGGTGGATTTTTAAGTGAAAGCGAAAAAAGGCGGAAGGGTTAAAAAACAAAAATAAGAAAAAATGTCAGGAAAAGTAATTGAAGGAAAAGCAACTCCAAGAGGAAAGTACCCGCACGTAAAGCGCGTGGGTGATTTTATCTATGTTTCAGGAACCAGCTCTCGCAAACCCGACAACACTTTCGAAGGTGTTGAAGTTGATGAGATGGGAACCACCAATCTTGATATTAAAAAACAAACTGCAGCGGTTCTAGAAAATATCGACAGTATTTTACACGAAGAAGGCGCTTCGTTAAAAGACGTGGTCGATGTGACAACTTTTTTAGTCAATATGAACGATTTTGGTGGTTACAACGAAACCTACGGAAAGTTTTTTGAACCGGAAACAGGTCCAACCCGAACTACAGTTGCCGTGCATCAATTACCGCATCCGCATTTATTGATCGAAATTAAAGTGATCGCTTACAAAAAGCAGCAATACGCTACGCATTAAAGCTTCCCCTAACCCCTCCAAAAGAGAGTAATAAAACAAAGTTCCTTCCCTTAGTAAGGGAAGGTGGCTTTTAAGCGATAGCGAAAAAAGACGGAAGGGTTTTATCTTCCCCTACTTACAAAACTCTCTACCATTAAAATCAATTAGAAAAATTCCTATAAATAATTTTTCTAATTCTATGGAATCATTTTTTCAACATGCGTTATATTTGAGTGGAATTTTTTCAGAATTCTACAATTTTTCAACTCATGCAACAATTACAAAATTATATTAATGGTGAATTGATCTCGCCTCTTTCTTCAGAATGGATTGACAATTTCGATCCTTCAAAAGGAGAAGTTTACAGTCAAATTCCCAGAAGTAAAAAAGAAGATGTAGAACTCGCTTTTGAAGCTGCAAAAAAAGCCTTTCCAGCATGGAGTAACACTACTTTAGAAGAACGCAGCAAAGTGCTTCTAAAAATTGCGAATTTACTTCAACAAAAATTGGTTGATTTTGCGAAAGCCGAATCTAAAGATAACGGAAAACCGCTTGCTTTGGCTTTGAATATCGATATTCCGCGAGCGGTTAGTAATTTTGAATTTTACGCGCACGCACTCACTCAATTTGGGAGCGAAGCTCACGAAAGCGTAGGAAAAAACACGATTAATTTCACCCTTCGTAAACCCATCGGTGTTGTTGGCTGTATTTCTCCGTGGAATCTACCGCTTTACCTTTTCTCTTGGAAGATCGCTCCTGCCCTAGCCGCAGGCAATTGCGTAGTCGCTAAACCAAGTGAAATCACGCCGGTGACTGCCTATTTACTGAGTGAAATTTGCATCGAAGCCGGTTTACCTAAAGGTGTATTAAATATTGTTCACGGACTGGGAAATGAAGTTGGGCAAGCCATTGTAGAACATCCACAGATCAAAGCGATCTCGTTTACCGGAGGCACCAAAACCGGCGAGCATTTGGCAAGAACCGCAGCGCCGATGTTTAAAAAGTTATCGCTAGAATTAGGAGGAAAAAACCCAAATTTAATTTTTGCCGATTGCGATTATGAGCAAATGCTAAAAACTACGGTGAAGTCTTCATTCGCCAATCAAGGACAAATTTGTTTATGTGGTTCTCGAATTTTTGTGGAAGAATCAATTTACGAAAAGTTTAAAAATGATTTTATTGCGGAAACAAAAAAACTGAAAGTCGGTATTCCTTCGGAAGCTTCTTCTGATTTGGGTGCGGTAGTTTCTGAAGCACATATGCAAAAGATCTTAGGATATATTGATCAAGCTGAAAAACAAGACGCTAAAATTCTAACTGGTGGAAAACGTGTAGAAGTAAAAGACCACGAAAATGGTTATTATTTAGAACCAACGATTATTGAAGTGAAATCGAATCGTTGCCAATTAAATCAAGAAGAAATATTTGGTCCGGTGGTCACGATGATGCCTTTTAAAACAGAAGAACAAGCGCTAGAAATGGCAAACGACGTTCGCTATGGACTTTCATCTACGGTTTGGACGAGTAATTTAGATCGTGCGATGCGATTAAGTAACACTTTAGAAGCCGGCATTATTTGGGTAAACACGTGGTTAAATCGCGATTTAAGAACTCCATTCGGCGGGACTAAAGACAGCGGCGTTGGTCGCGAAGGTGGTTTTGAAGCCTTACGCTTTTTTACCGAGCCTAAGAATGTGTGTATTCAATATAAAAGTTGAAAATGAAACTGAAGTTGAAGCTAGAAGCTAGAAGCTAGAAGCTAGAAGCTAGAAGCTAGAAGCTAGAAGCTAGAAGCTAGAAGCTAGAAGCTT
>JYMV01053701.1_pt1 | contig 17905 bp, 13 predicted proteins | sample 338911 | NCBI WGS metagenome assembly JYMV01 (sample SAMN03354496, study PRJNA234377) | hydrothermal vent metagenome | biome: Deep sea; feature: Hydrothermal plumes at the Eastern Lau Spreading Center, Western Pacific Ocean; material: Seawater | place: Tonga | collected 2009 | depth 2000 m m
TTTTTCTCCACGGCTAAACCAAGTTCAGGATGCGCCTTAACCTCTGACCAGGGTTCATGCGCGGCTCTGGGAAAATAATCAAACCGCCCGCCATCCAGCATGTAAAAAAGATTTTGATATTTAACACTGGTTTCGACTTGCAGCCCTGCTTCTTTCAGTACCCGGGTGGATCCCCAAAAGTGCCCCATACCGGCAGCCAGTTCACTCAAATCATTCAAATCAGTCACTGCGTCAAAACGAACCTGATCTCCCTGTCGAATAATGAAAATGCGATGGCCCAGTAACCCCTTCAACAAAGGGATACGCACTGCACTCAGTTTCTCATCCAGACTTTTTGACGAACCCGCCCACATCAGGTCTATACGCCCGGCATCCGTTTCTTCTACCAGACGCCCCACCGGGATCTCCGTTTCCATTTGCAAAATTTCGGTCTCTGGCGAAGACTGACTTAAGGCCAATTGCAAAATAGAAAGTATAAGTTGCTCTTTAGCGCCAACCACCTTATTGACTTTAACCGTACCAGCCTGTACCCCGCTCGCTAGCGCACTAGTCAAGATAAGAAGCACAAGAACTATTGCCCGTTTCATAAACCCCTCCACACCTGGTTATTAGTAACAGCAATCAGGCTGTACCGAACTCAAAGGTCCACAGCAATAACAGCTATTAAACAAATCAGCTAAAATTTATATACCAACTGGATAACCACAATCAACATTTAATTTACATTTTATTATTACCAATATTGATTATTGGTTAACTATTGTTTAACATTTATTTAAAACCAGGTACTCAAATGCGGACCGGGATGTTAAACGTGCCGACGAGTTCCTGTATTTCAGGCAAGTTGAAGAGGTAAGTTATGGCACTGACAAATTACACTAAGGCGATGATAATGCTGACAGGGACAGTATCATCAGTGGTGCAAGCTGCTACAGTACCGGGCGATAAATTGGATCTCAGTCACTGGAAAATCACTTTGCCCATGGATGCCGATGGCAATGGTAAGGTTGACGAGGTTGATGTGGCAGATATTCAAAGTTTTAGTCATCCAGACTACTTTTTTCTGGATGAGCAAGGAAATATTACCTTCCAGGCCCCCAATAAGGCAGCTACCACAGCCACATCCACCAATACCCGCAGCGAATTGAGACAAATGCTACGGGGCAGCAACAAAAAAATAAAAACCAAATCACCTGGCAATAACTTTGCGCTCGCCGCACACCCAGATAGCGATTCATTTGCGTCGATTGGCGGCATCATGCGTGCCACCCTAAAAGTTAATCACGTAGCAATTAACGCCAGGTCCCCAGACAAATACCCTGCTTATTCAGTGGTTATCGGACAGATTCACGCCGGAAAAGACAAAGGCCTAATTGAACAGAAACAAGGATTCGGATGGGGTAATGAACCGCTAAAAATTTACTACAAGAAATGGCCTGATCACAAAACCGGCTCAGTTTTCTGGACCTATGAACGCAATCTCCCTAAACAGGACAGCCATCGCACCGACATCGCTTATCCGGTTTGGGGTGTAACCTGGGAAAATCCAGAAGATCCCGGTCAAACCGGAATTGGCCTGGGTGAAAGCTTTAGCTACGAAGTAAATGTAAGCGGTAATGTCATGCATCTGGCTTTTATGGCTGAAGGTCATCAGACAGTCGAGTATCAAATAGATTTGTCCAACAATGTTGATGCCTGGGGCAATATCGATAGTAAAGATCATCCGCAAGGGTACGCCGGAGACTGGCACTACTTCAAAGCGGGTGCTTACAATCAATGCAGTGTTAAAGAGCAACCCGGATTTTGGTATCCCGGTTGCGCTGGTACGGGTGACTGGCAAACAGATAAACAAAATGGCGACTATGTCAGTGTCAGCTTTTCAGAATTGAAGCTATTACCCGCTAAATAATTTTCTTAAATTTTACGCCAGATCATTATCATGCTCTGGCGTAAAATTTTGATATTCAAAACATGGCCCTGCAGATGTTACCCACAAAGGGCTGTCAGAGCTTTTTCCATAATAAGTAAACGCTTTCCCTCAAACTCCGCATCACCGGTTTTGCTGTAACCTGCCTTTTCATAAATATAAATACCGCGCTTATTATGCTCAAACACATCCAGCCATACTTTTTGAGCTGATAAACGGGTTTTGCAATAGGCTTCCATCGCTGCAATAGCCAGTTTGCCAATGCCCCGGGCAGAGCTTTCTATTACGACTCTTCTGAACTCGACGGCTTCTGCTTCACGACACAAAATAAAAAAGCCAACAACCTTGCCATCACATAAGATACTCAGGTAAATCACCCCGGGAGTATCAAAACAAGCCTGATGTTTATCCAGAGAATAAGGAATAATGTATTCAGACGTATCCTTTCCCTTTTCAAATTCTACGAACAACGCCAATTCTTCTCGAACAGACTTTTTGACGGTCACCTCAGACATCCTTCATATCCTCCCAATAGATTAGTTCCCCTTAGCTGGACATCCATAATAACTGTACTTCAGTACAGACTCCAAACTCCCACACATTTGCAAATGTGCACTTAGTGCATAAAGCTCAATCTGCAATGCCTGGGTCTAAAACCGGAACATTGGCTGTAACTCACCACTGGATTTGAAACCTGTTTTTACCCGGCTGTGGGAAGTGAAAATCATCTTAAAGCATAGCGGCAGCGTCACAAACTATCAGGACACAGCTTGTTTGACCCAGCTCAAATAATTTTAAAATGAATTTTCGAAAGGTAATACTAAATAAAAAAGCGCTCACCGGTAAGTGAGCGCTCATGTACTAATGTTGTTTTTTGCAGCTGATTAGTATTTGAAGCTGATGCCCGCAAACAGGCGGGGGCCGTAGTCGTTGACTTCACCCAGGTTGTCCTGCACGTAGAAATCCTGAGATTTAGGTGCGCTGAACAGGTTAATGGCTTCAACTTTTACCCGTATGTTTTTATTGATTTTATAAGACGCCCGCATTTCCCAAACGCCCACCTCATCCACATAGCGCAACCGGGTGCCATTGCTGGTATAAGGTTGGAAATACTCACTACGGTATTTATAAATCAACGCGGCATCCAAATCGCCGATCTGATAATACAGCTGGCCACTGAACACGTGTTCCGAGAAGCCGGGCACGGAGCCCGCCGGAATAATACCTTCAGTAAGCTGCGTAGTATTGCCATCGACATCGGTAATAAAGGTATTACCATATTTACTGTCTTCAAATTCAAAGTCGGTATCGGCATAGTTATAACCAAACTTCACCCCCATCCCGTTGTCCCAACGATAGGCGATTGAAGCTTCAATACCGAATAAATCACTGTCGTCTTCATTGGTCACAGAATTGGTGATGGGTAACGTCACTTCCTGGCCATCTACAACAAAAGTTTCCAGTTCTGTGCGCTGCTGGAAGGCTCCCTGAAACTGCTTGTAGTAAACGCTCAACGCAAAGATAGAATCTTCGTTTGGATAGTATTCCAGCGCCAGGTCATAGTTCCAGGACATCAATGGTTGGGTATTGGGGTTACCTGAGCCATTAGCGCCAACAAACAGATCCGCCAATGTCGTTGGCGCCACATCATCATCGGTCTGGAAGGTACGGCTATAACCCAGATCCCCCGGATCGGCTCTAGACATACCGCGATAAATACCGGCACGAAGCAGTACTGTATCACTATAATCCATCACAAAATTGAAGCTGGGCAACACTTCAAAGTAATCGCCGCCGCCTTCAATGCGTTCCAGCGAGTCACCGGTTACCAGGCTCAATACCCCAAATTCATCTGACACCACATCGAAACTGTTTCTGAATCCAACAGAAGTTACTTCAGTATCCACGAGTCTCACCCCAAAGTTGCCTCGAACCACCTTGTCCCATAGTTCAGTGTCATAATTCGCCATCAGATAGGCAGCTGTTGTTTTTTCCGTAACATCCTTGGTTCCCGCATTTTCATACTCCACTTCGGGATACAAAAATTGCTCACCATTAGAGCCTACAACCGCTTGTGAAAAGCAAATGTTGTCATATGTCGCCCAGCTAGAGCCTGTGCCGCTGGACACCACATTGCCATCACTATCAACATGCGTGATGAGGTTGCCGTCTGACACGCTGGACAGAAAATTTGTTTCCGGGAATTCAATCTGACATCCCTGTAACACATCCAGGGCTGAGGTTTGTCCGGTATCAAGATTGTATTGATTTCGCGAACCATTGCCCTGACTACCACCATACTGAACAAAGCTTAATTCAGATAAACGCACGCCGCCCTGAATACTGGTAAAGGCACCGCCATCCAGTTCATAGTCAAAGTCCAACCGCGCACCAATTACTTCGTTGTCACGCACATTCTCGCGGTCAATGCGGGTACGCAGGCTGTCAGTAAAATTGGCAATATCAGTTACATCAAAGTCAGTTACTGTAATGTGTGGGATGTACTCTCCCATGTCCCAGGTAAAAAACGGGCGATTTGAGGTTCGGCCACGGTTAGAAATCTGCAACTCTTCTCGTTTTGTTTGAGAATAGGACAAGTCAAAGATCAGCGATAATCTGTCGGTAGCGAAGTGTTCGATATTGATCCCCGCGCCGCGATAATTTTCTTCACGAGAAAACTGCTCGCCCGCAGATTCAAAGCGCTCTTCACCTTCCCAATGTAAAATTCCGCCCACCTGATTAGTAACCAACGTCGGGCCTGTCACTCCGGGCGTCGCTCGTTTTTGCAACCAGATCAAATCATGGCGAGCTTCAGACTGAATGCGATCAGAAAACTGCGCATCCAGATTAATTTCCCAGGCATCAGAGGGCTGATACTGCAAAGCGAAGAACAAGGCGTCACGCTCGTCTGAAGTTTCATTTTGACGATAACTCCGACTGCTTCCCGTCCACGCATAAGGTGTACCATGACTCACAGCACGCCCGGTTTCCGGGTCGATTTCAGTGTCGTAACCCTGGTTGCTACTGCCACTCACCTGATCTTCACAATCCCCGGCACTGCTGCGATAAAAGCCTTCATTGGTATTGAAAGGGTCGTTGAGACAGGCCCACAAAGAGGAACCTGTAGGGCTGGAGCTGCGGTATTCAGCTTCTGGCTGGCTGATATCCTGACGTTGTACACCAAAAGATAAACCCACCGCCTGGCCATTATTCAACTCAAACTGGTCAACATAACTGAAGGTGCCGCGATACCCCAAATCACTTTGCAATGAGTTTTCAATATTGCGTTCATCTGGGTTGTAATTGAGTTTTACTTCACCCTGAACCCGCTGTTTGCCAAAATCCAAAGGACGCAAAGTTTCCAGAGACACGACACCGGCAACGCCACCCTCAATCATTGATGCATCCTGGGTTTTATAAATCGCCACTTTCTTCACTAATTCTGAAGGAAACTGGGAAAAATTCACCGAACGATCGCCGCTGCCATTGGTGGCTTCACGGCCATTTATATGGGTTGCACTTAGAAATGGTCCCAAGCCGCGAATGGTAATTTCTGTAGCACCACCATTTTCGCGGTGAGAAGCCGCTCCCGTAATAGACTCCAACGCCTCACCAATAGACAGAGCCGGTAAATCACCAATGTCTTCGGCTGACAAACCATCAACTACTGTGGTGGCTTCCCGCTTAATAGCAATCTGATCCTGAATGGTTTTACGGGTGCCAACTACGTCAATCACTTCAACGTCTTCGGCCTGCTGCTCAGTCACCTGTTCCTGTGCCAGTACCGGCAATGTTGTGGCACCGGCCAGGGTGATAATTAAGCCCTTGCGCAACCAGTTGGCGATTGGATTTAGCGCGAAGCCGGGGCTATTGGAATGTGGTTTATGATCTTTTTGCAACGACATTACAGGTTCTCCATAGTCAATTCGAGTGCGCCTAAGGCGTCTTGTCGTTTAGTAAAATGTCTGATTTGGGTGTTCGGGAACATGCGATTAATCTTCCTCAGCAATCCAGCTAGATCCCACACCAACCTGATTGGCCTGGATATAGTGTAGCCCTTTTGCGCCCGCCAGGGATTGAGCACCATTGGGATTGGTTTCAATAAGACTATTGCTGACCGTAATAAAGTCGGGGGCTTCTTTACCGTTCGCGGCAGGATCCTGATCAACAGCCCCGTCGGTATCAAACTGGCCATTGCCATTCATATTGCGGATATCCACCCAGTATTCGTCTTCCACATCCCCAGAGGCATAGCTATCACTGAATCCAAAGTTATTGGAGAAAAATGACTGCTCGTGATTTATCAGATCACAGTCGTATTCAAACGTGTGGTCACTACTGCTGGCATCAAAAGGTAAGAATAATCCCTGGGCTAACGGATCGTCGTTCAAACCATTGGCGATCAGATTGGCATCAAAGTTTATGACGAAAAAATTTTTGGTCAGTGAATACAATACCGGACTGTTATCCGCAGTCAGTTCATCACAGTCACCAACCGGCGCTCTGGAGCCAATCTCAGTACTAAATACAATTGGTTGAATAGAATTCAAAACCGTATTGTTTTTAACCGATAAAGTTAAATCACCAGTTCCATCTAAAATAGCCTGATTTCCGGCATTGGGCACACCACCATCAGCCTGCGAGAAGGGATTTGGTGTGAACACCAGACCACCCGCCTCTTTGTTGGTAGAGCGAATACCTGCAATGTAATTGTTTTCCACTGTGTGACCCAGAGGTGTGATCAGTACTCCACTGGGGCGATCATTTGAGCTGGCAATATCGGTGGTTCGGATCATGATGTTATCTGTAACCCGGTTAAATCCGCCGTCTTCCAACGAGATGCCGCCATTAGCATTAATAATTGTATTACCGTGAATAGTGGCACCGGAAGTCTGTACCCGCATCAGTCGACGCCCAGTCACAAAGTTTTCTACGCGATTGTAACGAATGGTGAAACCGCTATTTTCCGCGGAATCCGTACCTGTGGTACTGCCCACATTCAGCAACAATAAGCTGGAGTCATCAAAATTGGGGTTATCACTATTACTAAACAGGTTGTACTGAATAAGATGGTCCGAACCCGCTGAAGCCAGTTTAATCACCGCCCCTTTTTCGGCATGGTTTCTACCGGTAAAAGTATTGCGCTCAATTACCGCCCCAGAACCTTTTAGCATTAACCAGTGATGTGTGGTTTCGTTCAGTTCCTCCTGATCCCCGGATAAAGTGTTTTGGCTAAACACAAAGTTATCCGCCTCAGAATAGATGACGGCCTGTTCCTCTGTTTCACATACCGAGCCGGCTTTGGTATCAATATCGGTGAACGTCAAACCATTGATGCTGGTATTGGTGGCACTTGCAGTGACATGAATGCAGAGTTCGCCAGAGATTACCGGAAACTGCTCCTCAACCGCCCGCAATTGCACGCCACTGGTTAGCGAAATTTCATCTAAATCGCAGTAGATATTACTATTCAGCCCTATCACACTGCCATCTGCCAGGCCACCATTCACAGCAGCTAACAGCCCCGTCGCGTCCGTTACCACCTGACTGTAAATTACCGAATCCAAGCTGGCTTCAACGGTATCGCTGAAGCCATCGTTATCTAAATAACTGGCACTCACCGAGATCACGGCGCCGGCATGATTGTCAGGAATTAAAGCATTGCCTTGGGTGCCTGAAATGACCTCACCATCAGCCATCCAGGTATAATTCACATTAGCCTCATCCACGCCATTATTGTCTGTGATCGTGGCGGTCAATAATGCATCTGCGAGGTAAGGTTTAGTGCCCTCAATAACAATACTGCCTGGTTCATCAACTGCGACACTGGCCACTTCTATAGTTGCTTCTGAAGTGTTTTCTTCAATAAAACCGTTATCATCCACATAGCTTACAGACACGGTGAGCACGCTACCGATATAGGCTTCTTCTACCACATAGGTGGATTCAGTAGCCCCTGCAATGGCAACATCGTCAGCATACCATTGATAAGCAACCTGACCGGAAGCGCCATCCGGATCATCAATTTCTGCACTCAAAGTATTGCCAACAGTGGGTGTACCGGAAATCGTCACTGCGCCCGGTGAATTGACTCTTGAAACGGGCCCAACAGCTTCAGATGTCACAACTTCTTCAAATCCGCGGTCATCGGTATACATGGCTGTCACTGTAATGAATGCGTCATATTGTTCTTCCTGCAATTCCAATGTAGATTGCACTGCATCTGTGATAGCCACTTCATCGGCATACCACTGCCAGGCAATAGCCGCATTTTCTATACCGTTGTCATCCGACAGGGTGGCGCTCAACTGACCGCCTACTACCGCATCCCCCTGCACACTCACGGCCCCATCAAACGGAATAGCCGCAACGTCGGAAGTAGCAACACTTATGTGGGACTCATTAGTTCCGCCATCATCGGTGTATAAGGCCTGAACAGTCACAGACTGACCAATTTGCGCATCGGTTAACAAAAATGTGCTCTGATTAGCCCCTTCGATACGCTCGCCATCGGCGTACCAGATGTAGGTAATGGGACTGGAAATACCATCGGGATCGCTCACGGTTGCAGTCAGTGTTTCCCCAGTGGTGGGAGTTCCCTGAAGCGACACATTACCTCGGGTATTGGGATTGTTATCTGAAGCGCCACCGCAACCGGCCAGTGCCATAGCGACGGTGCAGAGCGTTAGTACTTTTCGTTTCATGATGGTTTGAATCTCCAAAGTCATGACCTAATCAAGCCTAATTACCAAAAGCAGAACAAATTAAAACTTATTGGTAATAATAAAAAACAACTTATTGTTAACCTATAGGTAAATATAAACATACTTTTTACTGCATTACCATCATTTAACAAACAAAAATAACAATTAATTTACAAAGGCAGGAGGACAACCTTTACAAAAACCACATATTATCATTACCAATTTAAACAACTTTGGTTAACATAGGTTTTTTAATAGATTTGAATTCAGCGAGGGAGGTAGCCCGACAAGTCCTTGTCGGGCGGAACAGCATTTGATAATTTCGAAGTTTAATAAAGTGACGGCAGCCTGCGATCCAATATCAGTGCTGGTAACCGGGGTGACTATTATTCAAATGATAAAAAGTGGCCTGTACGTAATCTCTGGGGTCACCGCTGTTGTTTTGATTGTAGACTCCGGCTTTAAAATACATGTATTGGTTATTACTGCCGTAGCCACTTTGGCGCATATCCAGAGATTTGTGGATATTGGCCTTTCCTTCGCGGATCAAAGTCACATATAACATCTCATCGGCCACGGTAATTTTATAACTGAACTTTTCATTCAGGCGAATGCCATCCTCGGGATTGCGCCAGGTACTGGAACGTGAGCCGAGTATCTCAACCCATAAGTCTTCACCCCCGTTAAGCTCATGGGCGAAATACACGGCCCCCAAATCATTGTGGGGTAATTTGCGGTAATAAAGACGGATCGGTTCATCATCCGTCGCATGAATTTGACCGATGATAACGCGCCCTACTTTTTTGGCTTCTCCGCTTACCGATACTCGATTTACTGCCAATGTAGCCTCCAAACTACCATCAACCGCTGCAGCATCGCGTTTGACCGAACCATGAGCAGAGCTAAATACCCAATTGTTTTTAGTAACTCCCTGCGTTTTGATTCGGGTGTTTCCCCGACGCAACATTTCCCTCAGTTCGGTTCTGGGGTAGCTGGTGTTTTTTGATGTTTTGGCTCCCTCATTGGGACACGCAAACACCATTCCGCCATCGTCAGCAGTGTAAAACAAAGGCTTAAGACTAAAGCCCTGACTCAATGGCTGCTCATATATCATATCCGCCTTACCATCTTTATTCAGATCCGTAGGTAAGGTTAAACTCCAGTCGAGCAGATCAAAATTCTCTGACGGACTCACCTCAGGCTTTAAATGACTCCAATCGCCGAGTAGTTTGCCATCAGGTAATGTTGCATGAGGACTAACAGGTGCTGTCTGCCCCAACACAACCCAACTCATAGAAAGGCAAAACACTGCCACCAATACAGAACAAGCAAACCTGGTCATGGCTCTTACCTTTGCTCGGAATAAACAGATTGATTAAAATCGTTCACCTGAGAAGCCGATCCGGCCACAACAGGGACACGTTGATGCAAACTGGTGGGCAGAATAGACAGCACCCTTTGCCCTCTGGCTGTCGCTTTGCCACCAGCATGTTCCAATAAAAATGCGATGGGGTTAGCTTCGTATAGCAATCGAATTTTGCCGTTTTGGTTTCCCGCTCTGTCATCCTCTGGATACAAAAACAATCCACCGCGACTCAGCACTCGATGCATATCCCCAACCATGGCCGCATTCCAGCGTAGGGCGCTATTTTTGAAAGCTTCGGATGCAAACAGCAAGCCGTCAAAAAAGCGCTGAACGGCATATCCCCAATAGCGATAATTCGCCATATTGGCAGAAAACTCCCGGCTTTCAGGAGGTACCTGCATGGACTCCTGAGTCAGTAAAAAGCCGCCGTGTGTTAAATCCAGGGTATAACAACGAGTGGCGACTCCGGTACTCATCACCAGCATCGAAGCAGGACCGTACAACACATACCCGGCGCAAAGCTGTGCCGAGCCTGGTTGCGCAAATTGCTCATCACTATCTGGCGGTACATCATGCCGGGCGGGATAAATGGTAAAAATGGTGCCAATCTGACCATTGATATCGATATTTGAAGAACCATCCAGAGGGTCAAAAGCAACGATAAATTTTCCGGATGGCGATCCGGCCACCACATGATCTTCCTCTTCAGAAGCGATGGCCATTACTGTTTCATCGTCTAACAACATAGCTTTAAGCAGTTGATTCGCCACCACATCCAGCTTCTTCTGCACTTCCCCCTGAATATTTTCATTCAGGGTCGAGCCAAGGATCCCCGCCAACTCCCCCTGACTGACCCGAAACGCGATTTCCTTGCAGGCAGCTAAAATTGTGCGAATGAGCATAATCAGATCGGTATCAACACCGTCTTGTTTTAAAACCGGAATTAAGCGCCGCATCAGGAGTACCTGTTCAAACAGTTAAGGTCAGAAAAACACTGGGTTAATCGGGCTGCCATTTGCTGCTCAGCCTGACGCAACCACACTCTCGGGTCGTAATACTTCTTGTTGGGTTTATCCTCCCCTTCAGGATTGCCAATCTGAGCCTGCAGATAGTCTTGCTTTTCCTGATAATACTGTTTCACGCCTTGCCAGCTGGCCCATTGAGTGTCAGTGTCAATATTCATCTTCACCACTCCATAGTTCAGGGACTCAGCAATTTTTTCTGGCTCTGAGCCACTACCGCCATGGAATACAAAATTCAGACTGTTATCCGGCAAACCAAATTTTTGAGAAACATAAGCCTGGGAATCACGAAGTATTTCGGGTGTTAGCACCACATTACCGGACTTGTAAACACCATGAACATTGCCAAAAGAAGCCGCAATAATGAAGTTGGGGCTGATCCTACTCAATCGCTCATAGGCATAAGCCACATCTTCCGGTTGTGTATAAAGCGCAGAGTTATCCAGATGGCTGTTATCTACCCCATCCTCTTCCCCACCGGTACAGCCCAGCTCAATTTCCAGCGTCATGCCGATTTTCGCCATACGGGAAAGATAGCGCTCACACAGGGCAATATTGTCCTGCAAAGGTTCTTCCGATAAATCCAGCATATGAGAGCTAAACAGTGGTTTCCCGGTGGCTGCAAAATGGGCCTCTCCGGCTTCTAATAAACCGTCAATCCAGGGTAGTAAAGGTCTGGCGGCATGGTCGGTATGCAACATCACAGGCACCTGATAATGAGCCGCGACACTGTGAACATAATTAGCAGCCGCGATTGCACCCGCTATCGCGGCTTGTTGTGGCTCTAATGGCACTGACTTACCAATAAAAAATTGGGCGCCACCATTAGACAGTTGAATAATCACCGGCGATTTTGCCCCAGAGGCGGCTTCCAGAGTGGCGTTTACTGATTGCGTACCCACCACATTAACAGCTGGTAAGGCATATCCATGTTGTCTGGCGTGACTGTACAGTCGGGAAACCTGCTCACCGGTTATCACTCCCGGTTCTATCGTTGCTTTATTTGTGCTTGTGTGGACAGCCATCTTAAATTCCCTCTAATGTATAGCCTGACGACAAGCATCAGTGATCGCCTGCCAGTTCTCTTGCTCTACCCAGTTTTTGGGCGAAACCCAGGTGCCCCCAACCGCGAATACATTGCTCAGTGACAAATAAGTCATGCGGTTTTCAGCATTTACACCACCGGTTGGACAAAAGGAAACCGACTGAAACACCGAAGACACTGCTGACAGAAACGCCGGCCCACCCGACAAGGATGCAGGAAACAGTTTTTGTTCTTCAAAACCATGTTCCGCTGCCAGTAAAATCTCTCCGGTATTAGAGACACCGGGTAAAACCGGCACCGGACAAGCCTGCAATTCACGCAGCAAATGCTCCGATACCGCAGGCGTAACAATGAAATCAGATCCGGCTTCCAGTGCTTGCTCTAAGATCACAGAATTAGTAACAGTACCAGCACCAACAATCAGACCTGGAACCTGCTGTTTAATCGCGCTTAGCGCCGCTAAGGAAGCTTCGGTGCGCAACACGACCTCGATTAGTTTAAGCCCGGAGGCTGCCATTGCCTGAGCAATCTGTACTCCTTGTTTAGGGCTGTTGGCCTGAATAATTGGCAGCAATTTTTGTTCTGACATGAGTTCAGAAAAGCGTGTCATGGTATCTCTCTCTAATAACGCTGATGGTTGATAACCCACCAGCACAGTGCGATGAAAATAAAAAGGAATTACAGGATTTAGTCAGCGCTATTCATGGCCGATAGAAATGCGTCAGCCGGGGCAATGGCTCCAGGAAACTGGATCACAATGCCCGCCGCTTTGGCTGCCAGCTGGACCGCATCAGATATAGCTATTCCGCAAAGACGACTTCCCAGGTATACACCGTCAAACGCATCGCCGGCAGACGTGGTATCCACTACCTGAGTCACAGGTGTGATTGTGTGCTCAGATAGCGTCTCACCGTCCCAGGTCAATACTGAATTCGGCCCATTTTTCACCACCACTTCTGATAACTGGAATTGCTGGCAAAACTCAATCACCTGCTGTGCCGAAGTAAGCTGAAACAAGCCTTCTAAATCCTCGACACCGGGTAAGGCAATATCCGCCAACTCAAAAGCGCGATGAAAACTCTGTGCAGCCTGCTCTGGCGTTTGCCACATGGAAGCCCGGTAATTGGGGTCAAACACCAGGGTAACGCCTTTTGCTTTAAGCGCTGCCAGTTTTTGCCAAAACAGCTCTCTGGAGGATTCTTCTATCACCCCTAATGCGATTCCAGAGAAAAACAACATGTCACCCTGTGCGATTTGCGCCAGTTCCGGCTCATGCAGAAAGTCACACATTTTTCTGGCGGCAGAATCATTGCGCCAATAGGTAAAACTGCGCTCGCCAGCAGAATCAGTTTCAATCAGATACAAGCCTGGATTCTTGTCGCTATGGCGGAACACCATTGATGTATCCAATTGCTCCTGTTGAAACTGTTGCAGCATACGCTCACTGAGTTTGTCCGAGCCAATAGCCGTCACCAGAGCGGTATTGATCTGCTTAAAGGTTCGCTTGAGATACACTGCACAGTTATATACGTCGCCAGCAAATGATTGCTTCATGGTGGTGTCGTCGGTGGCTCGCAGCTCCACCATACATTCACCTAATAAATAAATGCTTTTCATGGCGTTACTCTGGCTTTTTCAATGGTTCAATTTTTGGAATCAACAGCCATACAGCCGCCATAGCAATAATGGCTAACGAGGCACCAATCACAAACGCCGGGGTATAATTACCATCCGCCGTCAGATAGGGAACTAAAGACGTTAATCCCACCGCTCCCAGCTTAGCTGCCATACCAGAGAATCCTGATAATGTGCCTACAGACTTTTTACCTAGCAGGTCACTTGGCAGCGTCTGTACGTTACCAATCGCGGTCTGAAAACCAAATAAGATCACCGCCATAATCAGTACCGCAATAACGGGCTCACCTGGATCGGCCATGGCTAACAACGCGGGCAACATGATCAGACATCCCAAAGTAATCACCAATTTGCGGGTTTTATCGGCACTCCAGCCCGCTTTTAAGCGATTTTGTGCTAACAAGCCTCCAAACCAGGCACCAAACATGGCCCCCACGTAAGGCACCCAACCGTAAATACCGATGGACTGAACGTCCATGCCGTACACTTCGTTGAGATAAATCGGTATCCAAAACACAAACAGCCACCAGATAGGATCAATTGCGGCTGAGGCAATAATCACCCCCCAGCTTTGTTTTCTGGACAACAGTTCTTGAGTCGACGGGTTATATTCTTCGTCATCCGATTGCGCATCAACATCACAAACCCGTTTTTGACCGGTGAGAATGTATTCGCGCTCCTCTTCTGTGATCCAGGGATGCACCCCAGGCGGTGCTTTTACCAGAATTAGCCAGGGTACCAGCCACAAAAATCCCACCAGGCCCACGGCGATAAATACCATTTGCCAGCTAAAGTAGACTGTCATGTATGCGATCAGCGGAATAGCGATAATGCCGCCAATAGCCGCCCCAGAATTAAAAATCCCCTGTGCCAGCGCCCGCTCTTTTACCGGGAACCACTCGGCACAGCCCTTAGTCGCCCCGGGCCAGTTACCAGCTTCGGATACCCCTAATATAGCGCGAAAAATACTGAAGCTCAGCACGCCTTGCGCGAAAGCATGGGCCACTGTGGCTAAAGACCAAACCCCAATGGAAAGCACAAATCCCAGACGGGTACCTATCCAGTCAAAGATCTTGCCAAAGATCGCCTGACCAAAGGCATAAGCGAACACAAAGACAATGGAGATGTTGGCGTAGATTTGCTTGCGCTCCAGCGCTGACTCTTCCGGAAATAGCTCTTCCACAATATCTGGCCAAAGCACACTTAAGGCTTGTCGGTCGATGTAGTTGATGATGGTTGCCAGTGCGATAAGCACTATCACCCACCAGCGTAATCCTTGTAATTTCATGATCTTACTCCTCCAGGAAGTCTTCGCGGGCAGGACTGAAAGTATCAATCAAAACGCCACCAGTAGGACACACGGCACCGTGCTCCACGTAAGGCGGTATCAGGCAGCTATCACCGGGTTTCAGAATTTTCATCTCCCCACCAATACTAAAGTGGAACTCACCAGCCTCTACATAGGTTACCTGTGAATGACGGTGCTTATGGGTGTAACCTTCTGCGCCTTTATCAAAGAACACTTTTACAGCCATCAGTTCTTCATTGTAGCCCAACATCTGACGTTTCAGACCGCCACCAAGATCTTCAATTTCGGTTTCATTGCCAAATAAAAAATGGGCACTTTGTTTTTGCATAACGATTACTCCTGGGGGTCTTTAATCACATAAACGGCAAAGCGTTTATCAAGTGAATAACTGTCATTAAGATAATTAAATTGGATGGGTGTCCGGTTATTTTTTTCGGGACTCTGATTGATAGCAATCAGATAGGATTTACCCGCTCTGTCCAGCTGTACTAAAGCCAGTTGTTCTTTTTGTTGATAGCTCAGACCGGTCACTAAACTTTCAGCCTGTGAGGTGTATTCTTTCGCTGGGTTGTACTCACCGTGAGGTTCAAGTACAGAAACAAACTGATGACGGGACTGCCCTTGTACCCGACGTATAAAGGCAGATTCATTGCGCAGATTAAAGTTGGGATCATTCGCCCCTAATTGCGTAAACAGAAAGTTTTCATCACCCGTGGTAAGGCTGGTGTGGGTGTAAAAGCGGCCATTGTCATTCAACCAGGTAACTTTGGCTAAACCAGCGTCAGGTGTAGCTTCGCCTTTCAACCACAAGTGCTGATAGCCATTTTCTGCACCCAGCGCATTTAACTGATTCTGGTGACTGTTAATAGTAAAGCTACTATCAATCAACTGCCCTTGATAATGCAGCGGCAAATCCAATTGTTTGGCTTTTTCGGCAACAACATCAAACAGATCTATCACCAGACTAGCATCGGTATCGGGTAGTTTTACCAGCGCCATTGTTCTGGATAAATGCACATCCGGATAGGCATTGCCGATTTCCGCCATCGCCACTGAACCTTGCCGATGATGTTCAAAGAAGTTCAGAGTTGGATGAGAACGGTTGCCCAATTCAACATCGGCGTTGAAATGGCTGGTTTGGTCAACCACCACTGTATTATGTGCCACAGTTTGCTTCGCCCAACTGTTGTTTTCCGGGAGATAACGGCCACCAAATTTAGCCTCGACATTCAAAAACCGCGCTGCACCATAATCAGAAATAATTTCGTTTCCCTGGTGATAAAACTGCCAGGTTAATTTGTCGAAATGACCATGACCCAACCCTTGCGCAGCAGGCTTGAAGAGCACAGCTGACTCACCGCCCTGCTGCTCTCGCATCACCACCAGCGCACCTTGCTGCCCCTGAGCACCGTCACCGAAAGCAACAGACCTGAAGGGATATGCTGTTTGCAACTGAGCATCCAGCGCCTGTGCCACCTTGAGACCATCACCTGTTAATACGATCTGCCCTTGTTGCTCGGCAATCTCCAAATACCCGCTATCCTGAGTCTGGCTATAAGCCACAGTCACACCGTGGACCAACTCAATCGTATCTATGCCTTTACTCTTGATGGCATCGTTAATGGGGAAAAACAAACCGTTGTAACTCAGCTGAATTGTGGTATCGATGGCTTTAAGCAATATGCCATCGCGATGGGCAAAGATGTTTCGCTGTGGTTCATTATTGTCAATTGCTCTGGCAAAGGTAATAAAAGGCAATAACGCAAAACGCTGATAATATGGGCCTTCATTGTAATAACCTGCCGGGGAAAACAGTTCATCCAACTGACGTAAAAAGCCGCCCTTACCTGATTTATTTAAATCCAGTAGTGCCTTTTCTACCCATTCAGGTTTATCCAGTACATAACCAGCCATACCGACTGCCGCAGTTGCCCAGGTGCCATGATTGTGCACCTTGTTAAAGGTAGATGGCTGTCCTTCAGACAAAAACAACGCCACAGGCACCAACAGCTGCTGCTCTATAATGGTGGTGTCTGGTTTTGACAAGCCTGAATAAACCAGATCGTACGCCTGAATGGTGTACACCAACCACATTGCTTCGTTGAGGCTCTGCCAGAACAATTTTCCTGGATTCTGAAATCCAATTTTTCGCTTCGGATGCAGATCTAACGTGGGATACAACTGTGCGTAACGCAATAACATGTTAGCCACGAAGTCTGCATATTTTGACTCCTGAGTTAACTGATACAGCACACCTGCGTTATACATCAGTTGGTAATTTTTCTTGTGTTGCTCATGACTATAGCCACCGCCGCCATCACGAGGCACCGGCACCTCAACAGGTAAACGCATTTGCTCTTCAAGCTGCCGTTGCAACTGCTTAAATGCCGAGGAAAAACGTCCGGGTTGCTCAATAGCCAGACGCATCTGTTGCACATCACTTGGGGTGATAACCAGATTAGGATGTTCAGCAGCCAGTACAGCTGCCGATTGACCACTCAATATCATCACGAGTGTCGCAACGACGGATATAAAGCGCTTTTTAGCCAACAACTTCATACAATTCTCCGACTATTGCCCGTTTTCAAATTGATTGTCGGCAACTGTCGCCGTATGTGGCCCCTCAACACGCAGCTCTTTTATTGCCGGGGCTGGTGTTTCAATGAAGGCGTTTTGGGTGATCGCTGTTTGAGGCTCGCCAACCGTGTGCTCCACTTTAATTGGCGCGGAGCGAAACCACTGATTACTATCCACGTCAGCAACCTGAACCCCATGCAAATATAAACTCGCCGATGAAATTTCCCTTGTAAACAATGCCTTTACTAATGTGACTGGCGACATATTACGTCTGGATTCTGAGATAGAGGATCTGGGGATTTACAATGCTGAATACGTAA
>JYMV01046147.1_pt1 | contig 17902 bp, 10 predicted proteins | sample 338911 | NCBI WGS metagenome assembly JYMV01 (sample SAMN03354496, study PRJNA234377) | hydrothermal vent metagenome | biome: Deep sea; feature: Hydrothermal plumes at the Eastern Lau Spreading Center, Western Pacific Ocean; material: Seawater | place: Tonga | collected 2009 | depth 2000 m m
TGCCATGGATAATACCCTGATGCATTTAAATGGTATGACCCATGCCATGACTTTTGTCCATACGGGAGAAAATGTCACTTTTATGCAGGCTGATAGAGGCCTGGACGATTATGTTATCAAACAGGTCAAGAATTACCAACTGCCCTATGAGGAAGAAGGGCAGGTCATTGATACATTTCCTGAACTGATCAAACATGTGTACCATCAGTCAGTAGATGCATCAAAAAGCATCCGCCAGTACCTTGCATATACTTCAACTGATTATCATTATGAAATGACCTATATGCAGTCACAGACAAAACATAAAGATGAATTCAAGGATTTCTTATTCTACAATCTGAATAAATCTTATGCACTGAATATGGATAAGACCATTGTGGACTGGACCATGAATGATAGCTACGAAAATAATGCAGTTGTATGTTATTCATCTTCCGGGGATAAAATTAAACGGGACTATGATGCATTGACCGCTTCCGGTATTCAGCCACGGTATAATACCTCTATACCAAAATTACTCCTTAATATATATAATAATAGTATGAGTGAGATTGTCGGAGGGAACGCCATGCTCGTATACATGGATGAGTCCAGAACATACCTGGCACTGATCCAGCGTTTCCAGCTGGTGGATTCCCGCTATTTTCGCATCGGGCTGAACAATTTCATTTTACCCCTTTGTAAAACATTTGATATTAATGGCAATTCCATCCATATCACTTCAGAAATGGCGTTGGATTTTCTACGGACCCATGGAATTGCCGTTGATGACAATGGGCCTGAGGATACTGGACCTTTGCCATGGAACAATGCCCAGGCACTACTGCAAACATCCGTGGAAATGCTCAAAACGGAATTGGTCAATTCCAATAGTTACTTCACCAATGTCAGGAGAACGATCGCAAAGAAAAGTATCTTTATTGATGAAATATATGTTGGTGGTCCCGGGAGCCATATTAAGAATATAGTCCAGGTGATAGGGAGTGCACTGGATAAGCCCACCCGCAGCTTGGATGAACTCTACATGGGGTATACAAAAAAGCTCACCATTCCCAAACAGCAGAAAAGACTGGCTCGCAACCAGAAAGCGCTTATCAAGCAGCAGAAAAAAACCAGGGAAAACCTGAACAAGACTAAGGCTCGGGTCAAAGAACTGGGACAGGAATTGAAAGCTATTCAGGATCCCGGTGCCATGGAAAGCGAAGTTGAACGGTTAACGCTGGGAAGAAAGGGAAAAGATAAAAAACTGGATCTCGATCAGGTTGCACTGGTAGCCGCTAAAGCAAGATTGAATCGGATACAGGAAAAATTCAAGGGAGAGCGCTCGGGACTTACTGCTGAACTAGAAGCGATGGCTGATACACTTGATCAGCTTGAAAAGAATAACCTGGAGAATTATAAAGAATTAGACCTGCTTATTAATAAGGTGTCCAGATTGAAAAACCCGGAAAACCCAGAAGACGTACAGGCTGTGCAGAAAATTTCGGAGCTTAAATCCAGGATCCGGGAACTGGAAGAACAGCAACAGATAATTATAAAGGATGCAAAGGCTGTTGAAGTAGAATGTGAGCTCTGTAATGGAAAGATCAGAAACCACGAAAAGGCTATTGAACTTACGGTAAGGGATGAACTGGATATTTCCGCTGAACTAAAGGTTAAGATTGATCAGCAGGATGATTTTGAACAGAATCCGTGGCGCAGTCCAGTGACGACGCTGAACCTGAAGCAGTCTATGGAAGAGGAAAATGTGGACTTGTTGCGAAAGAAAATGGAATTGGAGATTAATCTGACCGCAAAAAGAACCCGGTTACGAGACAGCAAGAAACGACGGATCGGCTTGATAAAAGCCCTTACACCGCTCAAGAAGGACCTGGATCGAGAACAATCTGATCTGGATGAGCAGTCATCTGCTATGGTAGAGATTAGTCAGGCCTGTGATCATAATGAGAAAAATTTGGCCTACGCAGAGTCAGAGTTTAAAAACTCAACCCAGGTCCACGATGCGTCTATCGAGTCCATTGAGACTGAAATTAATGAGCTGGAACGTAAAAATGTGGGGGAACGGGCAATTGAATCGAAGCAGACCCTCGATGAATTAAATGAACAAAAGACAGAGAACCAGCTCGACTTGACCCGTTTAAGAGAAAAGTTCAAGTTGGAGCTGGAGCAGGAAAGGATCAAACATGATCAGATGATCAAAGAGAAAAACAAAGTAGAAAGGGATGTGGAAGAAAACCGGCAAAAAATACTTCGACACAAAAAAATGTTGGATCAGTTCCTACTGGATCTGGAAACCAGCCATGATGTGAGCAACATCCTGACTTACTTGCAGAAGGCACTTCAGGTAACAGCCGATATACTCCAGGAGCCATTTAGCCGGGATCTTCTAAAGGTTGAGGGCCTGGATCGCTCTGTGGTTGGGAGTTTAAGCACGGCGGAGCAGACGATCGCCTGGTCAAAAGGCAGGCTGCCGGAATACCGGGAAAAACTTGCGACGCGTATTTCAATTAAGAAAAAGCCCCGGAAACGACTGAGCCCCCGGAAACGGAAAGAAATCGTTATCATTGGAAAAATTCTGGAAGTCATGGACGCTCTTATTATTCTGCCTGACGATCTTCAACAATTAAGAAAACAGTTATCGGAATTTCAGGACCTGGCCACTGAGAAACATGACCTGGAATCGAAACAGGATGCACTTCAAAGCAATTTGGAAAATATTGGCCAGGAGCGGGTTGAACTGAGACAGAGACTGAACAGTTTGGCTAGAAAAGCCAAGCGAAATGATGAAAGTGTCCAGAAAAACACCACCCGGCGCAAACGGGAAAGGTCTGCTCTCGAAATAACAGAGATAAAGATCCAGGAAGGAACCGCTGCGCTGGAATCACTCCGGAAAACTCAATTGGAAGAGAAAGATAATAATAATACGATTCTCCAGGGCCGAGAAGAAACAATTGATAAGCTGCAGATCAAGCTGGCGGGTTTGGATGGTGTAAAAAAAGAACTGCTGGAACAGCAGTCATACCAGAGGAAAACTGAAGCCGGCAGCCAGGAGATGGAAAAATCTATCCAGATCCAACGCAGGAGATCAATAAATCTGGAAGATCGATTTCAGAATAAGAAAGATAATACATCGCGGAAAACAGCTGCACTGATCAACCGCTCTGAACAATTAATTGAAGAAATAGGAGCATTAGAGAAAGAAATATCGGATGAAGAGCTATGGCTGGACCAGGCAAAAGACAGGGCTGCTGACATTAAACGGCAAAAACAGCAGTGGATCCAGGAAAAAGATCTAATGATTGGTGAAGCTGATACATTGAAGAGCCAGGTGTCTGCCCACCGCATCGAGGTTGCTGAACAGAAAGAAGAACTCAAGGAAAAACTTAAAAAAATTATTACAAAATCAGAACTGGAGGAGTCTTCCGTAATCGATGCAGCCAAGCAGGAAATACAGAGACGCCGGGCAACCATGTTGGCAGAATTACAGGTACTCACTGATCAGGAAAATTTAACCAGGAAGCAGCTGGATGATGCAATTGAACATCTTAAGCGTTTGAATACCGCCCATGAAAATATCAACAGCGTACTGGAAGCGGAGCGAAAGAAAAATAGTCCGATAATTTCAAAATTGAATGGGGAGCTCAGCGATCTAGAGAACAACCTGGACACAGCTCAGAAAAGTATTCATGAATTGCGCCGGGAATTGAAAAGGCAACAGGCAGGGCATGATCGTTGGGGAAGACGTCTATCGGATGAAACGATCGCGGTCGCTGAAAAGGTCGCTGATCTGAATGCCAGCATAGAGAATAAAAAATCAGATGCTTACCTGTCTTTTGTACTGGAAGGCTTGGAACGTGTGGGGGATGTGGCCGATGCAGACGCAACTGCCAGGACCATTATACAAGAGAATATTCAGGCAGATCAGGAAACAATCAGATCGGGAAAGGATGGTTTGGGTAATCTAAGGGTTCGATCGAAAGACCGGCTCAGCGAGTTATCCATTGGTATAAAAAATTTAGAAAAAGATCTTGAACCAATTACCCGGAAACGAAATGGTTTGTTGCGCAAAATCCGAAGTAAAAAGCAGAAAATTGATCAGGTCGAAAAATCGCTCCGTAATCATGAGAACAAAGTCGAACAAAGCGCCGCTGCTCTTAATGATGCAGAAGTAAACTTTTTAAAGTTCCAGCAGGAAACTGAAAATAAACTGGCGGACATTGCTCTAACCAGGGGAGGGATACAGGACAGCGCTTCAGTCGTGATGGATAAATTGAATCAGGAACTGAACGATTCAATTGCGAGCCTAGGTGCACAGAGAGAAAAAATGAAAAAAAACTGCGATGCAGATGTGCGGGATGTGGAGACTGAACTGGCAGCTATCCTGGACGGTATATTGAGTCGACAAAAAGACATTGAAGCTGCCTTGGCATCTGGTGACAAAGCTAAGGAAGAAAGTCAGGCTGAAATCTCCGCCATGGCTGCACGTAAAAAGACCGCCATGGAAATGATTAAGTCCCACCGCCGGATGATTCGGGTACATCGGCGAAATATTAAAAATATAGAACAAATGATTCACAGAGAAAACAAAGCGCTTACTGCCGCAGAAAAGAAGTTTTTAAGCCAATTGGAAGTTGCAGAAAAAACCATGGCGGGGATGAAAGAAAAGCAGCAGACCATGGAACAGGATTTGATAATCAGGGCAGCCCGGATGAATGAAATGAAAAAACAGAATCCCGGCTATGACCAGGATCTTAAAACCCTGGAAAAAGAAATAGCCGAGCTGATGAAGAAAAATGAGACCCTGAAGGGCCATCAGGCCAAGACAGAAAACCGTTTTGCGGCGCACCAGGTTCGTCTGGATGATCAGTTGACCGTGCTGGAACAAAAACGAAAAGGACATGAAAAGGTTCTCGACAGGTTAAACAAGGACATATCCGATCTGGAGAGCGGCCTGGATCAGTTAGAGAAAACACAGGAAAGCCATAATCATCGTCTCCAGATCCTGGAGCAGGAAAAAGCCCTGGCCCAGGATAAACTGCAATCCATTGTCAGATCCCTGGAGCGTAACAGGAAGCAGGCCAATGCGGCCAAGATTCAGGTTGAAAAGTGTCTTCAAGGTTTTAAGCGATCGAAGGAGATTCGCGAGGCTGTGATACCGCTGGTTGAATCCATGCTGGGTGCAACAGATGGGCGTATGGCAGACCTGAATAAAGATCAAAAAGCCTTTCAGGATGGACTTAGAGAACTGGAAAAAAGCCAGAAAGAAAAAACAGCTTCACTACGATTACTGGAACAGGATCTTGGTGTATTGAACCGCAAAATGAAGGATTTAGAAAAAGCCTACCTCATCCGTGAGCAGTCCCTGCAGCAAAAACTTACCACCGGGGAAGTGGCTCTGAACCGGATCCAGACCGAACTGGCCATACTGGAGCAGGAAAGACGTAACACTATTGCGCAGTTGAAAACCCTGGAAGCCCAGCGGAGATTCGGGATGAAAGCTGTTGAAAAAAATGAGATACAATTCCGGACGCACATATCCGCTCTGGAACTCACGCGGGACACCCTGACAGAAGAGAAAGCACAGATCCAAAGGTCTTTGGACCTGATAACCGCATCCATTACTGATCTCAATACTAGAATAAAACCATTGTTGGCCCAGAATGATGAACTGCAAAAAAGTCAAGGTCGACTTGAGATTGATATCAACGCCCTAAAAACTGAACTCCAGGTGATTGGTGTAACAACCCAGGATAATATAAAAGGTATTGAAAAAACAAACCGGGTTATTCATGCGGAACAGAAAAAACTGCGGCAGGAAGAAAAAGACCTTAAAGCAACGGTTCGGGACCTGGAAACCCGCCTGGAAGCAGCGACCAAATATATTAGGGAACAACAGGCACAGCTTGATGCAGTCACTGATAAAAAAACAACCCTGGTTTGGCTTTTGTCTGATAAAGAAAAGGAATTGTCGAAAATTGAGCAAACCCTGGAAGAAGCCCAGAATTTGTTTCAGGATAAACGGAAACTGAAAAAACTGATAAAAAGGGAGCGAACCTTGACCAAAGATATATCCAGGGTTGAAAGGGACATTGATCATCTGCAGGAAAATTATAAAGCATTGAACAGGGTTTTGACTGATCGTGAACAGACCGCTCAGGAGAATGTGAAAGAATTGGAAGACATCTGTTCAGAATCGGAGCTGAGCATCATAAATAGTAGAAAAGAAATCCGGGATGTGGAACGAAAAATTAAAAGTTTAAGCAAAAAACTGGAAGCAGGTCCGGAGATAATAAAAACCCTTGAAAAGAGACTGCAAAAGTTCCGTGATGATCAGGGTCAGCTTGAATTAAAGTTAAAGGAGATAGAGCGGGGCCTGGATTTGATCAGGAAAAAGATTGACCTTATGGCGGAAAGAGGTACTCAGGAGAGCACACCAAAGGGAAAACAGGTCGATATTGATTACATGGCCAATATGGGACTGCTGCTGGATCCACAGGCCAGGCTGAATATTTTGCCCGATGAACATAAGGCTGATTTCAGGTTCTTTGTCCCCAATCGGGTCCTGCAGGCAGCAATGCTTATCGTGATAACTGTTGCCACCTTGGTAACATTTTCGCGGCGAAGTTCCCTCAATCCTCTGGAAACTGCTCTGCCCCAAAAAACGGAGCAGGCAGCGACCCTGGATATCAAAAAGCAGGTATACCGCGATATATTAAATGACCTGGGAATTCTGGAAGGGTTCCATGCTCTACTTGAAGGGGACAAAGTTATGTCGGATAATATTATTTCAGTTTTGAAATATGTGAGTAATGCTCTTCCATCAGAATTCAAGGTGACCGACCTGGCAGTGAACAATAATGTGCCCTTTCACCGCTTGGATAAAACCACCGCCGATAAGCTTGAATTAGAAAAGAAACCACTGATGAGTATTACCCTGGGTGGCTTTTTGCAGATGGATGGTGATCGTTCCGCACGGGTTTTAAGGCCTTTTCGTAGCCAGTTAGAGCGGGATCGGCAATTCAAGGCCGCTCTTTTCAGTGAGCAGGAGGATGGCACCCGGTACAAAACACCCTATATCATAGACCTGATCCTATGATGTCCCTGAGCCAAAAGGTCCGATTTATGATCCTCTCCGGCATCTCTTTTTCTGCGATCATGGGTTTTGTCTGGTATAATATTGGTATTTCGTCCCAGCTCCAGGAAGTCAAGGCTCAGTTTAGTGTTTTGGATCGGCAGCTCCAGACTGGTGTGTCGCTCCCGGATAATATTAAGTCTGCCATGTCTACTTATAAAGCTCGAAAGGCAGAATTGGAATTATATAAGGTACCAGTGACCGGATCGGATAATGTAATAGAACTCTTGAAAAACATTGGTACCAACCATGGTCTGGAAATTAAAGATATATCCCTGGATAGAGTAGATTCATTCCCGCCATTGAATGATAAAACAAAGGTGGAGCATATCCCAATCATGCGACATAAAGTGAAAGTGCAGGCCGTTGGTAATTTCCTGGATGTGGGCCCCTTTCTGGAAACGGCCGCTGCCAGGTCTGATAAATTACGTCTGGTGAACTGCCGGTTCGAACTGGATAAGAACAATGCCCGGGAAGTGATCGCCAATGCAGAATTCTATACGTATGTACTGGAGTCTGAATGAAGCTGAATCGTGAAAAGGTCATCGTAGCAGTCATGGCCCTGATCCTGGTCTGGTACTTTAAGGATTATATCTCCTTTGGGGGCACCAGTTCTCCACCTCCTGTCCTGTCCAGTGCCGCTCCTGCTTTGTCTCTGAAAGAAATTGTGACTTACGAAAATGTACAGGAATTGATTGAAATTGAACGGCCTGTATCGGTAGCATTAGGCCCGAAAGACTGGGGGAAAGACATTTTTTATGATCGCAACCAGATATACAAATCCTGGTTCAAACTCACCGGGATCTCCAAAATGAGAGATGGTTATAAGGCATTCATAAATGGCGAGATCCTAAATGAAGGAAACCGGATACGGGGGTTTACTATTACCCAGATTACACCTACCCTTGTCAAACTTAAAAAAAATAAAAGCAGGCTAACGCTGAAACTGGAATAAATAATGAACCGGTTTATCATCCACCTTATTATTATTCTGATCCTGGTACATCCAGTCTACCCCAGGGAAAACCAAAAACTCCTGGATATCTATACTATTGAAAATGATCTCTCGTACAGCTTGGTAATGGAATTTGATGACCCGGAAGTAAATTACATCACGAGGGAATTGTATAGTCCGCCCACTGTTACGATTTTGCTAAAGAATGTCATTTGGAACCGGGGAAATTTTACCCGTGAGAGTGCTCACAGCCCTTTGTATCAATACCGTTTGGATATTCAAAGTGATAAAAACCTTGTAAAAAAGTTTGGCAATGTCCGGTTACGGATGAGATTTAACCAAATACCGGTGTATGATGTTGAACTATTGAACGATGATTCAGAAACCAAGCTGGTGATCACCTGGAAAAAAAGGAAGAAGGAACCACTTTCAAGCTATGTATCATCTTCGCGGCGGCTTCCGGAATCAAAGGTCAGCCTTAATTTCAAGGGTGCGGACCTGATTGACGTGATCAGGCTTTTGGCATCCCAGGATGACCTGAACCTGGTCCTGGGTGGTGATGTAAGCGGGATCGTTTCGCTGAAACTTCACGACGTGACCCTGGAGACAGCCCTGGATGCCATTCTCCATGTAAATGGCTTCGATTGGTTTTTGCAGGAAAATATCATTATTGTGAAACCAAGCGAAGGTGAATCTGTTCTCAGCGGCGAACTGGATACCCGGATCTACCGGCTGCGGTATGTAAAAGGTGCGATGATTACCGATGCACTGGAAGATATACTCACCGGACGAGGCAAAGTCAAATCTCTCTCATCCTCTCAGTCCAGTGATGAAACAGGGAAAGTAGATGATATTGTCATGATCACGGATGTACCCACCAACTTTGCCGTAATTGAGAAGATTATCAATACCCTTGACCAAGAAGGTGCCCAAATAAATATTGCGGTAAAATTTATTGAGACCACCCTGAAGCATGATGAAACCATCGGCATCAACTGGATCCTGCGGGAAACCATGGCCATTCCCGGCGGCGGACAAGTGGATACTTCCATGAATATTAACTTGGGCGAATTGATTCTAGGCCTGGATACCATGAGCTTTGCGACACTCACCGCCCCTGTGGTATCCGCTATGCTGGCCCTCCTTGCTAGTGATGGAGACACAAAACTGTTGCAGGAACCCCAGGTCACCACCATGAATAATTCCCCGGCAACCATTGTGGTTGGGACATCGATCCCTATCCTTGTTCCTCAGGGGGAAGGAAGTGTGTTTGGCACAAACCCCTACACCTACCAGGAACAGAATATTGATATATCCCTGAAAGTACTACCCCGGCTCAATGATCGCAATGTGATCTCCCTGTCCATTGATGCTTCTGTCCAGGCAATCGTAGGGTATGTGGGGACGGACAAGCGGCCCATGGTATCTACCCGATCTACCAAAACGAATGTGCGGGTTCGGGATGGTGAAACACTGCTCATTGGTGGCATGATATTTGACACAGATCAAGAAACCGTAGCCAAGTTTCCTCTTTTAGGAGATCTGCCGCTGATCAAGTACTTTTTTCGCTATACCATCACGGAGCGGGAGCAGCGGGAGCTGCTGATTTTTATTACCCCAACTGTTGTGTCCAGAGAGTCATGAAAGCAAGCCGAATCCTGATTATTGACCAGGACGATGCCTTTATCCGTAATGTCCAAACTTATTTCGAAGCTTTGGGCGTAGATGTCATATCGGCGGAAGAAGGAACCGCAGGATACCGCCTGGCAAAAACCACAGATCCTGGGCTGATTGTACTGGATACGATCCTTCCGAATCTGAATGGGTTCCAGATTTGTCGCCTATTAAAGGATGATGACCGTTTCCAGAACATCCCAATCGTTTTTGTGTCATCCCGGGATCTGTTTGAAGACGTCACCAGAGCGGAACAAGCCAAGGGCGACCTTTTTTTACGTAAACCCATTGTCCTGGATCAGCTCACTGAAGAATTGATCACCCTGATCACATCTTATGAGCCAGCCACAGCCTGACATGAATTTCACTAGGAGCCATCCGTGAACCGCAGCATCGGCCAGATACTGGTGGGTGAGAATTTGCTCACGGATGAGCAGGTGGAGACGGCTCTGGAGTTCAAGGAAGAGAACAAATGCTTCCTGGGCGCTGCCTGCATTCAACTGGGGTTTTTGGAAACACATCAGATCCTGGAAGCCCTGGCGATCCAGCTCTACCTGCCAATGGTGAACCTAAGCCATATGAATATTGATTTGGACGTGTTGGATTATATTCCCCAGGAACGGGCTCGCGAACTGAAGGTAATGCCCCTGTTTGAGATCGGAGATCAACTCACGATTGCAGTCTCTGATCCCCAAAATATTCAAGTAGTGGATACGGTCCGGAAAATGACCGATAAAATGATCCAGCTGACCTTGGCAACGGAAGAAAGCATCATCTGGGCCATTGACGGGAATTATTCGTCGGGTGCCGCATTCGGCAAGGAAGATTTTCAGGAGGGAGCCGATGCCATAGAAGAAGCATCCAGCGAGGAAAATATCCAGATCGCTGACAGTATTATGGTAGAAGCGGCTCGGTCTGGAACCAGTGATGTTCATATAGAGCCTGGAGACGGCTATCTCCAGGTGCGCTTTCGGAGAGACGGGGTCCTGAACAAATTTTCTACCCTGCCCCCATCAAGAACCGCGGGGCTTATATCCAGGTTCAAGGTGCTGGCAGGGATCGATATTGCCGAATCAAGAAAACCCCAGGATGGCCGCTTTCAGCAGGAGATCAGCAAAGGTCACCCCGTGGATGTCCGGGTCTCCACGTATCCAACTCCCTATGGAGAAAAGGTGGTAATGAGAATTCTAGACCAGTCAAAAGGGGTGACCAACCTGGATAAACTCGGCTTTGGGAAAAATACACTCCAAGAGTGGAAAGAAGCCTACACCAGCGGCAACGGGATCGTTCTGGTAACAGGGCCCACTGGCAGCGGTAAATCCACCACCCTTTATGCTACCCTGAGCCGTATCAATACCATTGACCAGCATATTATTACTATCGAAGATCCGATCGAATACCGTTTGAACGGTATCATCCAGGCACAGGTAAACGAACGGGCCGGGATGACCTTTGCCGCTGCCCTTCGTTCTATGCTGCGCCAGGACCCAGACATTATCATGGTGGGGGAGATGCGGGACCGGGAAACTATTGAACTGGCGATCCGGGCGGCTTTGACGGGGCACCTGGTATTCAGCACCATCCATACCAATGATGCTGCTTCCACCTATACTAGGCTAATGGATATGGGTACCGACCCCTTTTTATTAACTACCACCATCCGGGCCATTCTGGCCCAGCGCCTGATCCGTAAACTATGTACAAAATGCCGCGTAAAATATCAGCCCACAGCTAAGGATCTGGAACACATTGGTATGGGAAACTATAATGGCGCTGTTTTTATGCCATCGAAATCAGGTTGTAAATCCTGCGGTGATGGTTATTCAGGCCGATCCGGCCTCTATGAGCTTTTGATCCCAACGATGGAAATAAATGAAGTGGTAAAGATCGGGGGGAATTCGGAAGATATCCAGAAGATTGCGCTGGATCAGGGTATGAAGACGCTCAAAGATGCTGCCCATAATTATGTTAAAAAGGGCGTCACATCGATCGAGGAGATCGCTAGAGTACTCTGATGCCGAACTATACCTGCAAAGTAATGGATTCCGGTGGCGCTGTCAGCGAACGCAGTATCACCGCCGCTTCTATGATTGAGATCTACCGCATCCTGGATATGAACGGCGAGCAACTCATCACTGCGGAAAAGCCCAAGTTCAATTTTGATATCAACATTGATAAATACCTGAGCATGGACAGTGGGAAACTTTCGCTTAAAGATCTCAATATGTTCACCCGCCAGCTCCAGCTTCTGCTCAATACCGGGATACCTATGCTGGATGCCTTGGATGCACTGGAACGGGCCGCCACCACTTCGAACCTGAAAAAAGTGGTGAAAGATCTGAAAACAAGTGTGACCCAGGGGGAATCTCTTTCTGCCGCCATGGCAAAAAACAAAAAGGTATTCAGCAACTTTTATGTAAACATGGTGAAGGCTGGAGAAGCCAGCGGCACCCTGCCCCAGATCTTCGAGCAGATGCGGGTTTTTGCAACGCAGAGTATAGAAGCTCGACAAAAAATGAAAAAGGCCATACGCTATCCCATGTTTGTTATCTCCGCTATCATCATCGCCGCTTATGTTCAGATCGCCTTTGTTATGCCGAAGATGGCATCCACCCTTTTAAGCGATGTGAAAGAGCTGCCGCTGCCGACAAAGATCATGCTGGGCTTGAGCGAATATCTGTCTGCCTATGGTGCCTACATCTTTGGCGGACTGATCTTTACAATTGCCCTGCTGGTCTACCTTGTGAAGACTGAAAAGGGTGCCTACCAGTGGGACCTGCTCAAGTTGAATCTGCCTCTCATTGGTTCTCTGGTCCAGGCGGGAGCTGTCGTGCGCTTTACCCAGATCTTGAATACCCTGGTTTCAAGCGGGGTTAAGATTGTGGATGCCCTGGCCATTTCCAGCGAGACCGTGGATAATAGGGTCTTTGAAAAGATCCTTAAGGATGCCCGCCAGCGTATCCTGGAAGGTGACAATCTGAGCATGGCCCTGGAGCATAAATATATGCCGGAGATGGCTCCCAGCCTGGTGGGGATCGGGGAACGGACCGGCGCTCTAGGGGAAATGCTTGATGGCATTGCGGAATATTTTCATTCATCCCTTGAAGAGAAAATGGAAACCATTCAGGCCACCATGGAACCGGTGCTCACCCTGGTGATCGCTGTATTCGTTGGCATATTTGTTATGGCCGTATTTTTACCTATGATCGAAAATATGACCAACATGATGTAATAATTGGATTAAATTTGCTAAATTGTCACTGGAGATAATGATGAAACATAGATCACCACAATCAGGTTTTTCACTTATTGAGCTCATTGCGGTCATGATAATCATGGCCATATTGGCTGCAGTGCTGCTCCCAAGGATCACCACTATCACTGGTGGTGCCTATGAATCCAATCTCAGGACGATGTATGGTGTGATAAAAACGACTGTGAACGCTGAAGCGACCAAGGCGGCCATGAAAGGCGGTGCATCAGGCCACCAGGAAACATTCCCTGACTGTGACAACTCCACAGCGAATTATTACCTGGATGACTGGTTTAAGGATTTTGATGTATACTATTGGTACCAGGAAAACCTGAATGAAAATTATGCAAACACGAATGGGAGCGGAGATAACAAACCCGTTGATGCCCTGGTATTTCATTATATGCCTCATGGTTTGAAATCCAATAGAACATACGCCCGAGATCCTGATGGAGCTGGTTCGGTTGCCGCAGGCGATGCAGGGGTCAGCGGCAATAATTCAGACATTTATTATATTTATTATGCTCCCCACACAACCGGGAACGGTGGTTTTGATTTTGATGGTTACGTGCTTAATGCTTACAAAGATGATGGCGATGGTGATTGGGAAGGAACCGGTACTGAAGAAGCTATCACTGATATGCAGTGGACAAGCCCGTAATGTTTTATGTTCTTGGGATCCGTTAGGCAAGCCCAATCAAGAAAAAATATTTTAGCTAACATAAAAAACGCCGATTACCGTCGGCGTTTTTTTCTTTACAGATCCACCGGTTTTACATTAGTAGAGCTCATTGCGGTGATGGTAGTTGTTTCTATCATCGCATCAGCGGTGGTGACTAGCTACTCCAGCTACAACCAGTGGATGGATAAGAACGAAGCGGTACTGGGTATGCTGCGCACTCTTCGCAAGGCCCGGGACTATTGTGTGACCCGGAATGAGAAATTTTTTCTAACGGTGGATGCGGAGCAGAATACCTATGTGCTGCAGTATAAGGATACCCGTGATTCACTGTACCTGCCCCAGGCAGCCAGCGCTGAGTTTACTATGCCGTTTTATACTGATATTACTTCGCTGACCATGGGTGCGGAGCATACATCCAAACCCAGCGCTACCCTAGAGTTCAACCTATTCGGAGAACCGGTGATTGACTATAACCTGAATATCTATATTAACAACGGTGAGCGTACAATCGTGGTAGTGTCGCCTACAGGTTATATCTATGCGCAATAGGTTCCAGGCAGGTTATGCGCTAGCGGAAGTGCTCCTGGCCACGGTCGTTGTTAGCATTTCGGTCGTAGAGCTCTCAAAAGCCTTGAGCAATCTCAATCGTGTTGCGATTGTAGCATCAGCAGTGACCAAGGCGGGGAACCAGGCGGATATGCTCATGCAGAAGATAATGAGCGAACGGTTCGATGAGAACATATACAATAACTATTCCCTGGATCTTGATGGTATAAATGATCATGTCGTCGCGAACGGATACAAAGGTATCTCTGGGAAAAATGCACGCACGGTGGAACTGTGGTTCAGGGTTGATAATGATAATCTCGGATCGGCTCCCTATGGCCTCGTCTACTGGGGAGAAGAAGATTACTGCAGGCGCTGGCGTATTGAACTGCAGGGTAGCAGCGGTTCCTTGTATCCATCAGTTGATCTTAATAATGCGTCCGTCAGACCGAGCTCCACAAATATTATCACGGATGAATCATGGCACCATATCGCTGTTACCGCTGAGAGCACTGGCAGATCAAGTGATGTGCAGATATACTTTGACGGAGAGCTCTTAGATACTGTCACGTCTGATCCGAACTGGTGCATCGATTATAATACAGGAAATTTGGCTGATGTTACGATCGGGGCTGGATACGGTGCTTGGTCAGGGGGATCGTACCGCTATTTTGGGGGTCAGATCAAGGAAGTCCGCATCTGGAACTACGTTCGCACGGATGATGATATCCGTGCCAGCTATGAAGGATCCAAGATCAGCAACCCTGCTTCGAATTCAAGTCTGGTTCTGTATTATAAGATGGATGAGAGCAAGGGTGATCTGGTCTTTGATAAGAGCGGCAATTGTGCCCACGGAAGATTGGTGGGTGGAGTCGACTGGTTGGTTGAAGGGTGGACCCAGAACCTGGGCGCCGAATCTGAAGTTGGTGTGGATGATTATGATGATGTGGACGATTTTCATCTGGATAGTATTGTGGATACAGCTTTTACCGGTCTGGGGTCTCGCGTAATGGTGAAGTACGTGAGCGTGAACCCGGAAACCTGGGTCATCAGCAATGCTTCGGAAGGTGTCTTGACCAATTATAAACAGGTCACGGTCAAGGTTGGACTGCCCGGGGTACCCGACTCCGTGCGGTTGGATGCTATCATGGCCGCTGATGTTTCCCAGTACGGTGATATTACCATTTTCCCTTACGGAGAATAGTGTATGGCCTTATTAAAAAAACGTGCCAGAGGAATGACCATGTTCGAGCTCATTGCGGCCATGGTCCTGGTGGCTATCCTGACACCAACCATGAGCTACATTATTTCCAATACCATGCGCTCTATTGCAAGCACTCGGATAGCACTGGATGCTGGTGAAGATGCGGAATATGCCCTGCGCAATTTTGCGCTGCATATTGATCGAGCCGTTGAGTTTATAGATGACAGCATTATTGATACCACACTGGCTTTTAAGGTACAGGTTTCCAGCACAGATACGGTTCAATATATATACAGCATTAGTGATATGAACAGGTGGATAGGGTGTATTCGTGAAGGTGGATCGCAGGGGATCTTGTTAGAAGGAGTGATCGGTGATTCCACAGACTCGGGCGATGGCACCACTTCATATTTGTCCCGGTTCGTTTACCGTAATAAGAACGGTTCTGTACTATCCACACCAAAAAATTCCACCATTCACAGCGTAGAACTGATCTTTTACCTGAACCGGGGCTCGGAGCTTTACAAGTATAATACCAGCGCGGTACCCGGCAGGAGCATGTTTAGATTGTAGTTCTATGGGCTCCCGAAAGGCACAGGAAGGATTTTTCATAGGTATTTTTGCTCTGGCTGCTATGGTGGTTACAGCCCTGGCAATTACATACCTGAGCAACCGGGTCAATGATATGTTGCGGAACCAGGGACAAATGGTAGCCCAGAAGCAGGCCTACTGGAATGCTTTTTCTGGTCTGCAGATCATTGGTGCAGATACGATTGCGGGGATCCCTGCCAGCCTGGATACCATCAATTTTGCGGGCGGGCTGATCACATATGAGAGAATAACCCACGAGAGTATTCAGTTTTCCGGTTCCCCCATGGTTAGTTCTATAAATGTTTCAGGCCAAGATGGGGACCACATTCGCAAGGCGAGAGTAACGGTTGAACCTCCCCTAGATGTCGGTGCCGGTATTGCTAGCGGTTCATGGGGTCAGACCTCCTGGACCAAGGCTATTCACCTGAACGGTGCGAACAAATACTGGAAACAGCAGACCAATAATTCTACTGAGAACCCACTCAGACCAATCAACTATCCAAGGGATAACGGCAAGACTTGGTCCGTCTCATCCTTATTCAAACTGGATTCCGGTATCACAAACAAGAATTCTGTTTGGAGCCAAACACCTTGGAATATGATTCGGAGAGTTATATCATTCACGGCCTGGATCACAGATACCGAGACCGGCGAAGGAAGTGTTCGGATATATATAGGAGGTTCGAGTAACGTATTGACGAACAAGTTAGAGATCAACTATACCAACATAAGTGGTATGGATGAGTGGGTATCCTTCACATGCTTCTATGATGGGAGATCAACCTGCATACCTGAAAATTGCGATTATGGAAATCTCGATCCTAATGACCCTCCCTTCAAGCTGTATCAGACCAGTATAGCCACCGGCACCGTGACCGAGCTTACAGGCACGGTTGTTGGGGAAGGATTTAGGCAAAGTCCCGCACTCGGAGATTTTGTGGTTGGCCGCAGCAGGATTAAAGGAAACACACTCCATAAATTTAATGGGAAAATAGCCTATATTGGTGTGACCAAACCCGGTCTAACGCTGTCACAGGTACAGGGTAATGGAAATTACAAGAATGGATTTGCCCTGGATCCGGTGGGCTGGATGAGTTCGAATGGTATCACCAGTACAGACAGTAATAAGGTCTGGCTGATGGGTGATGGTGAAAATGATACAGGGTCTGCTACCATGAACCAGGTGAACACTGATGATACAGACAGTAAGCTGAGACGCGGGGGCGGAGCCAGCATTGTTGGTATCACCATCCAGAGTCAGGCAACCGCTAAATTGCCAGCCTGCAACTTTGCCCTTGATTTTGACGGGGTCGATGATGAGCTTAGCGTTCCGGATGACAACAGCCTGGACCTGGGGCAGGATGATATAACCCTGGCGGCCTGGGTCTATCCTTATAATATAGCTGGCAACTACGAGATAATAAATAAGAAGGAGATGGGTGGCTCTGGTACCAAAGGCTATACCTATCGGTTCGCAGGTAATAAGATCAAGTTTAGTATTAAAACGAATGATGGAAATATATTTTTAGCGCACCCATCTCCGGCTCCTGAACTGGCAACGATGGAGTGGATCCATACGGCAGTTGTGTTCGACCGGTCTGGCTCTCTTGGTTCTATCTGCCTGAACCTGGATTCTAATAAAGATCGGTTAACGATACGGCACAATAGCGTTTTAAATCCTGGATCAGGGGAATTCTCCTGGTCCATCTGGTTCAATGCGAGCACGATCAAATCAGGAAAAAACCAGCATAAAATATTTAGCAAGCGCGTAGCGAAAGGGGATAATTATGAGCTCATGATTAAAAATAAATATTTAAATTTTACCTTTAAAGATAAGAAAAAAAGTAAGAGGAATATCGTTTCTA
>JYMV01015218.1_pt1 | contig 17892 bp, 16 predicted proteins | sample 338911 | NCBI WGS metagenome assembly JYMV01 (sample SAMN03354496, study PRJNA234377) | hydrothermal vent metagenome | biome: Deep sea; feature: Hydrothermal plumes at the Eastern Lau Spreading Center, Western Pacific Ocean; material: Seawater | place: Tonga | collected 2009 | depth 2000 m m
ATTTGCATATTCAAAACGAGCAGGCTTAGAGAACGTATTGCTACTTGAGCGAATCATTAAACTGCGTGATGAAGTTTCAGATTTGCTTGGATATGCAACAACAGCAGATTATGAAACAGAATTAAAAATGTCCAAAAATGCAGCAACTGTTGCAGATTTTTACAATAAATTACGCCCAGTTGTTCGTAAAAAGGCAGAAAAAGATTGGGCGGAATTAGTAGAAGCTAAACGTAAAGATTTGAATGACCCAACTGTAGAGTTTTTCCCTTATGACTTTAGTTACTACTACGAAAAAATCAAGAACGACAAATTCTCTGTTGACTCACAAAAAGTGCAAGAGTATTTGCCACTTCAAAACGTAATGGATGGTTTGTTCGAAATTACACAAAACTTATACGGGATTGAGTACCGCGAAGTAACGATGATTGCAGAAGAAAGGGGAACCCCACTTTGGCACGACGATGTTCGTTTGTTTGAAGTTTGGGATACGAATTCGGGCAAACAACTTGGCGAGTTTTATATCGACCTTCACCCACGCGATAATAAATATTCTCACGCAGCACAGTGGGGTTTAGTGCAACACAAAATTTGGGCTGACGGAACCGAACAGTTACCAATTGCAGCACTTGTTTGTAATTTTACAAAACCAACTGCTGATAAACCGTCGTTAATGACACACGATGAAGCGGAAACATTTTTCCATGAATTTGGTCACTGTTTACACACTATTTTGAGTGAAGCAGAAATTGCTGGGTTTGCAGGAACAAGTGTTGAGCGCGATTTTGTAGAAGCACCATCCCAAATGTTCGAAGAGTGGGTGTGGACACCTGAAACATTAAAACTTTTTGCTCGACATTACGAAACAAACGAACCAATGCCAGATGAACTTATCAATGGCATGATTGCGGCTAAAAATTTACAAAGCGGTATTAAAACCGAAGGCCAAATTTTCTTAGGTATGGTTGATCAGGCGTATCACACAGACCAAGACGGCGTTGTTGATACAACACAGGTTGCGTATGACGTTCACGATATGACACGCATGTACCCACATACTCCTGGGTCACATTTTCAAAGCAGTTTCGGGCATTTGACTGGTTACCAAGCTGGGTATTACGGATATTTGTGGTCGCTTGTATATGCTCAAGATATGTTCCAACGTTTCCAAGAACTCGGCATGCTCAATCCAGAAGCAGGCGCTTACTATCGAGATAAAATTTTGTCGAAAGGTGGCACGCAGGATAGCCTTGATTTAGTCCGCGATTATCTTGGCAGAGAACCATCCATGGATGCATTTTTAGAATCACTTGGATTAGAAGTTGAAGGTGGTTCTGCAACATTGCCAGGCGATGCTGTTGAGGGAAATCCAGAACAATCTGAAAGTGGTTTGGAATGGTGGGTTATTACCGAGGGCAATGTTGATGGCGATTCTCCAAGTCCAACTAGTATGGTAAAGGTGCATTACACCGGCTGGCTTGAGGACGGCACGAAGTTTGATTCAAGCGTTGATCGCGGTCAACCTTCTTCGTTCCCATTAAACAGAGTTATTCGTGGGTGGACCGAGGGCGTTGGCTTGATGATTCAGAATTCCGGCTAATTTAGCGTATGGCTCGCGAGGAAGACCAAGTATTCCCGCGAACTCAACTCTTATTTTCGATGTCGAATTATTAGACATCATTGACTATGCAAAGGTACCCCCAATGGAACAATTACCAGGCGATTCAGTAACAGGCGAAATTTCAACAAGCGAGAGCGGTTTGCAGTGGTATGACATTGTAGAAGGCGGTGGTGCAACACCAGAAAGTGCATCGAGTACTGTTGAAGTGCATTACACGGGTTGGTTGACAGATGGAACAAAATTTGATTCCAGCGTTGACCGTGAACAAACAATCGAATTTCCTCTAAACGGCGTTATCGCTGGGTGGACAGAGGGTGTTGGCTCGATGAAAGTTGGCGGCAAGCGCAAACTTATCATTCCAGCAGACCTCGGTTATGGTGCAGCAGGCGCTGGCGGTGTTATCCCAGGTGGCGCTACCCTCATTTTCGATGTTGAACTTATTTCCACAAAATGATGCATGTTCGCGACAATTAACGTAAAAACAAAGCATAATCGAAGCAAACACCCGCTAGTTGTCGGGTGTTTGCTGTTGGGGCTTGCCGCAATCCCAGATGCGATGGTCGTACCTGTGTTGCATGATTTAACCGTTGGCAGATTCGGTGTTTCTGAGGGCGTCGCGCATTATTTCATGGCAGTTAACCTTATTGGTGCTTTGCTCGCAATTGGCGTGTTAGCTCTTCTGAAAAGGCGGTTTTCTTCGTCGACACTTTTCATTTCTGCTGCAATTATTTCTGCGATTCTTATGGCTAGTATGGCTGTTGTTGACTCATGGGAGCTGTTTTTAGCAATTAGATGCCTTGAAGGGGGTGCGGACATATTGCTTCTTTCAATCCCGTTTCGACTAATAGCTGGAGCGGGCAATCAAGATAGATATGCAGGCAGGATCGGTGGCGGTTTTACCGCGATGATGGTTTCGCTCGCGATAGGTGTTGGAACAGGCGGCGCAATTGGTAAGGAATCTGCGGAGGCAGTTCTGTGGGTTGGGTCAGGTATCATGGCCGTACTTACGCTAATTGCAGTGAACGTGCGCCAAGTTGTTGACAAAACGCCGCCTTCTCCGTTTCCGGCGGCGCATCGTTGCCCGCTTATTCCTCGTGAATGGGTCGGCGCTGGCTTTTATGCTCTTGACCGTGGCTTAGCGGCGCTTGTGTCCACTTCTTTGCCGATTTTGTTGGCTTCTGGCTTTAATATTCCCAAAGTGACCCTTGCGGTTGCGTTGGTGGGTATGTTTCTCTCGTTAGCTGCATTTTCAGCACCTGTTGGCATACTCGCAGACAGATATGGCGGTGGTAGGGTACGGCTTGTCTCTTCCATTATGTGCGGAGTTGCGCTTGCTGGGCTTGGGTTAATGGCATGGCTACCTCCCGAAATAATTTTGTTACCGAGTTTATTAATGTACGGTGTTGGCGCCTCGGGCCTTATGCCCTCTGCGTTTTCAGTTTCTGTTCGCCAAGACGCGTCCAACTTGGTTTTTAGTTCCTTGCAAACTGCTGGTCAAGCGGGGTTCACAATTGGCGTTTTAGGCGGCGGCTTGCTTATCTACACAATCTCCTTACCAGCGGATTTAATGCTTTCTCGCATGTTTCCAATTGCGGGAGTTTCTTTTATCGTTTTAAATTGCTTGTTGTTATTTGCACTGCGAAACATGGCAAAACGATAGGATTCATGAGTCGTGAAAAAACTACTCATCATTTTAGTTAGCGGGACACTCTTCCTTGTGGGAATGGTCGCTATTCTCGCCTGGTTAAGTATGCAACCACAAGGTTGGTACGTCCCGCCAAATTATTCGATTGACGAGATTAAAACGCTCGCAGACCGTGCGGAATATCGTTTGAATGAAGAATTTCATAAAATCAGACCCGCAACTGACACGTGGCGATTGCGGATTTCGGATGAAGCAATGAATGCTTGGCTATCGGGTCGCCTTGAAGGGTGGCTAACACACGATCAAGAAATTGAACTTCCCCCAGAGATTAACAAACCCCAAGTCCATGTGGCTCCAGATGGAATTTGGTTTGCAGCGATGGTCGAAATAGAAGGCGCAGATGTGCGACCGATTGCGATTCAATTATGGATTACAGTTGAAAAGGGCAGTGTAGAGGTTGAACCCGTTGCTATTCGAATTGGGAAAGTACCAATTCCGGTAGTACTATTCAGGAGCATTGCCGAAGAAATGCAACTCAAGGCGACGGGCATTGAACCATTCATCCCGCTGATGGATGACCGAGAAGTAGAAATTCTCTCCATAGAATTTGAAGAAGGCTCTCTTGTTCTAACTTGCAAGACCCTACTCCCGTAACATTAATGTGATTAGGCCCCACTAGGGTCGGACCCTTAGGTTTGGTACAATGCGCGTCTTATGCCTACGATTACGATTGATGGAAAAAAGTTAGATTTTGAACCGGGTCAGTTGATCCTCGATGTTGCACACGATAACGGAATCAAAATTCCACACTATTGTTATCACCCATCATTGAGCGTCGTTGCAAATTGTCGTATTTGCCTTGCTGAAGTTTGGGCGCCTAACCCGCGTAACGATAATAAACTTGAACCAATTCCAAAACTGCTTCCGACTTGTCAAACACTAGCAAGTGACGGCAACGTTGTTTACACAACATCACCAAAGGCAACGGCGAATCAAAAAGCCGTGATGGAAATGTTACTCAATCATCATCCAATTGACTGTCCAACTTGCGATCAAGCTGGCGAGTGTGATCTTCAAGATTATGCGTATGAATATGGTCGTGGGGAAAGACGTTGTGATACAGAAAAAATTACACAAAGCAAAATAGACATTGGCGACAACATAATGTTGTACGGCGACCGTTGCATTATGTGCACACGTTGCGTTCGGTTTGCTGATGAAATTTCAGGAACCTCAGAACTGTTTATTGATGGTCGTGGCGCAAAAGAATACATTGATGTATTCCCGGGAATCGGAATTAACAACGAACTGAGCGGAAACGTGATTGACATTTGCCCTGTTGGCGCGATGCTTGATAAAGATTTCATGTTCAAGCAACGAGTTTGGTTTTTGAAAACAACTCCATCGATAGATCCACTGACAAGCAGTGGAGACAACATCATTATCGAACAGAATAACAACATAATGTATCGTGTTAAACCAAGAACAAATCTCGAAGTAAATCAATATTGGATTACTGACGAAGTGCGTTATGGTTGGAAATTTGTACACGACGAAAGTCGCGTAACAGAGATAAACGACGATGCAGAGATGGTCGCAGCGGACATGTTGCAACAAGCAAAAAGTGTCGCACTTTTAGTAAGTCCGATGTTAAGTTGCGAAGATGCCTGGTTACTTGGTAATTTAGTTCGCGGGCTTGACAGCAACGCAATCATTGGCGTTGGTCCAGTACCAATTGTTGGTGAAGATAAAACGTTCAAAAGCGGCTTTACTATGCGAAGCGAAAAAGCACCAAACGCACGCGGTGTTCAACGCGCACTTGGAAATGCACTTGACTATGACGCATGGAAAAAACAGGTTGGCAATGCAGACATGGTTGTTATTACTGGCAATTATCCAGAAGCATGGGACACACCAGAAATTACAGAAAATCAAACGCTAATTCTTATTGATACGTTGGCTAATACCTTAACCGAGCGAGCCGATGTGTTTTTGCCAGCTGCAACTTGGGCAGAAAAGTCAGGAACGTTTGAAAACTTCCAGAACAAACTTCAATTGTTTGAACGGGCAATTCAACCAATTGGTGAATCTCTTCCAGAAGGTCAATACGCAATGAACCTGCAAGCGCTTGTCGATGATTGTTTATCAACAACGTTTAACCCAGCGACTGTTCGTCGAAGAATGGCTGATGCTGGCATAGCTGGCATGCTAGAAGTCGAGTTGCCAAAAAACACAAATCGTGTCACTACCGATATGCCCCTGTCTGAAGTATAGAAAACTAGTAAGAAGTTTAATTATTTAATTGTTTCGAACTCGGCAGTAAAGTGCCGAAGGGTGCTTGGTTGTTTTGTTATTCGAACACCTTTAATGTCATCCTTGATTGTGTTGATATATTCCAAAACCTCAACGACGTAATCAATATGACTTTGTGTATACACTCTGCGTGGGAATGCGAGGCGGACTAGCTCTTTATCACTGAATTTTTCGGTGCCATCAGGCTGTTGACCGAACATGACACTTCCAATTTCGCTGGCGCGAATTCCACCTTCTTTGTATAAAACATTTGCAAGCGACCATCCAGGGTATTGTTCTTGTGGAATGTGCGACATCCACGCTTTCGCATCAAGGTAGATTGCATGTCCACCTGGCGGTTGTAAAATTGGAATTCCTAATTTAGTAAGTCGTTCTCCAACATACGCAACTGTCCGCACGCGGTACGCCAAATAATCTTCACGCAACGCTTCGTACAGTCCAATGGCAACGGATTCCAAGTCGTAGCCAGCCAGCCCACCGTACGTCGGGAACCCTTCAGTCAGAATCAACATCGACCGACATTTTTCAGCAAGCGCATCATCGTTAAGCGCAAGAAAACCACCCATGTTCGCCATGCCGTCTTTTTTGGCACTCATGGTTGCACCATCAGCAAGCGAGAAAATTTCTCGTGCGATGTCAATTGGTGTGCGGTTTTCGTTTCCTTCTTCTCTTAATTTTATGAACCAAGAGTTTTCAGCAAATCGACAAGCGTCAATAAAAAACGGTATATCGCGCTCTTTACAAAGAGCGCTTGCAGCACGAATGTTTTCTAAGCTTACTGGTTGCCCTCCATTCGAGTTGTTTGTGATGGTCATCATGACCATCGGCACTTTGTCAGGCCACTGATCAAGGATTGATTTTAGTTCATCAATATCCATATTGCCTTTGAATGGTAAAAGGGTTTGCGTGTCAGACGCATCTTTGTTCGGGATGTCAACTGCGGTTGCACCCCTTACTTCAATGTTTGCCCGCGTTGTATCAAAGTGCGTGTTATTTGGAACAACTTGTCCTTCTTCCACCGCCGCCCCAAACAAAATACGTTCTGCTGCACGTCCCTGGTGTGTTGGAATAATATGTTTAAATCCAGTAATATCTTTTACTGTTTTTTCAAAACGGTAATACGAATCTGCACCGGCGTAACTTTCGTCACTTCGCATCATCCCAGCCCACTGTTCATTCGACATTGCGCCGGTGCCCGAATCAGTAAGCAAGTCAATCAAAACATCTTCGGCTCGTAATAAAAATACATTGTTGCCAGCAGTTTCTAATGCGTTTACTCGTTCATCACGAGTTGTAGAGCGAATTTGTTGCACCTGACGAATACGAAAGGGTTCAATAATCGTTTTGAATTCCATGTGATTTATTTTTTATCCAATTAAATGTTCAAGAATTGCCATACGCGTGGCAACTCCGTTTGTGACTTGAGAAAGAATTAAATTGTGGGGCGAACTGTTAATGTTCGCAACGTTTTCATCAATTTCTAATCCGCGATTTATAGGTCCAGGGTGTAATATTGCACCGGAGAACTTCTGTGCACGCTCTTGCGTAAGACCAAACTTGTCACGATAGTCTTCACCGACTTTTGCATCTCTCTCAAACTGAACTCGCAACATCATCGTTGCAGATACTTCAGCAAGAACAGAGTCGAAATCAGATGACGATTCGCAAGTTATGTTGTTAGGCATTAATTCTTCTGGCCCAACAACGGTTACTTTTGCGCCAAGTTTCGTAAGCCCTTCGATGTTAGACATTGCAACCCTGCTATGTTTAATGTCACCAACGATTGCAATGTGTTCTCCCGAAAGGTCGTCTTTTCCGAAGTAACGAGTTAGCGTGACAGCGTCTAGCAATGCTTGAGTTGGATGTGCAGTTGTACCAGAGCCGGCATTAATAACTGGTATGCCAACTTGTTCTGCAATTTCTTGTGGCCCGGATTCTTCTGAACATCTCACTACAATTCCTGCGACTCCCATTGCCTCAAGATTCAATGCAGTATCCACAAGTGTTTCACCCTTGGATGCGCTTGAAGTTGAACCGAGCAAATCGATGGAATCTCCGCCGAGGCGTTTTGTTGCAATCGCAAAACTACATCGTGTTCGCGTTGAATTTTCCATAAAGAGGTTGGCGATAATTTTTCCAGCTAGAGGCGAGTCGGGTTCATACCGATCACCCGCATCTAAAAAATGTGTCGCGCGTTTCATGAGTCCAATCATGTCCTCGCAATTCAAATCAGCCAAGCTTAAAAAATGTCGCCCATTCCACGCCATAGGACGAGCATTGTACCTTTATTTAGATGACCGAAACCCAATCTTTGTTTTGGGCTTTATAACGACGGGACTAGCTGGCTTTGGCTAGATGGGTCTGTGTTTTCTTTGGATAATTGGTATCCCGGTAATCCGGATCAGTGTTGCCCTTCAGTTGTAAGTTATTGGGATTTGAATGCAACGAGAGCATGGAAATACTCGTCATTAACAGATGTTCGAAGCTCTTAAATAATCGAAGGGTCTTAACTAATACTCACCTCAAGAACAAAAAACACCCCTTCCTAATAGTTGGGGTGTTTTTTTGTGTAGAATACGCCTGTGAAGTATTTGGTTTTCTTACTTTTGTTATCCGCCGTAAGTTGTTCAACAAAGTTGAATGGTCCAGATGTCGTTTTGCTTGATTCAAGAGATTACGCAGAGGTGTTTGATGCAGCAGTTGCAGCAGCAAACGCTGACGGAATGACGCCAGTGTTGCTTGATCGCCGCGGTGGAGTTATCACAACAAATCCTGCAGTTGCAGGAAGTTTTTTAGAACCATGGAAACCAAGGCCCTCTACAGCAAGGCAAGGTCTTGAAAATACACTCGCGCAACAACGAAGAACGGCTCGCTTTGAATTTGTTCCAGTATTGAACGAAGTGGTTGTACATGACGATGGCACAGATGAACTTGTTGGACCAGATTACTTATCTTCAACCGGTTTAGATTTAACAACCTACGAAGGACCGATGGAGTTGCGCGTTTGGGTGTATGTTGACCGAAAGTACACGCAGGGAATTCGCAGAAACACCTGGTCGCTTCGGCAAGAATCAAGAACAAAAGTGTTGCCCACAGAAGAACCCTGGGAACAGGTTGCAGGCTCGTTTTGGACACCGATTAGTCGTGACGTTGCGCGTGAACGCGATTTGCTAGCATCCGTTGAAATGCGAAAAAACGCACAATAGTCCGGTTATTCCGGCTACTTGTTTATATTTTCATATTGGACGTTGAAATGAGTTCGATTATTGCTACTCTTGTCTGAGAGAAGAATGCTATACATGCGTTTACAAATTTGTAATTCAATTTTTGCATCACTATGTGTTTGTGCAATTGCCAACGCTGATGTTCCGTCTGAACATGGTTACGACGATCTAATTGCTCGTATTGGAATAGGAAATGTTCCTACCGGTGCTGGAATCGAAGTAGCACAAGTCGAAGCAACGTCTGCTTCTGGTGGGTATGCTCCCGATGAAACGGATCCAGCCTTACTTGGTAAAACATTTATTTTACAAAGTGGAGCATCCGTCATTTCAAATCACGCAACGCAAGTTGGAAAACGGTTGTATGGAACTGGTGTCGCAGGAATTGCACAAGACATCAATTTGATTTATGTGTATTCAGCAGAGGGATGGGCAACGAACGAATTTTTACACGTTGGTACAAATAGTAATCCTTCTTCTCCTCCAGGTAATACGGAACTTATCAATAACAGCTGGACAGCAACGTTTGGTTCTATTGCAACAGATACGCAAGCATTGCGACGAGCAGATTGGTCAATAGACCAACATAATGTCATGATGCTAAATGGGGTTGCAAACTCAGGTGCACATGCGCCATTATTGTCTTTTGGTTTTAATTGCATAAGTGTTGGGCTGCAAAATGGCTCTCACACTTCGGGTGTTGTGCCAACCGGATATGATTTGCCAGGCAGGCAAATTCCACTCATTGTCGCATCGCAAGGTACAACAAGTAATGCAACAGGAGTTGTCTCAGCGATTACTGCACTGCTTATTGAAACGCGCAAAACACATCCGAATACTTCTGGGAACTTTTTTGCGAGTTTGACCGAAACTACAAAAGCATGTTTGTTGACAGGTGGTCAGCATCTTGCTGGATGGTCAAACAATACACCAACAAGTGGTGCTAATCGAGGTAGAACTTCTCAACCAATTGACGCTGTGTACGGTGTTGGAACAGCGTCGATAGATAGATCGCACAAAGTGTTGACCGGTGGCCAACACACATCAAGTACATCGCCTTCTGGCCTTTCAATTGCTCCGAGTGCTGGTTGGGAAACATGGACGCTTTCGAATAGTCAAAGTCGATATATAAAATTTGATGTCCCTTCGGTAGCGAGTGAAGTCTCAATTGCAATGACTTGGCACCAAACTGCCAACAGTGGTTTTGGAAGTTACACCCTTGCCAATTTAGATTTACTGTTATGGAAACAAGTAGGCGGAAAATTGATGAGTTTGGCAGGCGACTCGGGAGTTGGCATTTTTGGAAGCGGCAACGTGATTAGTGAAAGTCTTGTTGATAATGTCGAGCATCTATTTATAAAAGATTTAGCAATTGGCGAATATGTATTGGAAGTACGACGCGTTGATTCAGTTGGCGGCGTACGCGTATTTAGCGTTGGTTGGTTATTCCCAGAACAAACTGCGGTACCAGGCGATGTTAATGGTGATGGTATCGTTGATGTAAACGATATTCTGGCACTTATTGTTGTCTGGGGTCCATGCAGTGGTTGCCCTGAAGATTTAAATGGCGACGGCTCGGTAAATGTAAATGATTTAATTCAACTTATCTCCTACTGGTAGTTTTAGAGTAGCTCTAAAACAGGACTGGACAACAGTCACAGAGGTAGTCCGCGTAGGTACACTGTGTGGATGCGAAGGAGGAATTTCACCCCCAAAATTATTATGATTGGTCTGTTTGCGTTCTTCGCAGCATTTCTTCTTTATCCAATATGGCTTACGGTGCAAGGTGGTTTCGAAAGTCGCGATGGTGGTTTTACCATTCATCATATCCTTACGGTTTTCAGGGACCCAATCTTGCTTGATGGATTCCTTAATGCAATAGGAATTGCAATTGGCACAACACTTGCTTGTTTGATAATCGCTCTTCCCCTTGCAACATTAGCAGCTCGTTACACCTTCCCATTTAAAGGCGTTTTTTCAGCATTAGTACTTGTTCCGCTCATTTTACCCCCGTTTGTTGGGGCGATTGGATTGCACCACCTTCTTGGAAAATATGGTGCAGTCAATACATTTCTCGTTGATATGGGCGTATTTTCAGAAGGGTATGATTTTATTGGTAACGGTGGATTTTGGGCGATTGTATTTATTGAAGCGTTGCATCTGTATCCAATTCTATATCTGAACGCCACCGCTGCTCTTGCAAATCTCGACCCCGCTTTAGAAGAAGCAGCCGAAAACATGGGAGCTTCGCAGTGGCAACGCTTTAAACAAATAGTACTTCCCCTTATCCGCCCAGGACTGTTCGCTGGTGCAACAATTGTGTTCATTTGGTCGTTCACTGAACTTGGAACACCGCTCATGTTTGATTACCAAACGGTTACTCCAGTGCAAATTTTTAACGGCATCAAGGAGATGAACACATCGCAGGAACCGTACGCTTTAACAGCTGTAATGTTGTTTGCTGCAATTATGTTTTACCTTCTTGGGAAAATGGTATTCGGTGGTAAAGCGTATGCGATGTATTCCAAAGCATCCGTGCAATCTACGTTGCAAAAATTATCACCATTAAAGGGCTGGCTTGCAATGGCTGCATTTACAATAGTCATTGGTCTTGCAGTTTTACCACACATATCTGTGTTATTTACATCACTCGCAGTTGAGGGCTCATGGTACAAATCTGTTTTTCCACAAAGTTGGACGCTTGAACATTTTGATGGTGCGTTAAGCCATCAACTTGCAGTTGGGTCAATTCGAAATAGTTTGTTGTACTCTTCACTTGCAGTTGTATTGGATTTGTTTATTGGGATTTTGATTGGTTACATAATCGTTCGCACGAAAATCAAAGGACGTTCTTTGCTTGATGCTTTATCAATGTTGCCCTTAGCGGTGCCGGGTTTGGTCATGGCATTTGGTTACGTTGCGATGTCATTACGATGGCCATTTGGTGAGGGCGATCCATTTGAAGGGATGATTGATGTCTTGGGAGCAAATCCAAATCCGATGCTCTTGCTTGTCATCGCATATGGGGTGCGCCGGCTTCCGTATGTTGTGCGCTCAGTCGTTGCTGGACTAGAGCAAACGAGCGGTGAACTGGAAGAAGCAGCGATGAATTTAGGAGCAGGTCGAGTTCGAGCAGTTCGAACTATCATTATTCCACTGATTATGGCGAATCTCATCGCAGGAGGCCTATTAGCATTCAGTTTTGCCATGCTAGAAGTGTCAGATTCTCTCATTCTGGCTCAAAGAGAGTCGCACTATCCAATAACAAAAGCGATTTATACCCTCTTTGAAAGACTCGGAGATGGTCCATATATTGCAAGTGCGATGGGTGTTTGGGGAATGGCACTTTTGGCGGTTACATTAATTGGTGCAAGTGTCTTGATGGGCAAGAAAATGGGTGCTATTTTCCGCGTATAATGCAACGTTCAAATGCCTTACTCACTCTCACCAATGACAGAAGCGTACGATCTCGACATTGAGACGCTTGATGAATTACAAAATCGCGCAGAATGCGATGACCGATGGATTTTAAACTTCGGTCCGCAACACCCTGCGACCCACACTACGCTTCGATTAGTTCTTGAACTTGATGGCGAACGTGTTGTGAATGTAACGCCACATATCGGTTATTTGCATAGTGGTTTCGAAAAGTTAGGTGAACACCATAACTTCGACCAGTACGTTTGCACTGTAAGCCGAATGGATTATATTAGTCCAATTGTAAATGACATCGCATGGCACCATGCAGTTGAAAAATTGCTTGACATTGATTTAACACCACGATGTAAAGTGATACGAACAATCCTATGTGAATTAGGCAGAATCCAAAACCATTTACTCTGTGTTGGCGCAGCCGCGCTTGACCTTGGTGCGTTTACAGGTTTCTTGTATGGTTTTAATGAACGTGAACATGTGTATGACATAATGGATTATATTTCTGGGCATCGATTTCACCCAGATTTTACACGGGTAGGCGGCATGAAAAATGATTTGCCGTGTGAAGCTACCTTCCAAAAAATGGTGCGCAATTTTATTGATGTGCGAATGCCAAAAGCGATTGGCGATATTGAATCTCTATTAAATACGAATAGGATTTTTATCGATCGTGTTGAAGGCGTTGGAACAATTACCAAGGAAGAAGCAACTGCATGGTCTTTAACTGGCCCCCTTGCTCGAGCGTGCGGTGTAACGCGCGACCTTCGTAAGGACGAACCATTTCTTTGTTTTGCAGATAATTGGGATGGTCAAGGTGCAAAAGCAGTGGAGTTTGATGTTCCGATTGCAACAACAGGCGATTGTCTTGCGCGGTACCACGTTCGATTGGAAGAAATTAGACAGTCTTGTCACATTATTAGGCAACTAATCGACAACATTCCTGGCGGTCCACTGGACGTACATCCAGGCGGCGGTGTCATTATGCCTTCTAAAGATAGCATCTACAACTCCATTGAAGGTACGATTCAACAGTTCGAATTGGTTATGCCAAATAGAGGTTGGGAATCACCAGTTGGTGAATGTTATGCAGCTATAGAAGGACCAAATGGCGAGTATGGATTTTTCCTCGTTTCAGATGGCGGTCCAAACTCTTGGAGAGTTGCACCTAGACCTTGTTCGTTTATTAACTTTCAAACATTTGCCAAAATGTTTGAAGGTCATCAATTAGCAGACCTCGTTGCTATTTTGGGTTCATTAAATATTATTGCTGCAGAGTTAGATCGTTAAGGAATAACAATGGCTTGGATAGCAAAACAATCAGCGAATATAAAACTTCAGAAGCGTGATGTTCCATACTTAACACCAGTTTTGATGGATAAAATTACCAAAGATATTATGCCTCGGTATGCAACTGGGCAAGGTGCTTTAATGACAACCTTGCATGAAGTGCAACATGAATACGGTTATATCCCTTGGGAGGCAATGGTCGAAATTGCAAAAGTTATTGGCATCACGCCAGCACAAGTTGCTGATGTAGTTTCATTTTACGAAGATTACTCAAGTGAACCGCTCGGTAAATATGTTGTTGGCATTTGTCAGTCGATTGCTTGCGAAGTTTGTGGACATCAAGCGCTCATTGACCATCTTAAAAACCGACTTGGTGTCGATGTCCACGAAACTACAGCCGATGGCAAGTTTACTTTGTTGGGCATGGAGTGTATTGGCGCATGTGACAATGCACCCTGCGCACTTGTAAATGGAAAACAATACAACAATTTATCCATTTCAATGGTTGATGAACTAGTAGATCGATTGAGTGAAGAAGCATGATGGCAACTGAAAACAAAAAACATTTGATGCGCTGTCTAGGAGAATTTGTCGGTCATATTGTTCACGCCGTAAAAAGAAATAAAAATACTCGCGAAGTGAATAAAACTGTTGAAGAAACAACAGAAGGCAATGTAACACTTCGTCGAACGACTATTGACGAAATAGAAATCAAACATGAGGATGCAAACAGTGACTGAACGATTTCTAAATAGAAATATTTCGACAAACCGTTCCGAAAGGCATACTCTTTCGTACGATGAATATGTTGCAGCAGGTGGTTACGGTGCATTAAAAAAAGCGTTGCTCATGCCACCCGAAGAAGTAGTGAACATTGTTAAAGATGCAGAACTTCTTGGTCGAGGTGGAGCGGGTTTTCCATGTGGTGTTAAGTGGACATTCCTACCAGAAGCAGACGGTAAACCAAGATATTTATGTGTTAACTGTGACGAAGCAGAACCCGGTACATTTAAAGACCGGCTTTTAGTTGATTTTGATCCTCATTCTGTAATCGAAGGAATGGCAATTGCGTGTTACGCATGCAAACTCGATATTTCATACTTCTTTATTCGTGGCGAATGGGTAGAGCAAGCGGAAATTATGCAACGCGCAATTGATGAAGCGTATGCAAATGGTATTTTTGGTTCGCAAGGATTGATGAGTGGCGCAAGTAGTTTCGCAGTCGAGTGCACACTCCAGCGCGGGGCTGGAGCGTATATATGTGGCGAAGAAACTGCGTTGCTCGAAGCAATTGAAGGCAAGCGTGGTTGGCCAAGAATTAAACCACCGTTTCCTGCAGTAAGTGGTTTGTTTGGCCGACCAACAATTATTAATAATGTAGAAACACTTGCAGCGATTCCGCTTATTATTGATCGTGGCACAGATTGGTGGAAATCACTTGGTTGTGAATCGTCAATTGGTGGACCCGCAAGTTACGGAGTAAAACTTATGGGTGTTGCAGGTCATGTAAATAACCCAGATGTTTTTGAAGCAGAACTGGGTATTACACTTCGTTCACTTGTTGAAGATTTCGCAGGTGGAATGAAAAATGGTCGCAAATTTAAAGGTGCAATTGCAGGCGGTGTAAGCATGGGAATTCTTGGGCCAGATCAATATGACGCGGAAATGGATTTCGACATTGGTCGTAAATACAGTGTCATGGGTTTAGGCACTGCGTGCCCAACCATCTTTGATGAAGATACGGATATGGTTGCAGTTGCTCGTAACATTGCACGTTTTTTTAAAAATGAATCTTGTGGTCAATGCACACCGTGTCGCGAAGGCACTGATTGGATTTATCAATTACTTTGCAGAATTGAATCTGGTCAAGGATCAATGAAAGATTTAGATCAAGTAATTGAAGTGTCTAATTCGATGGGCATCATGCCTGGAACAACTATCTGTGGGTTGTCAGATGGCAACAGTTGGGCAATGAGGACAATTATTAATAAGTATAGAAGTGAGTTTGAAGCACGCTGCAAGCCACATATGGTTCCAATAACTCCAATTGCAAGTTCCTGATTTGTATTTGTTTGTTTTGCCTGTATATTGCGTATAGAAATGGAAGAGTCAAAAGAACAATTAGACCAGCCTCCACCGGCAAACATCACCGTTCAAGGTGATGCAACTGAACATTTAATATGGTTGGAAGAACGCGCAAGCGCAGTGTTACGTTTTTTGCAAAAGGATGATTCTGATGTTTCGGTTTTAGTCGTTGACGATATTGAAATGTCAAGGTTGCATCAAAAGCACTCAGGTGTAGATGGAACAACGGACGTGTTAACTTTTGATCACGGAAGCGAAGCATATTCGATACGCGCTGATATTGCCATTTGTGTAGATGTTGCAACGAGAGAAGCAAAACATCGGGGGCACACTCTTGAAAACGAATTGTTGCTTTACATTGTGCATGGCATATTGCATTGCTGTGGATTTGATGATCACGACGAAGAGTCACACCAAAAAATGCATGCAGAAGAAGATAGAATTTTAAACGCGATTGGTATTGGAACAGTTTGGAGTAGCGATAAATGATTCCCGCAATTTGGATTATATTAGTTTTTGCTTTGTTTTTTGGTACATGGCTCGCAGCGATTGAACGTGCTTTGATAATGTCAACACCTTTAGTTGTTCGCCATGAATTGGAAATTCGAGGAACACCCCACCGTGGATTTTGGATTGAAAAACAATATGAATCAATAGTTCAATCAGTGACATTTATAAAAATGATGTGTTTTATGTGTACGGTTGCTGGATTTGTTTTGCTGTTTGGTGAAAGCCCAATTTCACTTTCAGCATTCATAATTGGTTCGGCAATTGGGTGGGCGGCTATTTGGTTGTTTGCATCAGTGATTGCCGGTTCAATTGCAAAAGCTGTTCCAGTTGGCACAATAACTAGAAGTTGGTTTTTAATTCGAATTGCATCGTTAATTCATCCGCTTATTAAGTGGTGGGTAGATGGAGTTTCCGAAATTGCTCGAAGATTAACGGGTGCAAATTTAAAAGAGGCAAATGGTATAAACTCAGTAGAAGAACAACTGTTGCGTTCTATTGAACACTCTCAACGCGAAGGCGGCATTCCAGCGGAAGCAGCTGAAATGTTAGAAAACGTAGTTGATTTGAGTGACACGGACGTCGGTGAAATTATGACACCACGAACAGAAATTGAAGGGATTGAGTTAACAAACGATTTATTTGAAATTCGAAAGTTTGTTTTGGAATCTGGCCGTTCACGAATTCCAGTCTTTGAAGAAAACCTAGATCAAATTATTGGTGTTCTCTACGTAAAAGATTTGGTCGGTTTTTTAGGTTCTGAAACAAATCTTCTAGCACATCTTCAATTGTAACTAATCCAGATACAAAGCCGGTGCAAGAACTGTTAGCAGATTTCCAAAAAAGTGAAGTGCACATGGCGGTCGTTATTGATGAGTATGGCGGAACATCAGGATTAGTTACAATTGAAGATGTGCTAGAAGAAATTGTTGGCGAAATTCGTGATGAACACGATGATGCGGAATCAGTCGAGCCGGAACTAGTTCGTGTAAAAGATACGCTTGTAGAAATTGATGGACGATATAACATCGATGACATCAATGATGAACTGGGTTTGCAACTTCCAGAAGACGAAGAATACGACACTATTGCAGGATTTATTCTTGCTAATCTCGGTCACGTTCCAGAACCCGGTGAAATTTTAGAAATCAATGGTCTTGTTTTTACAACGTTAAGGGCAACTGAAACACAGATAGAACATGTATCTATAGACTTTTCTAAAACTACGTAGTTAAGGTGCAATTATTGCTGAAATAACTCGTTATCCTGCATTCCCACACAAATATAGGAGATGGGCATGAAACAGGTTATATCCACACTCGTAATTACATCCTCAATCATATTGGCAGGATGTAATAAAACAAAGCAAGTAGATAATGCAATCGCTTCAACTACTGAGAGTCAAGTTACTGAAATTGATGTTGATGTAGACGACGGCGAATTTATAGTATTGATTAATGGTAACGAACAAGTCATCGGTTTAAGCGAAATTCTTGATGACATTGATATTGAAAACATTGATGGCGAAATCTCCATTTCCGTTATGGCTTTTGGCGACGATGAAGCGAGCGCGATGGAAGCGTTTGAAATTGATGGTGAAAACATTCAAGTAAAAATGATTGTAAATGGCAAAGAGATTGATGGGTTGCCTGATGACATGGGAAATATGCGTGGACATATGATGCGAATGATGGGCGGCGAGGGCGGTTCACCTGAAGACATGGGCAACATGCGAGAACACATGATGCGAATGATGGGCGGCGAAGGCGGTTCACCTGAAG
>JYMV01012023.1_pt1 | contig 17891 bp, 13 predicted proteins | sample 338911 | NCBI WGS metagenome assembly JYMV01 (sample SAMN03354496, study PRJNA234377) | hydrothermal vent metagenome | biome: Deep sea; feature: Hydrothermal plumes at the Eastern Lau Spreading Center, Western Pacific Ocean; material: Seawater | place: Tonga | collected 2009 | depth 2000 m m
ATATTCATTTGTGGTGGCGGTGACGTTCGTTTCCAGAAGGTGTACATACTGCGACGGTGGACCTTTTCCGCTCCTTCATCTTTAACAAAGCGTGCCGTATTGGAACCTGTAATTGCAACGGCATACCAGAGCCCATCAGGTTGCGGCGGTTTTACACTCGGACCTCCTATCTTGTCCCGCAATAAACCACTGACCGACAAGGCCTGATCCCGCAACATTTCCGCATCCAGACGAAAACGCGGGCCCCGTGACAGTAAACGATTCTCTGGATCTCTTACCAGCACTTCAGACCTGACTTGACTTGACTGCCTATAGGTGGCAGAAGTCAACATCAGTTTCATCATCCGCTTGATATCCCAACCCGATTCAATAAACTCCATAGCTAACCAATCCAGCAGTTCAGGATGGCTGGGACGTTGGCCTTGACTGCCAAAATCTTCTGACGTCTCCACTATGCCTGTCCCAAACAGCTGTTGCCAGAAACGGTTGACGGTCACTCTGGATGTTAATGGATGACCAGGATTTACCAGCCATCTGGCCAAGCCCAGGCGATTGGCTGAGGAGTCTTCTTCCATGGCAGGAAGCGCTGACGGCGTTCCCGGCTCAACCTGCTGCCGGCGCTGCGTATATTGACCCCGATACAAAACGTAAGAACCTCTCGGTGTCTCCCGCTCCTGCATCACCAGCGTCGTCGGGATGGCTTGCTCAATTTCATTCTTTTTCTGCTCAGAAGTTTCCAAATCTTGACGCAGATTCTTCAACTGTTCATTATCTGAAACCTGATTGCGGTAATGGTTCCTGATGGCCTCAACCTGCTCCTCCGTCCGATCAGTTGCTGCCAGTTTGACCGCCTCAACAACCTCCGTCGGCACTAGTGGTGAATCCCGTTCTAGTGAAAAGTAGAAACCGGACGCTCCTCCGTAATTCACCACCTTCATTAACAGATGGTTCTCACCCGGTTTCAAATCCAATACCGCCTGATCCTGATCTGCCGCTACGCCACGATTAACATCATTGACCATCACCTGTGCCTGGTTCAGCCAAACTTTGATGGCATCATCACTGCCGAGTGAAAGCGAAACGCGCCTTGAGGATTGAGATTGGATGCTGCGGTACAGGTACAGTGACGTGTTGTCTCCGATGGACAGGTTATGCACTTGACCATCAACATATTTTGTTTCTTTGGCCCACTTCAATTCCTTGCCACCTGACGGAAACGCCTGCTGCAGATCTATCGGGGCTCCTTCCGGGCCATGATTCTGACTCAAACCTTCAGTGGGGAATGGCCCCAGCGAATACCAGTCCTGTAGCTTGAGTGGGATTTCTTTCTCCGTATAGGCACTGGACGATGTGACGGCTAAACGTAAGCGGCCAAATTGGTGTTGTGCCTGCTGTGATTGGTGCTTTAACCGGATTCTAAGTTTCGACCCCTCAGCATACCCAAACAATGTTTCAGCCAGAAAGACGGCCTGACGGTTCTCACGCTTTTTCTGGCCTTCAGTGGCCCAACCGGTTTCCAATTTGCCATCAATAGCATTACCTATTTGGAAATCGCCGTCTTCTTGTTCGTGATCCGCCCAGGCACGTGTGAAAGCAACCGGCTGCCAGGATTCCGGTTGGTTGGCCCCGGCAATCTCTACTTCAAACTCAGTCAGCACCACATTGCCGTTACCGCTTCGACCCGCCCCTTTATGCGGCAGTGAATCGTGTGTCAATCCTTCCAGGCGAATGGCAGTCAGGTTGGTGCCGGTAAGCGACGTTGTAATTTCGTAAGTTTCCTTATCCGGATTTTTCCCACTGGCCAGAATGGAATCATCCTCCAGCAATTCCAGGGTGGTTCCAGCTTGAGCGGTGAATGTTTGCGGCACAAGCACTTTCCATTTGGGAAGTGCCGTTTCCCATTCAGACTGTGCCGCATCGACCTGGGGAATAGGATTGCTGAGCTGGCTCTTCAACGCAGCAACCTGTTCTTCAGATGCCTGCAATTGGGTTGACTGCTCTTCAGAAGGCACTTTGACCACCGGAGGAACCAACTTGGCGTTGCCATCCATCGCCCGTTCGGTGATGTTGTTGAAATAGGCATAAAGTTGGTAAAATTCTTTTTGGGTAATGGGATCGAACTTGTGGTTATGGCAAACGGCACAACCCGCGGTCAGTCCCATCCAGACAGTAGAAGTGGTGCTGGTTCGGTCGATGGCGTAGCGGACATAGTATTCCTCATCTATTGATCCGCCTTCACTAGTGGTCACATTGCAGCGATTGAAGCCGGTGGCGATACGCTGACTCAGTGTGGGTTCGGGCAGTAAATCACCAGCCAGTTGTTCGATGGTAAACTGGTCGAAAGGCATGTTCTGATTGAAGGCCTGAATCACCCAGTCGCGATAGGGCCAGATTTCACGGTAGTTATCCAAATGCAACCCGTGAGTGTCGCCGTAGCGTGCAGCATCCAGCCAGAAACGCCCCATCTGTTCTCCGTATTGTGGTTTAGCCAGCAGGCGATCAATTAGTTTCTGATAGGCGTCAGGGCTATGGTCCTCCAGAAACCGATGAATTTCTGTCGGGGCAGGCGGCAGCCCAGTCAAATCGAAAGTCAGCCGACGGATCAGCGTCCGCTTATCCGCTTCGGAAGAAGCCGGGATGCCTTCAGCCTCCAGCCGGTCTATGCCGTTTCGCACCCAAGACTGATTTTGAACAGTTGGTGGATCCATCCGCTTGGGAGGGGAAAAGGACCAGTGCTCCTGCCAGTCTGCGCCGGCTTCAATCCAGCGTTTCAGCAGTTCAATCTGCTTGGGGTTCAATGAACGTTCTGAGTGCAAGGGAGGCATTCGGTCTTTGGGATCTTCAGCGGTGATCCGCTGATAAAGCGCACTGTCCAGAAGTTTACCGGGAACAATAGCAAAGTAACCACCTCGATCAGCAAAAGCACTCTCTTTGATATCCAGTCGCAGGTCAGCTTTGCGCTTCTTTTTGTCAGGCCCGTGACAGGCGTAGCATTTGTCTGACAGAATCGGCCGGATATCACCATCGAAACTAATTTCCACACCTTCATTCTCAACCCAGCCGAATAGGGGCATCAACATTAGCAATGCACCCAACCCCAAAGAAACAACATGTTGAGAAACGCCATCAATCCTTAGCAATCGAACAACTGAATTCCTGAATCTTTTAGCTTTAAGCATATAACATCCCATCATAACCTTCTGTATAGATCTTGATGATTTTCGCCTTAATCTTAATGATGTACAATCCCAACCAAATGCTGCTTTTGGTTTGGTACACTTTGCCATCCGAGCTATTATGCCGCTTTCAATTTAGTTGTCAAGATAAAAGTTAACAGAAAAACTGTAAAACTATGAAAGGTTTTTGAATTGGTCGTATCACAATATTTGTAAGTATGAAGAATGGAGTTAGAACTTAAAGATACTCTCGTCACGCACACAAAATTTTGGTTGCAATCTTTAACAACAAAAGAATGATTAAAAAAACATGATTCATCCAAGCTGAAATAAAGACAACTCTCCACAAATCCAAATTCGTTAATAATTTTGAAACTACCATAAAACATACTCGTTATTTATGTCAAATAATGATCTATTAAGTTAAAACGAATAAAACAAAAGTTAAAACAACACAATTTTGATGTTGCTGAGGTTAAAGGCCATCTCAATAGTTTTTGAGGAGGGAAATTTAAGACAGTGTCATCATTTGAACTGCAACAAGTCGACGGTTTATGGGAAGATCAAACTGATCCTTCAGAAACAAGTTCCAGTCACATAGTAACAGAAAGCCAAAGGAAGCTAATAGAACTTTACAAAGATTGTTCCCATAATTTCATTGACCATACCGATAACTTGATCAATAACGGTGAACTCTCAATAACAGATGCGATTGAATCAACACAAATACACATCAGGTCAAATCAGGAAGAAATAAAGAAGTTTATCAAAATTGAACAGTGGTTAGCAAGCTTGTATGGCTGAAGTCCAAATCCCAGTCAACTAACCAGCGTTTCTCGGTTTACGCTAAGGATCCAAACATTTTGGAGGGTATATTGGGCGCAGCATTTTTGGAAACGATAGCAAAGTTACTGAAACGCCTTGACAGATATAGAGTCATCTTCGACCGCGATGACAACGAGCCCTATTTAGAACGTTATTATCTGTTCTTGAAAAACAGGAAGTCCTTTGCTTTCAATATTACTTTGCATCGAATTCTTAAATCTGATTTAGATGATTTGCACGATCACCCATGGCCGTGGGTAACAGTCATACTGAAAGGCGGATATTGGGAACATACTCGTGCTGGTAACAAACCGAAGTGGAAAGGTCCGGGCTGTGTGACCATCCGGTCAAGTAGATCACTGCATAGACTTGAGTTGCGTAAAGACCAGTTCGGCAATGAGATCCCCTGCTGGACATTATTCTGCATGGGACCTAAGCAAAAAGGTTGGGGGTTCCTGACAAACGGAAAATGGGTGGACAATTCCACTTATCTTCAAGAACGTAAGCAAATAGCCACTTAGACCTGGAATCTGTTGACACTATAAAGAGGCTCTATTTACACTGGGAATAAATATTAGACCTACATCGTCTGACTTTTGGCGATATACGTTTTCAAATGTGATAATGCCTGACCGCTATCAATTGCTCTCTTGACGCTTTTAACAGCTAAGTCCGGATCGGAATAAAATCCCAACAGGTAATCAGTCATGGCTGTGTTGAGTACCAATCGGTCATATACATGCCCTTTTTGACCGGATAAAGCTGACATGCCCGCAGTTGCGAAAGACTTGGGGCTAACTATTTTCAAACGCGGATTTTTCTGATAATTGAACCCAAAATTTTGCGGATCTAAATCTAGGGAGAAGTCTTCTCTCTGATCATTGACACGCTGGAACCCTTGAGAGTAGTTAACTGCCTGGCGATCTAGTGTTGATGGACTACTTAGACGTAAGGCATAGTGACTTGTTCCTTCCTCCCCTTTAATGGCAAGTCCAACTTGAAAACCACGATCCCACATCAGTTGAAGCAATTTTTTCTCATAACCCAAGTGATAGTAGCCGATAACCATGCAATTCATCTTGGAAGCTGAAAACAGTTGTTGTGCTTTTTCAGTGGCAGCCCAAGGCGGACGTTTCTTAATATGGTGCCTGAGTTGGCGGATGGCATAAGCGCCGGGAGCATACTCTCTCTGACTGATATAAGCGAACCCAACCGTTGAATCTTCAATTAAAGTTGCTGCAGAATCAAGAGAAAGATTGGTATTTGCGCCGAGAATCCGTAGAATTTTCTCCTCTGTAACACCATTTTTGGGCGGCATCTCATCGACCCCGTATAATACAGAAGCGTGGCCCATAGAGGCTCTGACGGCAGCTATAAATAGTGTTGGTCTAAAGTATCTGGTTGCACCATCGAAAGGTTCTCCGAAATGAGTCAACGAATCTACCGAAACAGATTCGACTTGATCTGGAGCAAAAACGGCATCCAAGTATCCAAGCACCTCATCATAGGATTCAAGATTCATCCGTTGACCGATAAGGGTGGCAGCTTTTAAGGCATCTTTCACTCGATTGGTCAGGATAGCTTTACATACTTTTAATGTTTCGCAATAAGTCAAATGTTCCGATTTTAAAATTTTTTTCAACGCTCCAACAACAATACCTTCTTCAGGTGTCGAGGGACAGTATGCCGTATCCGGATACCTGAGAAATTCTATTTCCGGTGGCATGAGTTTTGCTAAATCAGGTGAGTATTTGTTAAAAGCATCAATTTCCACTTGGCTCCAACGCGTATCTGGCGGGAAATTTTTTCGGATTGTCATGGCGGCAAAAAACGCTCCCATTTGAGCTTTGGAAACCATCTGGTCCCTTGACAATTCTCCTTTCGCTGATTTAAGAATTATCTCCAGTATGGTTTCCGGTCGAATCGAATCCGTTTCTTTCACACCCAATGGTCTTGTTTGATGAGGTCCCGTACAAACCCGCGCTTGAGCTTCTAATACATCTGCGTTTGGACCCGATAATTTTTCAGACATGCCTTCCTGATTCCGTATTAAATTGAGACGCTACCTACATGATGAAGGTAACTCAAATAAATTAGTCATGAAGTTAAGTTCATTTAACGTGATCTAAGTTCCAATTAACAGTATAACCTAAACCGCAAATGTGGTAACGAAAAATCTGATTTGGTCTTTTTTAGAGAAGTTGTTTTTCCCAATTGGCATTTTCAGGAAATCTGAAAAATCACTTAATAGATGGAAGATTTGATAATTATTAGTTCTTCATCTGAATACAAGCATTAAGTAGATTAAATATAGACCTCTGGCTGCAAATATCTTCTGTGGTCTGCGCTTGACATTTTTACGTCATTTCTATATACTTGATCGTTGTTTTTAAATCTCTGCCGATACAGGAAATTCACCGTAGTGAGAAGAAAAAACAGAAAAAATCAACAGAAAGATCAGACATTGTATCAACAGAATTCGGCAATCAGAGAGTGGCTCAAAAATCCCGAGTTGGATGATGATCTGCAGGATAAAATTCTCAGTAGTGGGCTGTTGGCTGGAGAACAGGAGTTTACTTCCATTGGATTTAATCAAACTCTGGTTAGGGAGGAATTAGCCAATTACGTTAGTGTAAATGCTGGGAACCCGGTACCTAATGATGAAGCCAGTCTGACTATCATGGTTAGTGATTTTCAAAAGAGTATCTTTAATGTCACGCCTGAGTTGGCAGAAGAACTTCACACAGCACTTGAAATGTGTGAAACACGAACGCGTTTGATCGGTAAGGAAGTTCTGGCCGAAATTGCTTCTGTTACAAAATCTCTTTTCGAAGTTGCTAATCCAATAACGTTGGTTCACCATCCATTGGTTATTAACATTTCAATTCGCACTCTTGAGCGATTGCTTGAGCAGCCTGGCAATCGGGTCTTGGAACATCGTCCGCAGATCCATAAGCTGCTATCAGAATTTGCCAACCTGATCGATAACTATTCAATTCAGGATTTTTACGATAGTTTTGAAGAAGAGAACTTATTTTCTGATGATAGAAAAAACGAGTTAACAGAAGAATTCGGTGATCTCCCAGCCAAAGCACTGTATAAAAATTTTGGTCGATTAGACATTTTGGAAAAAATTGAGGACAAGAACACCTATATACTGACAGGAGATCACGAGACGTATTTTAAATATAAACATGCTGATCAGCCATTATGCCTAACATTTACCCCTGATCGGGTAACGTTGGAATCCGAATCGATGGAAACACTAAATATTGCTATGGAAGAGATTGAGAATGTTTGTGGAAATTCACTGTTCTACCTGGCAAAAACAGTAACATTACGAGAGTGAGAAGGAGGTGATGGTTATGGCTCGAAGCAAAAGTGGCCGGAAACGCAGACGGACACAAATCCGCCAACAACAGAAACGCCGGCGAAAGACTAAACATGCCGCTAGTTAAACTTCAGAAGCAATATTATTAGAACTTCAAGCTATGGAAACTAAACTGCCGTGCCGTTCATGGTTGTTCGAAGTGAAAGCTGCGCTTGAAGCTCTTGTCCAACGACATGGAAAAATGAGTGGGGGATACGATCCAGATGATCAACCCGTTGCTATCTTCGATTGGGATGACACCGCGATTTTCAATGACGTCGGCATGGGCGTGTTCTATTTCCAGATTAATGAGCTTCAATTCAATTTTGAACTGGAAGAATTCTGGGACTTAATCCCACCTAAATACGGTCGTGAGATCTATCGATCCAACTATGAGCAAATCCAGAATCTTCCAATTAATGAAGCTAAGAATCATCCCGCCTATCGCCGTTATCGCAAATTCTTCACCCAAGCCTGTCATGATCTCTGGCAATCGGAAGGAACCGCGCATTTTGCCTTATTGCAAGTACAACTTATGGTAGGGTTTTCACCTGCGGAGATTGTTCTGATTGCTAAGCGAGCAATCGATTTAGAAATGTCAATACCTTGCAGGATTGTCTCCATCCAAGAATCGGAAACAGATCCAGATCCGGTAAAAGCCAAGCACGGTATTCGAGTCTACCAAGAAATTCGAGATTTGATCAATTTGATGCAGCTACATGGATTTGATGTTTGGATTGTCACTGGCACCTGCAAGTATATCGTTCAGCCGTTTGCAGAGAAATACGGTGTTCCAAGTGACCGTGTAATTGGAGCCGAAATGATAATCCAAAATGGAAAGTTTACCGATCAACCAATGAAACCTATGCCCTACGAAGATGGAAAGCCCGATGCTATCAGAAGATATATCGGTAAGAAACCAGTGTTTGTGGCTGGTAACAGTCCAGGGGATATGGCAATGATGAAATATTGCGATGACACAGCACTTCTGATTGACTGCGGCGATCCCTATCTTCAGCAAAAATCGGTTGAACTGGGATGGCTGGTTCACCCCCAATTTGAAGTGGCTACTTGATCTGTCCAGTCCCACGGATGATATACTTGTAGCTGGTTAGCCCCTCTAATCCCATTGGCCCTCGACAGTGCAGTTTTTGCGTGCTTACTCCTACCTCCGCACCTAACCCAAATTCATACCCATCGGTAAATCGCGTACTAGCGTTAACATATACTGCCGCTGAATCGACCTCTTTCAAGAAGCGTTGTGACGCAGTATAATTATTAGTAACGATGGCATCAGAATGGTGAGATCCGTAAGTTTCGATATGATCAATAGCTTCATCCAGATCAGTGACAACGCGAACGGATAATATCGAATCCAGATATTCCGTCCGCCAATCCTCATCAGAAGCAGGAATCAAGTCAGGACAGATTCTTCGAGCCTTGCCGCAACCACGCAATTCGACCTCGGCATCCGCGAACTTTTGGGCGACAACCGGTAAGAATTTGTCAGCGATGTTTTCATGAACCAGCATTGTCTCCATGGCGTTGCATACCGCTACATATTGCGTCTTGGCGTTTACAGTAATCTTCTCAGCCATCTTCAAATCAGCATCCTGATCAACGTAAACATGACAGATACCATCAGCATGGCCGACAACAGGGATTTCTGATGTTTTCATGATATAGCGGATAAACTCCTGGCTGCCACGAGGTACAATCAGGTCAATCAGATCATGCATTGAAATCATTTGGCGTACTGCTTCTCGGTCAGTAATTTCCACAAATTGAATTGTCTCTTTTAACCCAAATTCTTCCGCCGCCCGACGCAAAGTTTCGGCAATCAGCATATTCGAATGAATTGCTTCAGAACCGCCTCTAAGAATCACGCCGTTACCGGATTTCAAGCAGAGTGCTGACACCTCGACAGTAACATTGGGACGCGATTCGTAGATGACACCAACCAGTCCAATAGGCACTCGCATCACACCAATTTGCAGACCGTTGGGGCGTTCCCATGTCCGCGTCACCTCACCTATTGGCTCCGGTAGACTTGCCACTTGACGCAGATTATCTGCCATGGTGGAGATCTTTTCCTCGTTCAATGAAAGCCTCTTCATTAGCGGTAGTGCCAAGTCGGTTTTTCTGCCGTTTTCCAGATCCATCTGATTGACTTCGATGATCTGGTTCCTCTGCTGCCATACCTGATCTGCCATAGCCAAGAGTGCGCCGTTTCGCACATCTGACGAAACCTGCGCCAACTTTCGCATTGCTATTCTTGCTGATTCAGCTTTTTGCTTGATCATTAGACTTAATTCTTCAGATTTATTTAAGTTTATTTTGAGACTTTGATATTTACCAGATCGCTGACAAGTCAAGACACGTCACTTGCCAGATGATAAATTTGGTCATTGCGGACAGCTTAACACCTACACGCTTCCAGCTATTGAGCGAGTTACCATATGGTTCCAACCACGCAGTACGAGACGAACATCGGTATGCCCGTTTCCATCCTCAACTCTGTCATTACCTGCATAAAGTTGAACAAGCACTGTTTTTCGTGTTTTCAAGGATGTATTCGGCATAGATCCATGCAATGTGAAATAATGAAAAAAAACCACATCCCCTGATTCTGCCTGTAGAACAGTTGCCTTTTCAATCGGATATTGTTTATGTATCTCAGCATTTTGTCCGCTTCCCATCATACCTTCACAACGTCCCAGCTCTCTATGGGAACCTGGATATACGCGAAAACATCCCATCTCATTGGTTGCTTCTGAAACGTGGATGACACCAGCAATCATCGTATCGTCGATGGTTGGAAAGTACTGCCAATCCTGATGCATTGGGAATGCCGACCCTTTCTCAGCAGGTTTCTGAAAAAGTTTTGTGTGATGCAGTATGATGTCGGGACCAAGTATTGCACTAGCAATGTCAAGAAATTTTTCCTGTTGAACAGCATTCAACCATATCGAAGAATATGTCTGCACGTTGTGCGTATGAAAAACAATCGAATCCTCCGGTTCCAAGTCTGCTGTCAACTGACTGCCCCACCGTGCATTAACGTTTTCGTCACCATTTAACAACTGGACGACAATCCGGTTAAAATCGGATTCCATAGCCTCAATTTCATCTGAGGAGTAAACGCCCTTGGCCAAATAATAACCGTTTAGGTCAAAGAACTCTTTGATTTCTCTTGCCATACTCTCTCTTTAATTGTGCTGGTATCTGGCTATAATTTTTCGCCTTAACTGTAGGCAGATGTTAGCAAAAATTTTATCGTTTAGATCCGGTTCAATCTGATTTCAAAATCTTAGCATGGACAATTTTGAAAGTCAACTGCGCAAATGGGCACACAACCTGTGAGTCAATCGGCGAAAATCTTGACAAAACTTCAGCTTAAATGATACCATTCCTGCCTGTTGTGCCCTCAACATGGGCAAACTTAGTTTCAATATATATTGCGGAGAGCACATCTCAAGTAACTGGAAAGTAAAAAATGCTTCAAATGAAAACTTTTTTCCCCACGGAAGACGACTTCCAAGTAAGATGGCATCTGGTTGACGCGGAAGGTCAGATTCTCGGTCGCTTGGCATCACGGATTGCCACGATTCTGCGCGGGAAACACCACCCTGGTTTTACGCCACATTTTGATGCCGGGTTTCGGGTGGCTGTCGTAAATGCCGAGAAAGTTCGCCTAACTGGAAGGAAAGAAGAACAAAAAACATATTTCCGACACAGTGGCTATCCCGGCGGAGAAACACTGACACCGTACAAAGAACAGATGGAAAAGAAACCAGAAGAAATCATTAGGCACGCTGTACGAGGTATGGTTCCAAAGAACCGGCTGGGTAGCAAGTTGATGAAAGGGCTAAAAGTTTATGCCGGGCCGGACCATCCGCACCAAGCACAGAATCCGGAAGTCCTAGAATTCTAACACCTTAACTCAAGTTTATAGGGTAATTTATGTCAACAGAACAATTTTGGGGTACAGGACGCAGAAAAACGTCTGTTGCCCGAGTGCGAATCATACCAAACGGATCCGGAGAGTTTGTGGTCAACAAAAAACCGATTGATGAATATTTTGATCGGACAGATCATGTTACACTGGCGAGAAGCCCACTTGATCTAGTGGAAAAAACAAACAACTTTGATGTCTTTGTTAACGTTAAAGGCGGCGGAATTTCAGGGCAAGCTGGAGCTGTACTCCACGGGCTGTCGCGCGCTATAGTGAAAGCGGACGAATCCTGCAAGTCGACAATAAAGCGGGCTGGTTTTCTAAAACGTGATGATCGTATGGTGGAACGCAAAAAGTTCGGCCGAAAAGGCGCACGCGGCCGTTTCCAATTCTCCAAGCGTTAGATCCTCTCCTTTACAATGTCAAACATAGCAATTCTTGGAACCCAATGGGGTGATGAAAGCAAAGGAAAGATGACTGATTTCCTTGCCGAAAAAGTGGATATTGTAGCCAGATATCAAGGCGGTGATAACGCTGGTCATACCATTGTTGTTGGACAAGAAAAATTCATCTTACACCTGATACCCTCCGGAATTTTGTATCCCAATACGGTTAACGTAATTGGTAACGGTGTTGTCATCAATCTGGAAACGCTCTTCTCGGAAATCAACCATCTGCGTGAGCGTGGGGTTGAAGTTAACGGGAACTTAAAGATTAGTTCGCGTGCTCACCTGATCCTGCCTTATCATAAGCTGATGGAATCTTGGAATGATCTTGGCAGCGGAGTGAAACTTGGCACAACAGCACGTGGAATCGGACCTACCTATTCAGACAAGATGAATCGTTATGCTGGCATCAGGGTAGCTGACCTGCTTGAGTTTGATCTCTTTCGAAAAAAAATTGACTTTAACCTTGAAACAAAAGACTATGCGCTGAGTCAAGTTAGCCAGATCGATAAAGATGCCTTGTTGGAACAATACTACGAATACTCCCAGTTGTTGGAACCGCATGTCATTGAAACTCCTGATTTCATGCATCGAGCCCTAAAAGCCGGGAAGCAAATTCTTTTCGAAGGTGCTCAGGGCGCTATGCTGGATATCGATTTTGGAACTTATCCCTACGTGACCTCCTCGAACACGACTGTTGGCGCTATTTGTACCGGCCTCGGCGTAGGGGTCAAAGCCATAGATCAAGTCTTAGGTGTTACCAAAGCCTACGTCACTCGCGTTGGTGCCGGACCGTTTCCAACAGAAATGCCAGCGGAAATTGATGAAGAAATTCGGGATATCGGCAAAGAATATGGTGCTACCACTGGGAGACCGCGTCGTTGCGGTTGGCTGGATCTTGTTGCATTGCAATACGCTTCTCGAATCAACGGTCTAACAGCTGCCGTACTGTCTAAGGTTGATGTTTTGGATCATCTTGATGAAATTAAAGTTTGTACCAGTTACAAGTGCAATGGCAAAGAATTGGAAGGGTTTCCAACGAGCCTGTCCACACTGGAATCTTGCAGTCCGGTATATGAAACATTACCCGGTTGGAAAACACCAACCGTCGGCATTCGTCAGACAGAAGATTTACCAGAAGATTTAAAGAATTATTGCGGCTTCATCGCCCAATTTCTAGAAGTGCCAATTGCCATAGTTTCTGTTGGTCCTGAGCGGGATCAAACGTTGATTTTAGACGAAACTTTTATCTAAATAATTATTGCATTAAACCTGTCAACCATTTGCGGTTGACATTTGTATTTCGAGTAAGTAATATTTAGAGGTTTTTAAATCGTATGAGTCGTTAGCTCAGTTGGTAGAGCATCTGACTTTTAATCAGAGGGTCGCAGGTTCGATCCCTGCACGACTCAAATTTTAATGCCCTCTTCGTCTAGCCAGGTCAAGGACACCAGCCTTTCACGTTGGTAACGCGGGTTCAAATCCCGCAGAGGGTATGTTGACTGGTGGGGGTAGTTCTTATCCTCGCCAGCAGTTTCCTTTCCACTCTCTCCAAGCCTAAAATCCACTTCCATTTTACGGTCAGGATAAGCTGTTATCCTTTCTATCAGTGCGTGTAGTGCCAATTTGCGAGAATCGTCTTGCTGTAATTCCTGTTTCAGGAGTTGTCTAAATCTGTCCAGTGTCACTGGCTCGGCATTTTTTCCCTTCTTTAATTGGGTTAACCGCTGATCCAGCTGTCGCTTCATCTCTATCTTGAGACGCACCTACTCTACCGAGATCATTATGCTTGTCATACAGCTGGATAATCGCTACATACCGTCCACCTTGACTCTATATCTTTCCAGCAATTATAATTCTAGTAATTTCACTAGTAGTTGGAAACACGAAAAGCCTCCTCGATCCAGAGTCAACGTTACCTGAGCCAGTTTATAGTTTAGAGTACTTACCCTTTCTACCAGTAAGCTCCACTATTCTTAGGAGATATACAATGAGCAGCACAACCAAACCTCAACGTGATTTTCATCCTGACCGACGATCAGGGCTACGGTGATCTCTCCTGCTTGGGAAATCCAGTTTTGCATACACCAAACCTGGACCAACTATATAGCGAAAGTGTCCGCTGTACCGACTTCCACGTGGCACCTGTTTGTACACCCACGCGGGGCGAACTGCTGACCGGACGAGACGCATTATATAATGGTGCCTCTTTTGTCTGCATGGGGCGGGCACTACTCCGACCCGATTTGCCCACTATGGCTGATATTTTTGCTGACAACGACTACTATACAGGTCATTTCGGCAAGTGGCACCTAGGTGATAACTATCCCTACCGCCCCCAAGATCGTGGGTTTCAAGAAACCATTCACCATCCTTCCTGGGGTATTACCTCTGCCGCCGACTATTTCGGCAACGACTACTTCGACGATCACTACCGCCACGGCGATCAGATTAAGCAGTATCAAGGCTACTGTACCGACATCTGGTTTGAACAAGCCATGGATTGGATCAACCGCTGTGAGAATCAGCCCTTCCTAGCCTATATCGCCACTAATGCACCCCACGGTCCATTGTGGGTGCCGGACCACTACCGGGATCCCTATCGGAACCAGGTCAAAGCCAACGAGGCCAGTTTCTTCGGCATGATCGCTAACATCGACCAAAATCTTGGCCGACTGGACCAGTATCTGCATCAGAATGGACTACATGAGAATACAATCCTGATTTTCATGACCGACAATGGAACAGCTTCAGGAGAGAATGTGTTTAACGCTGACATGCGGGGCAAAAAGTCGTCGCTCTACGAGGGTGGCCACCGTGTTCCATTCTTTATCCGATGGCCTGACGGTAACATTCAGGGCGGGCGTGATGTTGAGTGCTTGGCCCGAAGCACCGATCTGCTGCCTACTCTGATAGACCTCTGCAAACTTAATTTACCAGATGGGCTAACCTTCGATGGTCTATCATTGGCAGACTCACTGCAAACAGGTCAACCGGTCTCAACTGAACGAGTTTCCGTCATCCAGTTCGGCCATCGTAATGAAGGTATCTGGGGCTATACGGCTGAAGACCAAGCCGCCGTCATGTGGCAGAATTGGCGACTAGTCAACGGCCACGAACTCTACAATGTCAACATCGATCCGGGCCAAAACAACGATCTGTCTGCAGAGCATCCTGACATCGTTAGTCAATTGCACGGACACTATCAGGCTTGGTGGGATGGTGTGGGACAAAATCTGAACCACTATCATCCGCTGACCATCGGCACGGCCAACGAAAATCCGATGCGACTCTGTAGTTGCGATTGGGCCTGGGTCTATGCCGACAACCAGAACAACATTCGCGGTTGTGTAATGGACAGCGGCACCTGGCATGTAGAGGTAGCCAAAGAGGACCGTTACAGCCTGACACTGCGTCGATGGCCTCAAGAGTCAGGGCTCGGTATCTCCGCATCAGCACCAGTGATGCAGGGAGTGGATGGCTTATGGCCGGAAGGCAAGGGACTACCAGTGGCCCCTGTCTGGTTACAAGCAGGTAATATCAAGCAACAGCAACCCGTTGTGCCGGATGCCACCCAAGTAACGTTTGAGACAGAACTAAAAACGGGCGCCACCACCTTCAAGAGTTGGTGGTATAATGCAGAAGGCGACACATTAGCCGGAGCCTACTACCTGACAGTCGAGCGATTGAGCGGTTAGAACCAGTTTTAAAATGGAAAGTAAGAGATCCCAGAGTTTAAGCCAAGTTGTAAATAAACTAGGATCTGATTTTAATAGCCGATCAATTAACTCCATATTCGACGATCACAAACCTCATCTTCCCATCCAGAAAAGCCACAAAATCTAGATTCCCCCTTTTAACAGTATAAAAATGCCATACCACGGTTACATGACGGTGTTTTTCCATGGGGTTTTCTTGGCTTTCTCTTGGGATTTTCCTAGAGCAAACAATTGAGATTTGGTGAGTTTGCTAATATTAATAGGATTAAGTTAGCCTATGTATCCCCTAATGTTTCAGCAATGGTATTATTGAGATTATCTGGATTCTATATCCGTTTAGCAATCTGACGATAAAGCTCGCTACTTAGGCTTCGTCCATATCTTTAGTACACACATCTAAGATTTAGGTGTTGAACCAGAGTTTCACAACTGAAACCCAAACTTTGATCCGTAGGAGTACCTGTCAGGTAGTCAGGTAAAAGGTCAACCTATCATCGCCCAATTGATCTTGAACCGGCCAGTTTCTCGTTGGTTGAGTCAAGATCCGCCGGCTGGAGTACATCGAAAACCCAACACCGCTGTTCGCTGGCCGCCCACTCGACCGCCAGGGGCGAACCGAATTTGGTTATCAGGCCTACTGCTACGTGCAGCCTAAACTATTGTCGATGTGCTGACGTGGGTTGTTCTCATTTCTTTATTTGGTGTCTACCTATTCTAGCCCTGCCACCTTTCCACCGTTGGTCCTAGCCCCTCCGTCTTCAGCTCCTCCTGTAGTGCCACCGAGTCGCGCACCTCCTCGACGAACCGCCTCCACAGCCCGATGAGGCCGGACACCTCGGCTCTGGTTCTACCGCGGAACGCCCGTGCCGTGCCGTGCGCTCCACCGCCCAGCGTCGGTGGCAGCTGGCGAGCCATCCCGCAGAAACAGATGCTAGCGAGCTCGCACTCGACCAGCAGCGGCTCCAACACATCCGGATCCTTGCCTAGCACGCGCAGGTAGGCAGCGAGGAACGCCAGCTTTCTTGGGTTGCGGCCGCTACCCTTGGCACCATCACCGCAGAAGTGGTAGGCGAGGTCCTGTACCGCCTGGCTCACGCACGTGCCCTCGAAGTCGACGCACAACAACCCGCCAGCCGCGTCGAGGATGTTGCCATGGTGGAAGTCGCCGTGCGTCGTCACGGCGCGCGCCGCAACCGGGTGAGCGCAGACGAGCGCGCCCAGCTCCAGGTACTCCGCTAACAGGTCCTCCCGGCCGTCGTCTCCCTCCGCCATCAGAGGGCCGAACGATTCCCGAGGATCGTGCATATGCGCAAAGTAGCCCCAGATGTGGCTCGCGCGGGGAGCCGCCGCCATCCTCGGATGGGCAGAGATGACCTCCTGCCGGTACTCCTCAAACCAGTTGCACGGCAGCTGGTGGACGTGGGCGAGCAGCTCTCCGATCCTCGCCCACTCCTCGACGGTGCCCGTCCGCCCTCTCGAGTCACGAAAGCTATGCCCGCGGATGTTGTCCGCAGCCCCGTCCGCCCACTCGTCAATGTGCCAGCCGTCGCCAGCCGCGAGCCGTCGTGGCCCGAGCCCGTCCGTGGAAAAGACCCTAGTCGCCGCCGCCATCCGGCGTACGAAGTAGGACGCACGATCCACTACCGGCTTGAGCCGACAGTGCAACGCAACAGCTGGCGGACGGGGCTGCGGGGTGCACGCGTGTGTGACAGCCACCCTATAGGTCTTGCTACCTCCGCACCCACTCACATCCTCCACCTCAACAAGGTCTGCGTCGGCGCTGCGCCAGCCCGGGTCCACAGCCAGCGCGTGCGAGACGAGCTCGGCCAGCGAGCGGCTGCTCGCCCCGGGTTGGAGAGGCCCCGGCTCCTGTTGCAACACCCCGTCCATTATCTTGACATGCCACATAATCTATAGTCGTTCCATCTGATCAAAGTACTGACACTCCAACCAATAGTGACCGCTGCTACCTTCCATCTTGATCATTTTCAGCTCTACCAACTTTACCTGTCGCTCAATTTACCAGTTCAAGTCAGCCTGATAAGGATCAAAACCAAGCTGGATAATCTCCGCCGTTACTTGCTCTATTTGGCTACCCACTACTTTCGCTTCCAGACTATGACTCTTTAACCCTACTCCTAATGTGACCACTGCTATTTGCTGCCCGAAGGCCGGCGACAGTGGCAGACTGGAAATATCGGCCGGGATGCGTCGTTCGCAGGGCACATAAGTCTAGTAACTCTTTGGTAATCCCGTTGCTATTGACGTCAATCCGTAGCGATTGAGATTCATGTGCTCGCATCCATTCCATCTTGTTTTTGGTCTGGCTGAAAGTCTGCTCAACCGTCTCATTGACTCATATGTGGCCAAAGAAGAGGTGGGAGTAAGAAATGAAGACGT
>JYMV01012349.1_pt1 | contig 17890 bp, 18 predicted proteins | sample 338911 | NCBI WGS metagenome assembly JYMV01 (sample SAMN03354496, study PRJNA234377) | hydrothermal vent metagenome | biome: Deep sea; feature: Hydrothermal plumes at the Eastern Lau Spreading Center, Western Pacific Ocean; material: Seawater | place: Tonga | collected 2009 | depth 2000 m m
ATCATGCTAACCACTTTCAATCTGCCATTTTGCAGTGTTGCGCCTTTGGTGAGTGGGACAAAAGTCGTTGCACCCAAATGGGATTGCATTTCTTCTTCCCACATAGCGGTGTAGGTTGCGGGTAGCTCTGGCTTTGATTCTGTCTTGTCCAGCTGGAGTACTTTTTTGATCAACTCCTGCGCTTCATTAGAAATGCTCGCTTTTTGTCCCCAGTCATGTAGTGCGCGGCAAAGGGATTCCAGATCCTTTTTCGAGAGCCTCTTAAGTTTTAGCGCTGTGTTGCCGCCCGACCGGAAATAGAGTCGCATCGTCCAGTGTGCCATCGACTCGATATCGTATGGATCAGCGTTGCCGCGTAGCATCTTTCGAGAGAGAGAGATGGAACTTAGATCGTTCCACTTTCGCGAGCGGCGGAAGTGCATCGCAGGCGACATCAGAAGCGGGAAATTCAGTCGGGTCTCGGTGAGGAGTATGCGAGTATGCGGACCTGCAATTGCGTACAAGAACGCGAGAAGAGCGCCCACTCCGTAAGCACCTGCGACGATATACTCATCCATGCGGTATGGCTCCGTCACCGAGGAGAAGCGAGTGCAGCAGGTGCAGACAGCACCACAGTGACAGTCGCTGCAAGTCATCGGCGCAGAAGTCTTTATCGTTTTGACATGGGAGAAGTTGAGTCCCCTATCTAGTCCATACTTAACTATGTCAATGGTCCGTCGCGCTGTTTCGAGCGGTATCTTGGTTCCAATTGCAGCAGCGCCGAACAGGCTCATCGTCAGGAAAAACGAGAGTAACCAGACAGGCAGCACATGATAGCGAAGGACAAACTTATTGCGACTCACCGTTCGATCCTCGAAACTGGGCAGTGTTTCGATGATAAGGTCGAGCCGTCAGAGAATACAGATGGCTAGGTGCTACAGAGTTCCAGGACTTCGGATAGAACTGCTCTGGGGTTATGGATAGTACTTTTCGATTGCGCGAATCTGAATCGCTTTCACAGCATTGGGATCAATGTCATACGTGACGGCACAACGGTGTTCGAGTGTAGGTGCCATGGATCTTTCGCGAACTTGGATGAGCCTTTTTTCAATCCTTTTCACGATTTTGCTGTTTTCATCACAACCGCACTCGTCTTTCGAAATTTGCAAAGCTGTTGTGAGTTCGCGATCTGCTGTTTGCCAGTCACTAGCGCGCGCTGCAATTCTGCCTGCCTCGTAATGGAGGTCGCGGCTGCGGTTTGGTTTGTCGGCCGTATGTTCTTCAGCACAAGAAATGCCGCCGCGGATGAACATTTGAGCCAGTCTGTAATTGCGCTTAAATGCGTAAATGCGAGCGGCGCGGCGATATTCTCTCTGCGCCATTCTGTGCCCGAATACTTTGTGGTCGAAATTGATCACCGCATATGTGCGAGCAACGCTTTCCGGGCTTCCGTCCAGCGCGAACCAGCTCAGACCGGACAGGAAAAACATCGAATATGCGATGAGTGGGATGGGAAGAAGGAGGCCGATTGTGCGGATGAAATTGGCGGTGCCGATTGAAATGCCGAAATCAGCAGGATCGATGAACTCCGGCGGGCGGCGGAAATCGTTCATGCCGTGATGGGCAAGCGCGCCGTACAGGAGGAGAGGGGCGGTAAGAGCAAGTAAGACGACGCCGCAGCAGCTTATGGAAGCATGGATAAGAACCACAGCACCAACGAAGATGGCGGTGGTCAGGAAATAAGCGGAGGTGAGGCCGATTGAGATTCTTCTCTTGCGTTCGAAGCTCATGATGCGTTCTCCATAGTTGGCTTTGCGGCGCCAATAGGACCTAAAAAGTAGGAGGGACACTCCTGCGTAATTTATATATGCCCACGGGCTATGAAGGGTTTGCGCAGCGCAGATTAATCCTTGCCAGTCGCGCGAATTGTGCGAAATGGCTTGCTCACGCGATTTTGCTTCTACCGCGGTTTACCGTATTGGTCGATTTCGGGGCGCACGAACTGCCGCGTCCATTCTTCCGCGTATGCTGAGAACGTGCCTTTGCTGCGCAATTCTCTGAGCGCACGCAATTGACCTTCTGAAGCGTAAACGTCGCCTTTGTTGATTCCATACACAAGCAGAGCACCGCGGAACATCGCCTCTCCGACAATCGATCTCTTCGTATCGTCCGAGCCGTCTTCGTGTGCTTGAATTGCTTTGGTTGCCTCTTCCGGCGTTTTGTTGATGAGGAAATTGCCGTGATAGCCGTCGTCCATGGTGATTAACGCGTGACCAATATCTTTCTTGCCATGCCAGCTGTCGACCATTTCAGGCTTCTCGTCTTTGTCGAGAATTGGAACGCCGCGCGCTCCGAGACGCAGCTTGACCTCGGACCAGAGTCTGCATTTTTCAACTTCGGTGAGATTCTCCATCTTGCCGATGTCTTTCATGATGTTGGATATGTCGTTAAATCCAATCTCGCCGTCTTTCGTTCCGTCTGGTTTCAAACCGTCTTTGTATTTGTTGATCAGTCCATCCGCTTGTCCGTTTACTTGTTTCAAGCGCCAATCAGGAATGCCTGAGAAATCGACCGGCAGTTTTGTGATCTTCTGGTCTGGGAATCTGTGGGCCTGCCCTTTGTCGTCATAAGCCACGACATTGTCCGGCCCGCACTCCATTTTTTCGCGCACAACCTTTCCGTTTTGAGAAACTGTAGACAGCACGTCGTTCTTGCCATTGTTGTTGGCGTCGCGGCACACCGCTGAGTCAACGATGACTGGCGGACCGTTCTGTCCGTCGAACTGCCTGGTCGCCGCATCAGTTCCGGTTTGCCCACCAGCGGCAAGTTTGAGTGTGGCGCTGAAATCCATGGGATTGCTTCGCAGCGTATTGCCCAAATCCGCGTCGCCACTGGGCGACGGATTTACAATCCGCGAGTCGGTTGCATCGTTGCCTGGTTTGGAGGACATAGTAAATAGATTCCTAGCGAAAGCGCCTTTTAATTCATTCCCGTAACCAGCTCGCCGGTCACAACGCTTTTCGATTTAACACTCTGCCAGTTTGCAGAGAAAGTGTGGCAAGAGTGTGAAGTCGATTATTAGACGTCTCCCTTGTCACGTTTTTTCTGCTGTTCGATTGTTTGTGCGTTTTGGCGGAACTGGCGCCGGCTTTTGTTAAACGCCGCCACGTCGAAATCCACGGGGTCTCTGCGGGTCGCCGGTTGAATTTGCCCGTGCGTGACGATTCGACCGTCGCCCAACCCGTAGCGATCTTGCAAGTACGAAACCAGCCGGGTCAATGCCATCTTCTGTGCGTAGGTATATTGCTGCTCGCCTGTACGAACGATTTCAATTCCGACCGAATTCTGGTTCTTCACGCCTCTCCTGGTCAGGCTGTCATTGACGTGAATTGTCGCCTTGTCGGGGCTAGCAGTCGTGTAGATTTTTCCGTCGCGGTCCACTACAAATTGCGTGCCGGGATTGAGGCGTCTGCCGTTGTCGCCACGATTATTCCAGCTGTCGATGACGCGCTCTGCATTCGCCGGATGCTTAGTCTCTGTCGAATGCAGCACGATGAATTGCACGGGACTTGTGCGTTCAAAGACACTTCCTTCAAGAGGTTTTCGAATGAAGACTCCATCGCGCACAAGTTCTGTGTAGCCAATGTGTTTGGCTGTTCCTTGCCTGAAGTCCTTTCGGTGCTCGGAGTGTGGATTTGGTTTTTCAATGCCGCTCTCGGTTGAACGTTGTGAACCTTCTGGCTTGCGCGTTAAGTCCGGCTTCCTCTGGTTTTCCGATCGAGAATACAAACCAGCCAAAATCTCGTTGCGCAAAGCCTCTGCAGGGTCCGAAGATTCAGATTGCAAGACCTGCGCCGGCATTTCAAAATGCTGAGAAATTCTCATAAACCTATATGCGCGTGAAGATTCCCAGATTTCAATCTGAGACAAATCGGAAAAGGTGGCTGCATCTCATAAGTGTGCAGAAAAAGTGTGGCATAACTGTTAACGTCCGCAAGGTCATATCGCCTTTAAAACACTTCTGGAAAAACAGCGTATGAGCGCATCCGAATACCTGGAAAATGCAATCAAGCTTCTGAAAGAAGAAAAGGAACACGATGCAATTGTGCTGCTAAATAAGGCACTGGACCTTGAACCAGAATGTGGAAGGCTCTATTTCTGCCGTGGTGAGGCTTTTCGAGCACTTAATCGGTTTAACACGGCGCTGAAAGACTTTGAGAAAGCTGCCGAGCTTGGGATCGTTTCATTTGATTTTTGGCTTGCAATGGGCATCTGCCAGCTGAAGACAGGATCGTTCGCTGAGGCGGAAGCATCGCTCAACCATGCTTTGGAGTCTGACGCAGAAAACGCAGATGCTTATTACTGGCGCGGAAGAAGCTACTTTGAGTTGAAGAACTACGATAGCGCTATTGCAGATTTATCTAGGGCAGTTCAACTTGACGATGATAACCAAGGTGCAAAGGCATTTCTTTCATTGTCTCGTTCCGCATCTATTCCCATCGCGCCGCCTCCTCCAATTGATTGGAACAATATGCCGAAGTCTTCTTACTACAAGAAGGCGCATAGGGATGCGAAGGCTTTACTAAAAGAATCGTTCTTCTGGTCAATTGATGAATACGGTCCAATTGGCGGTGATCTTGGCATGGACTGCATGGAAATGCTTTGGAAATGGAGAAAGAAGAACCCCGCGGAATCAATGCGCAAATTTCTTGACGCATTGCTTTACGATTGGGGTTACGACTTTGTCGTTATTGCACAAATCGCTAATGGTGATCCATCCCATTGTGTAGGTGAACTCCATTCAGTCGCGAACATCTACGATGACACGTTAATTGCAATCTCTTTTGGTCAATTCATGGTGGACGGCTTCCTGGATGACGAACTTCGACTTCTTGTGCTTCCCGCCATAGAGAGGCAGTCCCAGCAAATGGTTCTAGACTTCAGAGCCGGAGATACCGATTATGCTACGTCTAGGCAAAAGATCAAGGAAGCTCTGTTGCAAATGCCAGACCCGCCGTGGAAAAGGTAATGAGTCTGGTTCTAGAACATTTTTACCGCAAACATTAGAAGTTCACATTTAGATATGAGTCGATGACCCTGTTCTCTTTTACAACGAGGCACAGATCAAACTGACTCGCAAAGAAAAGGCATGAGTTTGAGTAGTATGGATCGCCAGAGTTGGGAGTGGCGTGTTCACCTAGGTAGTACTCAACACTCTTTAGTGGCATTCCTACTAAAGTTTTACCAAAAACCAGATCGGCAGCGTATCTGAGTCGGTCGGATTCTGGAGCCGCTTTCCAGCTTTTTAGAGCATAGTCGCCTATAAATTTATCAAAGGCGGTTGGAACCCGTCTTTGGTATCCATATGCATTTACTCCAGCTGGTTTCCACGACAAATACCTAAGTCGCGATGCCCAAATGTGAAATTGAAGTGTAGGCAAGACCCAACAAATTACGAAGAAGAGCAAACACACCACGAGTAATGGTTTCTTGAAGTGCAATTTGACACCGACCAACAGACGCTTGTAACTTCAATACCACTATAGGTTAGTTAGCTCTAGTGGACAAAATGTTTACTCCGGGCTGTATTCCGGGCGTTGCTTTGGGGCTTTCTCGTCGAGCTTTAAGTGCGGCATCAATTCCAAAAACAATTCATCGATTGTTTTCGGATTGGCGATAACCTTTTTTGCGCCTAGGTCTAACGCTCTTTGCCCGTCGCTGCCGTTTTTGCCAATGAACAAAATCGGAATCACCCCAAGCTCGTCGTCAGTGCCCAGCTCAGATAGAAGATCAAAGCCGCTGCCGTTGATTAGATCTTCATCTGTGACTACGAGGTCCGGCATGTTTTTGTTGGTGAGGTACAACGCCAAAGAAAGGTCCGCAGCCACAACCACGTTGTAATCCAGCGACTGGACTGCTTCTTTGGCTAGCTCGCCAATTCGCTTGTCCTTGCTGGCGATGAGTATGTGCCTGCTCATGAACCCGGAAACCCTGCTACCTTATGTGTTTTGGTCTTGTCTAGTCCGGCAGAGACCAAATGCGAATTGATTTATCATTGCTCCCCGTCAGTGCCTGACGGCGGTCCGGCGTGAAGGCTTCGCTCCAAATGCCGAAATTGAGTCCTTTGAATTCAACCAATTCTTTGCCCGACGAAAGCTCCCAGGTGCGAATTGTTTGGTCCAAGCTGCCTGTAATCGCGCGGTCGGAGCCCTCTACAAAAGCGACTTTTACCACCCAATCTTTGTGTCCGTCAAGCGCTTGTGTCTTTTCACCTCTCTCAACGTCCCAAACTTTCGCGCTCAGGTCACGGCTTCCGGTGAGAACTCTGCCACCGTCTCCTGAAACTGCTACTGAGAGAATGCTGTCACCATGCGCTGCGAGCGAACGGATTTCTTTCTGCGTGCTGAGGTCCCAGATTTTCAGAACGCCGTCATCAGAGCCTGTGACCGCTTTATTGTTGGAGAGAAACGCGACGCAGCGCACTGGTTGTGCATGCCCGACCAGTGTCATTACTTCTTTTGCGTCAGGCAGGGAAAGGACTCTGGCTGTGCGATCGTAACTACCTGTTATTGCACGTTTTCCGTCTGCAGAAACATCAACGCTAGTGATCAGATTTGTATAACCGCGGAAACATGCGACTTGGTTGCCACTTTCCACTTCAAAAACGCGCACAGTGCAATCGTCAGACCCGGATACGATGTATTTCTCATCAGGCGTGAAGGCGACACAGTTAACTTGATTCGTGTGTCCAGGGTACATGCGAATTTGTTTTCCCTGAGTTACATCCCACAAGCGCACTGAGTTGTCGGCGCCGCCGGATACCGCTTTCGTACCGTCTTTGGAGACGACGATGCTCTTAACCCAGTTGATGTGCCCATTCATTTGTTTCAGCTCGGTAGCCGTTTTTGTCGGAGCCGATGAAGTCGACGGGGAATCGTAAGAGCTGGTTGTGTCTGTATCAATTTTTGTCTCGCTGGCCGCGGGCGGTTGGCTTACGGCTGTTGGCGCAGGCTCCGCACTCGAGGCTGTGGCTGCTGTCGCTGCGCTTGCTGCGGCGCCGGATGTCGTGGCTGTCGCGGAACCATCTGCGCCAGGAGTTGCCATTGTAGGCGCCGGATATGTAGCAACAGGAGGTTCCGAGCTTGCAGTCGACGTTGTACCGGCAGCTCCGGGCGCAGCTGCGGCTGAGTAAGAACTTGAATTTTGACTTGCTGTTTCGCCTTTATTGCTTGCGGCGTCTGGCTTTGCCGCATCGCCAGTTGGAACCATCCATTCGGGTTTCGGTTTCTCAGCAACTGCTGATGCGGTTGCAATAGGCTTTACACCGAGCTTGCTTTCCATATCCGCAATTACTTTGTTGATGCTTTCCTCTTCCGCAGTGCGTTTCTGCAGTTTGTAGAGTTGCGACATCAATCGCAATGTCTTCAAAACGTGCTCGTCCTGTGGTCCGAAGAGCTGCGCCTCTTTCATGCAAAGGGTCAGCTGTTTCTCGGCGTCTTGCAATTCACCTGACTTCAAAAGCCGGTTGCCGAGGTCGTAAAAGGTTTCCCAGGCGAGTGAATTGCCGGCCGCCATAGCTTGTAGCGCGGGCAACAAGGTCATGGTCGAGGCGAGGAAGACGTAAGTTGCACTGCGCCGTTTGTTGGTCCATCGAGTTGAAATCACTGGCTGTCAAACCCCTCTGGTTCCGTGAGAATCCCCATATTTTATCCGGTGGGTATCTTTTCTTCCATTGATCTTGGCGGTTTTTGAAGTTCAAACCGGCGAGATTCTATTGTCGCTTGGTATTGCATATGGTGGCGCTGGTTGCGGTATTTTCGAAATTGTTGTTGTGCTCTGCGGGCCTTGACGTGCGAACTTTCCTTGTCAGGTTGGCGTAAAGTTGCGAATATTGATTGAACAATTTTCTCCAATTCAAAACAAACTCGTTTCCATCGGGTATAAAAGAATCGAACATATATAGACGGCGACGCCGGTTGTCAGGCATGGCGTGGATAAATACCTCATGGCATCGCCGTAAGAGCCGTGCAAATCGACGCGACATTTAGACTCTCCGGGAGGAGTTATGCAGAAAAGGTCCTTTGGCAAAACCGGCATGGAAGTCAGCGTTCTTGGCTTCGGTGGTGCAGAAATCGGTTTTGAAGGGGCCAACGCAGCCGCTGTGAGAGAAATTCTCAGTGCCGCTCTCGACGCCGGCTTGAACGTCATCGACACTGCTGAGTGCTACATGGACAGCGAAGAGCTTATTGGGGAAGCCGTTTCGTCGCGCCGTGATGACTTCTATCTCTTTACTAAGTGCGGACACAAGTGGACCTACACTGAGGAAGCTTGGGGCGCAGCCGATATCGCCGAGAGCTTGGAACGTAGCTTGAAACGGCTCAAGACTGATTATGTAGATCTGCTTCAGCTTCACAGCTGCAGTAAGAAGATTTTGCAGAAAGGCGAGTGCATCAAAGCGCTTCAGAAAGCCAAAGAAGAAGGCAAGGTCCGATTCATTGGTTACAGTGGGGATGGCGACGATGCGCTGTATGCGATCAAGACCGGTGCATTCGATGTATTGCAAACATCTTGCAGCATTGCTGATCAGGAAGTAATTGAAAAACTTTTGCCACTAGCAGGTGAGAAGGGCATGGGCGTGATTGCAAAACGTCCGATTGCCAACGCCGCATGGCGCTTTCCTAGTCGCCCGCAAAACAACTACCTGCACGAGTACTGGGAGCGTTTGAGAGATCTCAAATATGACTTTATCAACGGAAACACAGATGCTGCAGGCGAAACAGCTTTGCGCTTTACGCTCTCTTGTCCGAATGTTCACACGATGATTGTCGGCACAACCAAACCAACTCGTTGGTTGGAAAACGCTAAAATTGTCGACAAAGGAAACCTCTCGGAAGCCGAGTTCGAAAAGATCCGCGCCCGCTGGAAACAAGTAGCCCGCAAAGACTGGGTCGGTCAGGTTTAAGCTGAAACGTCGTCGCCGTCTGTTTTACAGCGTAGGGGCGACGCCATGCGTCGCCCGGTCGAGTAAACAATCGATTAGGCAATTATGTTTGAACGTTTTACCGAATCAGCAATCAAAGTCATCATGCTCGCGCAGGAAGAGTCTCGACGCCTGGGTCACAACTTTGTTGGTACCGAACAAATCTTGCTTGGTCTCATTGGCGAAGAAAACGGAGTTGCTGCTAAGTCACTCAAAGAATGTGGATTAACTCTTGCGGCTGCACGTGCTGAAGTGGAAACAATTATCGGCCGAGGCTCTTCTCGTATTTCAGTTCAAATACCATTCACTCCACGCGCGCGAAGAGTTCTAGAATTGGCGTGGAGAGAAGCTAGATTGCTTGGTGACGACTACATTAGCAATCAGCATCTCCTGCTTGGAATTTTGCGCGAAGGCGCCGGTGTAGCGAATCAGATTCTCGACAATCTAAAGGTAGACAGAAAGCTTCGAGTTCTTGTGCTTGAAGCTATGGGCAAAGTCGATTGTGATGAATCTCATTCTCCTGTCCTGCCGGAAGATACTTCGACCATCATTGCCGATGGTGGCTATTTCTGGTTAGACGAGAATTCTAAAGCAGTTATTGAGCATGCGCGAGGGATTGCGGAAACATTCGGTGCAAGTGTAATTGAAGAAGAGCATTTGTGTTTGGCTTTGCTCCGGGACAGTGATTTGATGCGGTGCGTAAAGAGCGCTGCCGAGATTAGTCTCTCTGAGCTGCGCAGGAAACTGATTTCTAAGTTGCAATATGGAGATGCGGCTCCCAGTAAATCGATGAAGTTTTCTCCGTCGGTCCGTGCAATCTTGGCGAACGCTTGGCACCTATCTGAGGAAAGAAAGTCCTACTGGGTGACGAGAGAAACTATCCTGTTTGGAGCATTTCAACACGAGGATGGCGTTTTTAGCAGTGTAATGCGATCCGCTAATAGTGATCCGCTTGCAATATCTAAATCTTTACTTGAATCGATTGAAGCAAGTCGAGATGACGATTCTCTCGATAAGGCTGAGTCTTCACCTGCGATATCTCCAACTGAGAAGGATGCTTGGAGCACAGGTGGATGGTTCATTACCCTCGTGGTTTCTGCGTTGCTAATTTACGCAATCTATCTCACGGACCACGAGAAGTTCGTCCTTATGGCGCCGGTTCTCTTGCTCATCTGTTTTGTGATCTTCGCCGTTCTTCTGTTCAGAAAAGCGGTTCTTAAATAACAGAATTCGTTTGTATAAAACTACGGAATTATTCCGTGTTCGCGCATGACTTTGTCCATGTTGTCGTCGATGATGTGCGCATTGGTTTTGTCGACCTCGGCGCCATGCGGAAGCAGAGATGTTTTCAGCTCGTTCATGCGCTTGGCTGATTCCTTTTCGCCGCGATCTAGGTGCAATTTTTCTTGCGCCTGAATTTCTTTGAGAAGGCGATGTTTCGCTTTTTCGCTTGAAACTTCCAGAAGCGGAATTGAAACAAACACCCAGTTTTCAGCGCTGGACATGTCACCACTCTTGTGTGAATGCTCGGCTAGCAAAAGGTAGGTATTGAGCCTGTCTTCGGGAGTGATGCCAAAACAGTAATCTTGAATGTCGAGAATTTCTTGGAGATAAGCACCAGCTTCTTTGAGATCGTCCATCAATAAATTACTGCGCACTAAGCTCGAAAGCGAGCGAACGGATTCCGGATGGTTGTAGCCGAAGAGCCGCTCTGTGAGGTCCATTTCTTGCTTGCGGAAGCGAAGCGCATCAACATATTTGCTGCGCTCTTCCAGCATGTCGGCAAGCTGCTGTGACAGTTCGCGAAGACGAATGGAATTGCGCGGATCGTGTTCTTCGATATGTTCAAACTCTTGCAAGAGCAATTCCAACTGCTCATCAGCTGTTTGTTTCGCTTTCTCCGCGGGGGCTGAACCCTTCAGTTGATTGATGCGTGCAGTGAGCTTTAAAACTTCGTGAGGCGCAATTGACTTGTCTTGCTCGAAGAGCACCAACGCTTTGCTCAGCAAATCAACAGCAGCTGAAGTCTGTCCCATTTGTAGATACACTTCCGCGAGCGATTCCAAAATGCGGATGGATAGCGGGTTCTTGACGTTTGGTTCACCGACGAGATTTAGTGCTCTAAGCAGAAGTACTTCTGCATCGTTGAATCGCTCCATCCGTTTCAACAAATCGCCGAGATCGAAAAGTGATTCAGCCAGTGTTGGATGTTCCGATCCGAAAATTGCTTCTTTCTTTTTAAGTGTCCGCCGCATCAGTGTTTCAGCCTCGGGCAAATTGCCTAGCATGACTTCGGCTTTTGCCAGTTTTGCCAAAAGATTGGCCATGGATGCACTCTTCACTTCGCCTGCTGCTTTGCGAAGAACGGCTGCACGAGAGAAGAAAACCGCCGCGCGATAATGCTCTTTGCGCAACAAATAGACGTTTCCCAAGGCCTCCAGAATGGTGCTAACAGCAAGGTTGTCTCTCGGTGAAGCGCATTCGAGCGCGTTGAGAGTTTCAAACAGAATCGCTTCAGCCTCGGTATACGCCGAACGCTTCGCGAGCAGCTCGGAAAGTCCTTTGACCGCTAGTGCACGCGGTGCGTGCGCAGACTCGTCTTTCTTTGTTTCGTCAAAAAAAGAACGATAGAGACGTTCTGCGTCTGCGACCTGACCCTGCGCCAGCGCCTCTTCTGCAGCCTGTTGAAATTGTTGCCAACTCATAGAATCAAAGGATCGCCAGTGTGATGCCGATAAAGAATTTGCACGCCTATATTAGCTTGCAAGACTAGCGTTTTGCTTATCGCTAGTGCATAGCATGATGTTAACACGGCGCAGCTTTGCGAGCCGCAATTACTTCTGAGTCGAACCTTTCGTGTGCCTGTCGTCTATTGGGCGATGCGGGAATAGGCTCTGCCGCGGCACGATGGAGGATCTACGCAGGGGTTGCCGCGCAGTCCGTTGCGTCCGATTGCGTGTGCTTCGTCATCTATCATTTGACCCGCATAAAGCACTGTCGGCGGAGCTTGTGTGTAAACCTGAGTCTGCTGCATCTGTTGTGGCATCATCAATGGCGCGCCGGCTTGGATGTATTGCGGTGGCGCTATGGGTTGTACCATTGGCTGCGCCATGGGTTGGGCCATTTGCGGCTGCATTGCTGTTGCTTGTGCGTAGACTGCTTGTTGGTCGTCGGGAACCGCGACTGGTCCGCTACTCGGCAGGTTTTCCATAGCATGAGCAGCGCCCGGTCCAGCGTGGTCGACGTGTGCGGCCTGGGGACCTTTATTCATCATGCCTACTGCGCCGCAGTAGACGAACGTTACTACTCCGCCGATAAAAATTCCGAGGAGCAAGAGAATGATTTTGCTTAGGACTTCGCCGTTGTCTTCGGTTGGTTGCATGATACTCAAAGCTCTCTACCATTCAACAAGAGGTGACAATCGAATCTATTGTATGGATGAGAGACCAAAAGACCATGGTGAAAACCGCAAGGGCGCTACGTAGGCGGCCTTTTGGGTTGGTTGGACGAAGCGGTGGAAACCCCGTAAGGCTCGCAGTAAGGGAGGTTTGGACATTTCGCCTGGTGCGAAAATGCTCCCAAAAACTCTGTTTAAGTCTGTCTCAGGCGTTAAAGAGGGCTAGCGGGCACTTAAGCAGAAAATCTTTGATGCTCGGCGTATCCTTCAATGGGTCGGTCATCGCCTTGAACGCGCTGTTGAACGATGACTCGCCTATGTTCAGACCGCTGATCAAAGCGCTTCCTACGTTCTCGATTGGAGCGCTAAGCCCAGCATCACCTACTGATGCTATGTCTCGTGACATGTGAAAGGGATCCACAAGTATATGACAACCGATAGCGTACCAGCGGCTGCGGCATTTTGCAGCTTAATTCTTCAGGAGCCGCTTATTCAAAAACCAAGGTTCACGGAATTACGTTAAACGACCTGGCGTGGGCTGGTTTATATGCATGAAAGCCGCGCCGGTCCAGTGTCATTATTGTTTTGATCTTCAACTCCTCTGCTGTCGTTACTAAAACAGCATCAGCAAAATCCATTGGTAAGTCATGGTATTGCGTCATCAGCTCGCGCACTCTGTCGATGTGATTGTTGGTCGTCGGTGAGATAGAGAGCCTAAGAGCTTTAATGAGTTCGAATAGACGAGTCTGACCCTGGTTGATAGAGGACAGTAGGTAGAAAGCCTCAGTTAAAACTGGCGAGGTGGTGATAAGGCGCGTTCTTCTGGATACGCTTTTCAGAACTTTCAAACAGGCCTCATGGTGAGACTCGTCGCTATCTACAATTGCAACGAGGGGACCTGTATCAATCAGGATGGCTTCTTCTTGCTGCATCTCTCATCGCTTTCCTCAAGTGATCGGGATTGGTTGCGAGGTCTTTCTTCCCTGACCGAATAGGCTGAAAATGGCTAGAAGACAATTCATCGAACCAAGTCTGTTTGTCATCTTTCAGCAATTCGCGGCAATAAACTCCAATCGCTTCTCTGATAATCTCGGAGCGTGCTTTGCCTGTCCTCCTTGCCGCCTGTGACAACAGTTCTTCAAGGTCGGCAGTTGTTCTAAATGTCGTCACCACCATTCGCACCTCTGTCGTATTACATCACTGTAACACGCCGCAAACTGCCTGGCAAATGGCATCTAAAGCTAATCGTTCCAGTCTATGAAATTTATGTTGATGGGATCTCCGGTGTTTAGCGTCTCCAAATCGGCGTCGAAATGGAGCATCACCTGGGCTTTTGCAAGACCGCTCAGCATGTGAGACTCTTGACCGCGAGTTGGAATCGCGGCTGTCTCGCCGTTTGGGTTGCGTTTCAGTGTGCCGCGGACGAAATCCAATCTGCCTGGGCGCTTCTTAAGCGCCGAGCCTACAGGGATGCGCAACGTTTCGTCGCGGAAGAATGGGCCGCCGGCTAGTTTTCTAAGCGCGGGCTTTACTATCTGGTGAAAAGTGACAAGGACCGAGACTGGGTTGCCGGGGAGCCCAAATACATATTTTCGCCCCCCTCCTTTTCCATCCAGAATACCGAAATAAACGGGTTTTCCGGGCTTGATTGCGATGCGCCAAAAGACGGTTGTGAACCCCAGCGCTTCCAATGTTTCCTTGACGTAGTCGTGGTCTCCAACGGATACGCCTCCCGAAGAGATGACCATATCGTTGTCCGCCAGCGCCTTTTCGAAGGCTTCTCGCGTTTCCTCTCGTGTATCGCGCGCAATGAAACTCTTGCAATCGCTTATGCCCATTGAGTTTAAGGCGGCGCTCAATCCATACGCATTCGAGTCGTAAATTTGACCGTCTTTGAGTGGATTGCCGGGCTCGACTAACTCATCCCCAGTGACGACTAGCGCTACGCGCGGTTTTTTGAAAACGGAAAATTTGACGTGCCCAAGTGAGGCAAGAAGAGCGATAACGGGGGGTGTTGCTTTGATGCCGGATTCTAAAACGGTCTCGCCCTTCTTGTATTCGTTGCCCGCTCTGCGAATGTTTTCTCCTTGCTGAGCGCTGCATTCGATGATTACGTGGCCATTTTCCTCTCGGCAGTATTCGCGCATTACGACTGCTTCGCAGGAGGACGGGACTCGTGCGCCGGTGAATATCTTTACGGCTTCGCCTGCGCTAATCTGAAGTTCTTTGGGCGAACCGGCTGCGATTGTAGAAAGAAGTTTCAGATGTTTTGGAGATGTTTCGGAAGCTGAAGTCAGGTCTGCAGTCTTGATGCCATATCCGTCAACTGCAGAGTTGTCGAACTGAGGGCTCTGCATTGTCGCGATCACATCTTCGGCCAGGTAACAGCCGGCCATTTCGTTGAGCTTGACCTCTGTCTTGCCCAAAGTCGAGACATTGTCATCGACCAGTTTCAGCGCTTCTTCGTAGGAAATCATTTTCTGTTAGCGCGACTTGCTTTTCGCTTCTTGCAATTTTGGCTCATCTTTTCTGTCGTCGTGGCATTCGTCGTTGAGCATCTTGAATGCGTGGAAGATGAAAGGAAATAGAGCTGCCATGCCGTCTTTGACGCCACCGGTGGAGCCGGGTAGCGTGATGATTACAGTTTTGTCGCGAACTCCTGCAAGCGAGCGGGAGAACATCGCGAACGGGTTGCGCTCCTGACCGTAAGCTCGCAATGTTTCCGCGACTCCTGGTAATTCGCGTTCGATGAGGTTCTTGATCGCTTCGGGAGTTGTGTCGCGTGAGGACAGTCCGGTACCACCTGTGGTGATGAGAAGATCGACTTTCAATTCGTCTGCCAATCTAAGAATTTCGTTTTTGGCTTCTTCGGCATCGTCTGGAATGATCTTGTATTCCTCTACGCTGAGCCCTTCTTCCTTGAGTTTGTCGACGATGATGCGTCCCGATATGTCTTGCTTTTTGCCGGCGGCGCACGAGTCGGAGAGAACAATGACACCAGCTTTGAGAACACCTGGACGCTTGTTGCGGAAGTCGGACTTGCCGCCTTTTTTCTCTACTAGCAAAACGGTTTCAATCTGCATCAATTCATCAACCATTTTGAGCATGTCGTAGATGGTGAGTGCGGCTACAGATGCAGCGGTAAGCGCCTCCATCTCCACGCCTGTTTTGTAAATGGCCTTGACTGTCGTAACGATATGAATCGCGTCTTCGTCGAGTTCAAATTCGCATCCGACAAAATCGACAGGCATTGGATGGCAGTACGGAATAATTTGCGAAGTGTTTTTCGCTGCCTGAATTGCCGCAACCTTCGCTACGGGAAGCGGATCACCCTTTGGTCCGGTGCCGTTCTTGATGATGTTGATCGTTTCAGGGCTCGCCTTTAAAGTGGCGCGCGCAGTCGCGGTTCTCAGGGTGTTTACTTTGCTCGAAACGTCTCGCATTTTCTTTTCTCTTGGTTCTCTGGGAGCGCGGGTGTCTCGCCCGCTTCGGTTTTATATCGGACGACGCATGGCGTCGCCCCTACGGTGTTTTACTATCCGCCTATCTCAATCATGGTTCTGTTGTCTGACTGCGATAACTCTTCGGCTGGTGCGTGCGCTTCCGGCTTGAGCGAAAGCGAGTAGCGGATCATTTCTTCGATTTCCGCGTCGGTTGCGCCATCTCTCATCCTGTCCCGCAGGTTGATTTCAGCTGGATAGAACAAGCATGACTTCACAGAGCCGTCTGCAGTCAATCTCAGTCGATTGCAGGTCGAGCAAAAACTATCCGACATGGAGGTGATGAAACTTACAGTGCCTTTGCCGAGGTTTCCATTCTTGTCAGACAGTGCAAAATCCTTGCCCACAGCGGATGGATCGGCGGACAGCGGCGTGAGACTGTAACGTGTCTCGATCGTCTGCATCATATCTCTGTAGGTGACAACTTTCTCGATGTTCCATTCGTTGTCTTTAAAGGGCATGAATTCTATGAAGCGAACGTTGATTCGGTTCTGAAACGCAAAATCGACGAAATCCAAGATTTCATCATCATTGAAGCCTGCCATTACAACTGAGTTTAACTTCAACTCTTCAAAGTTTTCAGCAAGAGCGCATTGGATTCCATGCCAAACTTGATCGAACTGATCTCGTCTTGTAACTTGCAAAAAACGTTCTTTCTTGAGCGTGTCCAGGCTGATGTTGAGCGCTTTTATACCGTTGTCTTTTAAGACTTTCGCTTTTTCTCCAAGCAAGGTTGCATTGGTCGTCATTGCGAGAGTTTTCAAACCTTCGAGTTGTGAAAGACGATAAACGAGTTTTTCTATGTCGCGGCGTACCATCGGTTCGCCGCCCGTCAAGCGAATCTTGGTTATTCCATGCTTGACCATGATTGAAGCGACGCGTTCAATTTCTTCGAACGTCAAAAGTTCTTTCTTTTGTTTGTAGATGATCCCTTCTGCAGGCATGCAGTACGCACATCGCAAATTGCAGCGGTCTGTGACCGAGATTCGCAAGTAAGTGTGAACGCGCTGGAAGTTGTCTATGAGGGCGTTTTGGTTCAAAAGCTCAATCGGTGCATTCGAGGGCTTCATGAGTTTGCACCTTTTGTCTTCGACGCTGAAGTCAGCTCTGAATGTTTTTCATGCTCGCAATTCGAAGAGTGTTTGCGTGCCTCGCTTGCGTGCGTTGAATCATGCTTGTGCTCCGATTCATGCCCGTGCGCGCAGTTAACCCATGACGTTGTTCCATCAGCGTATGATTCACGCTTCCAGATTGGCACGCGTTTTTTGATTTCATTGATGATGAATTCGCATGCTACAAATGCTTCTTTTCTGTGCGCTGATGACACCACCACAATCACAGCCAGGTCGCCAATCTTCAGCGGTCCGGTTCTGTGTACGCAGTACGCTTTGAGAATATCGAATTTGCGCGCTTCCTCAAGAATGCGCTGTCCTTCTTTGACAGCCAGCTCTTCATAGGCTTCGTATTCGAGCGCCGTAACTGCCTTGCCTTCGTTGTTTTCGCGCACCCAGCCTTCAAAAGCTACGAACGCTCCTGCCTCGGGCGTGCTGACCTGGCGTTTCAGCGCATCAATGTCAATCGGAGTGTTCGAGATGGAAAACATCACAGATCTCTCGCTAACCACCAGCGACCGGTGGAATGAAAACTACCTTGTCGCTCTCGCAAAGACTCTTGCTCCAATCGGCAAACTCATCATTGAGCGCGACTGCCACTGAAGTGTGTTTCAACGAAAAGCCGTAACGCCTTTGCAGCTCTTCGTACAGTTCTAAAACTGTCGAGCATTCTGTCTGCAATTTCTCGCTCGCCAGCCCGCGCTGCTCTTTCAGCAGTGCGAAATAATCCACGCGGACAGTCTTGAGGTTGCTTGCTGACAAGTGCGCCAATGCCTCTTTACCCGGGCTTTGAGAGTGATTTTCGCATATGCGACGGCGATTGTCATTGCTGGCGCCCCGCCGTTTAACAACTCCGAAATGAGCCGCAACTATTGTGACCGTGGAACCGCCAGTTAGGTACGAGGACCGCGGCATGACAAAC
>JYMV01014127.1_pt1 | contig 17882 bp, 17 predicted proteins | sample 338911 | NCBI WGS metagenome assembly JYMV01 (sample SAMN03354496, study PRJNA234377) | hydrothermal vent metagenome | biome: Deep sea; feature: Hydrothermal plumes at the Eastern Lau Spreading Center, Western Pacific Ocean; material: Seawater | place: Tonga | collected 2009 | depth 2000 m m
ATTACAACTCACCAATGAAGCAATAAAGATTCCCGTCAGGATTAGATAAAATCGATTTTTAAAGTCCATTATTCTCCAGGACCGTAATAATCCGTATGAATGGAGTGCGTTTCCACAAGCCTTAACCTGTGAAGCGTACCCTTTTCGAGTCTCGGAGCAATTTCGTTCCAGGCCCAAATCAGAATATTTTCAGAGGATGGCTGCTTATCTTTAAACCATTCAATATCTCGTTCAATCTGGGAATGATCTAATACATTCACTACATGGGTTTTAACTAATACATTTAATTGTTTTAGATCCACCAGCCAACCAGAACCAGGATCAATGGGTCCGGTTATGGACACTTCTAAAATATAATTATGGCCGTGATTTCGATAATCTTTCCCAAAGACTTTTCTGTTTTTCTTTTCTGTCCATGCCTGGTTCCCGTATTTATGGGAAGCGCAAAAACGGTACTTTTTCGTAATGATTGGATTTGCCATATACTTGTACTATACAAAGAATAACAGGATCGGAAATTACCGTTCTTCCAACCGCCTTACAAAACATTATACATCGGCTGATGGGCACAAATCAACCAATATACACTCGCTGCATCGGGGATGTCTGGCAACACAAATGGTCCGGCCATGATCGATCACCATATGGGTTAACTTTACCCAATCTTTATCATCAAATAATTCCATTATATCTAATTCAATCTTTTTAGCATCTTTATATTTTGTAAATCCCAATAAACCCATGATCCGGATCATATGTGTATCAATCACCATCGCAGGCACATGATAGATCTCACCTAAAATACAGTTGGCTGTTTTTCGTCCCACGCCAGGCAGTCCAGCCAAATCATCCATATTGTCAGGTACTTGACCTTCAAATTCCTCCACAATCTTTAAACTGGCCCCCTGAATACTTCTGGCTTTCTGGTTGTGGTACCCGCAGGAGTGAATATCACCCGACAACTTCTCTACATCACAATAGGCAAAATCACTCGGTGAATGATATTTTAGAAATAGATCTTCCGTCACAATATTAACCCGATGGTCAGTACATTGGGCAGACAAGATCGTAGCAACCAGAAGTTCATGGGCGCTTTTATAATGTAATGAACACTTTGAATCGGGGTAGGCTTTATAAAGAAGCTGGGCTATTTCGGCTGCACGTTCGTGCTTTTTAGCCTTGGATTCTCTCAATCAAGAAGTTCGTTTAGAAGGTTTGGAATATTCTTTACGAGGCTGGATCGGGGCAGAATTATGTCGCACCCGGCGCTCTTGAGTTTGGCTTGCTCCTTGTTGTTAACCTGTTTCATGGTACCAATGACCTTAATGCCATGTCGTTTTAATTCAGATACAAGGCCCACCGAAGCAAACACCGTTTCTTCCATATCAACAATTGCCAGTACAGAACTATCAGAAAAATCATCCGGGCTTGTTTTTTCATCATTGAATTCGACCTCCCGGCCAGCATCCACACAGGCTTCCGAGAGCTTGGAACCCAGTTCAAAATCTTTTACAAATAATAATACTTCTGTCATAATCAATCCAATGAAGGTACAAGGTTCCAATCAAAATCATCGGGAACATTTGCCACTTCGTAGGCCCTTCGCACCAGCTCTATATTATCTAACAGTATCTGCACATTGATTCCCCGGTGAATTCCAAAGAAACTTTCGAATTTTTCAGTACATTTTCTCAACAAACTTTTCGCACCATTCATGTTCCCGTTTCCAAGATGAACAAAGCTTACAGCCAGTTGAATCAAACCCTGGATAAATTTTCGGTCTTCCAGATAATATTCGGACCATAGTTCTTCCCAGACCTCATGGGCCTCAAAAAAATCCCTAGAATGGTAATGCTTAAGCCCGATTTGGAACAATTCTTCAATTTTTATTTGCTCAGTCACTGATAACAACTGGATCCTGCATGCAATAATGTTTACCATCCATTTTTATGGTACAGGCCTGCAAATGCGGATCATGTTCAAAGAATAATATCCAATTCTCTTTTACCATCCGGGGTAACAGTTCTTCCTTTTCCTGCACTGTTAGCGCCGGATGGATATCATACGCCATAACCCAGGGAACCGGAATGTGTGCGGCCATGGGCACCAAGTCAGCACAATAAAAAAGGGTTGCCTGATCATCCCGGATCAAAGGGTGCATAAGGCCTTTAGTATGACCATGGGTAAAATAGAGATCTATTCCGGGTAAAAAAGGTTCATTACCATTCACAATATTTAACATGTTATTTTCTGCTAAAACCATCCAGTCCCATTCCAGGAAACTGCCCTGGTCCTTTTGGCTGGGATGATTGGCCAACTGCCAGTTATCTTGTGAAACCCAATATGTTGCGTTAGAAAATGTAGGTATCACCTTCTCCCCATCCATGCGCGTATTTCCGCCGGCATGGTCGAAATGCAGGTGAGTGCAGAATATATCCGTGATATCGTCCGGCGTAAATCCATATTTCTGTAAAGATGATTCAATATTATATCGGGTCATGTCAATGTTATACATCCTCCGGTATTTTTCTGCCCATTTATCTCCATTTCCTGTATCCACCAAGATTTTACGGGCTCCATTGACCAACAACAGTGACCGGGTTACCATGCTGATCCGGTTCAGGGAATCTGCAGGAACCTGCTTTTCCCAAAGCGGTTTGGGAATAATACCAAACATGGCACCACCATCCAATCCGAATTCGCTGGTCTCAATACTGTATAATGTGTAATCACCAATTTTCATGATTCAAACCTTTGTTCCAATCGGGCTGCTGCCATTGTGGTACACTCATTTGAATCCATCCGTGCCAGCGCCCGCAGGGACTCTAAAATTACTAAATCGCGGCCACGGTCTAGTGATGGTTTATCTTGCTTAACAATAGATTCCGCCAACGCTATAAACCGATTCCCTGACTCTTTATGATCTTTCAATAACCAATGATCCTGATTGAGATCTAATGAACCATTTGCATCCAGGTCAAGGACAGATAACCAATGAGATATTTCCCGCTGGTAACTTTTTAATCGTACATTTTCACCAATCCATAAGCGCCAGACTGAAGAAAATGTGACCCATAAATCCGATTGATTATTTATAAGAATTGATTTATAAGTATTGTGCGGTTCTACTGTTTTACGCTCATGAGGTTTTGGTAATCGGTGCTGTTCAATTATATTTAGTAAACTGCAGACATAATTCCATATATCTTCCTTCAATTCTTGAAAATGAAAGCTGCGCAATAAATGAAACACAAAGGCCCCATTCCGATTTGTATTTTGCAGCGCCAGATCAGCCAGGGCATCTATGACTGCCCGGGAACGATCTGATGCCAGAAAGGTTTTGGCAGCAAATAATTTTGCTTCATTCCATTTGCATTCTTGTAATGCATCTTCCAGATCTCCCACAAACACAGCCAAACCAATACCGCTTCTAGTTGTTTCGTTCAAAACAGCATCATCATCTTTGCGCAGTGGCTGACTGGCCAATATTTCCAACCCAAATTTCAACAAGATTTTCGATGGGGTTTCCCGGTTTTCACCAATCATATTTTTTAACGAATTCATGACTATTGCCGGGTGATCACATGGCTTTTTCTTCCAGTCAACGCAGGCCGCAGTGAACAATAGATCATTAAGATATTGGACCAAAGTATCATCACCACTAAGCCCAGATTCTAGAGATTTAAGACAGGTATCCTGATCACCTTTGGAAAAGGCATCTCGGAATACAGATCTGTTCATTGGGTTTTATTAACTGTCTTTTTTATCGTACCGGCCGAGATAGTAAAACAATTGTATAGATAAACCGGTCATTCGGGAATATTCTGACGGTGTTCCTTTTCCTTTACCGGGAAACATAGGATCATAATCATCATATTTACCATTCCACGATGAATCCAGGCGCGTGGATTCCTTCCATTTATTTCCCGTTATATTCCATTTCGTATCAAAAACACTGGAAAAAGGCATTGAATTAAAATCATGATAGTAACCCACTTCATAGCCAAAACGTTCGGAAAGTTTACCGCCCTTTAAAAAGCCAAACCGAAGACTGGGTGTTTTATCCTGGTTTACTCCATCAGGAATTACCATAAAACGTCCTCCGCTCCATAATACACGACTAGATTTTTTCTTCTTTTTCTTTTTCTTTTTAAAAATGCCTGATGATCCTTCTTTCTCTTTGAAACGGTAGTAGGTTATATCAAAATTATTATTGGGAGTCAAACTCCAGGCTAAGTTCATAACATCCCATTTATTTTCGTGTCTCAGCAGAACGCGGCTTAAATCCACACCGGAACCAGAAATAGGTAAACCAATTCTATATCCGATCTCAGTATCTGCATCTAGTCCCTTGCGAAACCACAGGATCGGGATAATATTTTCAGTTGATAACGCATAACCAAAGACTTTTTCATTTTTTCTCAGTTTACCAGGATGGACCACGGGATGTGAAGCACACCCCGCAATAAACATTCCCAGGGTTAAGAAAAGTATGGAATTTATCTTCGACATGGTTTGCACTGAAAAAATACAGAAATCTCCAGAGAGATTAAATGGAAAAGGGGACGGCCTATTTCAGGTATATCATCTTGCGGCTAAATACAACCGGTGCGAATTCATCAACCTGGGCCTGGATGGTGAAAAAGTATATTCCGGTAGAATGATTTTCCCCACTCCAGTTAAAGTTATAGTTGCCAATAGTATAATATTCATTTTCTGTAAAAATGGTTTTAACCCGGCCAGTTGCATCGGTCACATAAAGTGATATGATCGCATCCTTCAGCAGGTCAAAGGTAATACGGGTGTTATTGTTGAAAGGATTAGGAAAATTCTGATACAGGACAAACAGTTCAGGAATAAGGGCTGTTTGCAGATCACTTATTATATCTTGATTTGCCATCCCCAAGGTACTGTATTCCACATCCTGCCACGGGCCGCCATCAGGAAAGCGGCGTTTTATAACTCCAGTTGAATCTTCAAGGATTACAAATTCTAAGGGCACATTCATATCATCTTGGACCAGGTTCCACGATAAAATGATTTTACCTGGATTCAAAGAATCAACGGTAAAAACTGAATCCTGAAATTGTAAGTCGTAGTCAGGTGTCCAATCCACATTCCACAATTCATCACCATTTATCCTAATACCAAATTGGCTTTCACCAAACGATTGACCGGCAACTTCCAAATGCAGGCTGCTTGTATAGGGTTTCCAGACAATCTCATTTAGCCATAATTCTGACGAAGATCTGGATACTGTCATGGTTCTATTCAATGATTCTACTGGAATCAGTTCTCCATCAAATGTGATAATTACGGGTATATCCAATATAAAAGAAAATTCCTGAAGAATTGTTTCCCCCTGCATCAGAATCACCGTGTTCCATTCGGCTGGGACATTTACTCGTATTTCACTGCCGAAAAGTATATCTGGTGCTAATGGGATATCCAGGTATTCTTCATTCGCTAATAAATAAATATTCTCCTGCTCTAACATTTCCGGATTTATTAAATGTAGAACCAATTCTCCTGTTCCATCTTCATGTTTTGCTCCACCGGAAATTCGGATAGGCGGCAATACTGAAATACGATCGTAACATGACTGAAATGAATCCAGTAAACTTTCCCATTGATCATCAGCAGTCTGATATAATTCATTTATTTTTTCAGTCCATTCAAAGGGGGTCATCAGAAGTTGATTACGATAGATTTTTTCCTGGTCCAGAACTGATTTAAAAACATCTTCATTGAAAAGGGTCGCACTCACATCTCCAATAATGGGTTCCAGTTCAGGAAGAAAATGGAGCGGAAATTCTTCGATCCAGGCAAATTGCAGACCATCTTCCAATTCAAGAAGTTTAAGCAAAGCTGAAACGGTTTCATCAGTTAATAATGGAAAATTTTCTACCAGTGTTTCAGCCATGGTCTGCTTCATCAGGTCCCATATAGATTCAACCTTTTCATATTTAGGTTCATCCTCAACCAACAAGCAGGATCCAAAAGGAGGATGCTGGTCATCGCTATGAAATGTTTTGCCAAAAACATCGACTATTTCCACCAAATAAAAGTAACGATCTTGCTGTTCACAATTTGTATCCAGGTAACGATTGGATATTGTGATCAATTCTACTTTCAGTTCAAAAGACTCTATATTCGAATTACGATCATAGATTCGTACTGCTGCTGCCTGAATGGTATCTGGAAATGACCAAACCAATAGCAGAGAACCAATACCATCATATACATCCAGATCAATTACAGGCGCATCTATCCAGGAGGGTTCAGATTCATCTGCCCATAGCAGTCCAGATACAAGTATGACTTGCAACAGGTGTATTTTAAATATGCTTCTCATAAAAATTCCGACCAGGCGAGACCCAATTTCGAGTATATAATTACAGGACGCAAGCATTTTCATTCTGCTTTACATTCTATTGTATGAATGTCACTTTTTTAAACTGTTCTTTCCCATTTACACTTGAGCGTATAAAGTAAATACCACTGGGTATATTTCCTGGTTTCCAGTTCAATGTTTGAACTGTGGTGAACTGTTTCCCACTGTAAAGATTCGCAATGAATCTTCCATCATAGGAGAAGACATCCACATTCAGAACAGCAACTCGTGGCGTAGAAACCTGAATAGTTATTGATGGGTTAAATGGATTGGGGTAGGTTTTTAAAACGTGGTATTCTATTGGTGCAAATTCAGTTTGTTCTATTTTCGTATCCATGAATTCATAATTAATTGCAGCTAACGTGTTGACTATACCCCAACCATAGTCATTATTTGCACTATCAGCCATTGATGCGGTCATCATTAAGGCTTCCCTTAATTCCATCGCACTTAAATTGAGATTTGCTGATAATACTACCGCAGCAGCACCAGCAGCTAATGGTGCAGATAAAGACGTACCACTTGCAGAACTATATTCTGAAGTTGTGTTTGGGCTTATACAATAAGTATATAATCCCATTGCACAAACTTCAGGTTTTATACGACCATCATAAGTGGGGCCATGCGAACTAAAATAAGCAATATCTCCACTTGAATTCACAGCACCAACAGATAATACACTATCTGCATCTGCAGGGGCAATTATATAATACCAATCGTCGTTACCCTCATTTCCCGCAGAAGTAACAGTTAATACACCAAGGCTTGCAGCAATATCAACACCTATAGTTGTAACAGCAGTATTTCCGTCTAAATGTTCGTATGTGTACCAATCGAGATAGCCTAAGGAAGAGCAAGCAATATCCGCACCGTTTTGTTCACCCCATTCTAATCCAGCAACATAGTTATCCTCTTCTTGTTCAATTTCATCTGCTACGATTTCAGTTTTTGCAAGAAGATATTCAGATTTAAATGCAGGTCCAATTAAATATCCAGGTTCATATCCTGCTATTACGCTTAAGCATATTGTTCCGTGATGATCCTGCCCATCTTCAATTTCTTGATCGTTTTCATTAGCGGTATTTTCATCATTATTAATAAAATCATATTGAGCTATCACATTTAAAGAATCAAAAACTTCATGGTTTAATTCAAAACCTGTATCAAGATAGAGAATTCTAATACCTTGACCAAAATAGCCTAGATCATGCGCTGCAATACAATTTATCTGCTCCATCTGGACTTGCGATCCGCCATAATCTAGTGTCCGTGATAATTCAACTATATCACTATTCTGAATCAATTTTTTTTTTTGCATCAAAACCGGTTCAATCTTATCTACAAATGGCAATTCACTTATTCTATTTAAATCAGCTTTAGAACAAATAACAGATATTGCATTGAGCCAGCGGCTCTCATTTTTAATCGTTAATCCCAGTGATGCTATTTCATTTTTATAAACCGGGGACACTTGAAGGTCATACCAAAGGTGATTTGTTGAAACATCATTCTTATTTCTTCTTTCAATTGCTTTTTGACTAACTGTGACCGGTTCAGACCCATCTTTATCCGTGAAATAAATCCATACCCGATACTCATTCCCCCTTTTTCCATGCTCAATATTTTGTGGATCGTATTTTTGCGAAAATGACAACACCGGCAAAAGAATAAAAAACAAATATCTCATAATCATATCCCTAAAATGATATTAACGAGTAATACCAAGTCCATCACATTTAAAACGTTATTATTGTCTAAATCACTGAAGAATAGTTGGTAGTCACTCGGTTCTTCCTCAAAGAGAATAAGGTCCGCCAATGCTAAAACATCAAAAATATTAACCGTTCCATCAGGAATAAAATCTCCTTGCAGAGCCTGAGGATAACCAAAAATAGTAAAATCATCGAGACTGAAGCCATCACCTTCCTGGTAATTATCTGATGTCTGGATGAATCGAAAGGCGGTTGGATTTTGACCGTTCAATTGATCCAACTGTATCGTTTCCTGTACCCAATCACCCTGTACACCATCGTATCCCGGCTCACCATCAGGCTGAGCTGGCTGCCCAGAACCCATCTCTGTGTAGTCACCTGCTAAACTGATCCATCCATCACCAAGAGGAACAAACGCCTGGAACCGGACAAAGTCCCAGTTTTCTTCTATCTCCCATTGAGCCTTGAAACTAACGATGGGATGGGCAATAAACTCAAACCCAAAATTCACATTCAGTTCAGCAACAGTGGTCTGGCCTGATCCATAATCACCGTCAGGGCTATCCGTCAGGGCGTGATCACCAGCGGCGGATGCAGTTGTTAATCCCCAGTCGCCATTTACACTCCAATTGTCAAGACCGGCTTCAAAACCATCAAAAAACAATATGGATGGTTGACCTACTAAAAACCGGATCGTATCTGAACGTTGAAAACTGATGTTATCGTGAACAGATACGATCAAACCTGTTTCAGTGCCAACCACTGTTTCTGGGGAAATTGACGGCTCGATAAGAATAATTTCAGATTCACGTGTGGGAATATCATCAATCACTATTGCTGAATCCGGCAGAAGGATATGGTCATTCAAAGCCTGAAACAATACATCAACAGGACCGTCAGAGTCAGTTAAACCCCGGTTTTGGATCTCAATTTCCAACATCACTACAGTGCCATGTTCTATCACACCATCATCAATGTTGACATCGCCGATCATAAAGTCACTCCCAGCAACAAAAGCGAAGATCTTGTTAGGATAAACCTGATCCTGACAGAGTAGTTCCACGTGATCTTCCGACGGCCAAAATCCCTGAGAAGATGATCCTACTTCCGGTGTATATGCAATCAATCCTTGATCGCCATAGCTCCAATCCACTGCATCCCCATTGACCGTATAATTAATAAGTTCATAGCCAGTACCGACAGCATAACCATTATAGCGCGTCATTTCTTCACCTACTTCCCGGTAGGTTGTCAGGTCTGGTTCTTCCGGGAGAGATGCATTCCCATAGGGATGAATAAGAACATTGGAATAGGCATGGTAATGAAGAACGTTCATGAACGCCCGATCCTCTACAAAATCCCGGATAGCCGCTGTTTCTGGTTCTGAGAATTCTTCAGTTCCACGGTATGTAGTACTGCACGGGTCCGGTGATGATCCAGTATTATCTGCTCCCCAACTGTAGCCGTAATTCCGGTTTAGGTCTACCCCGCGGAAGTGCCCATCCCCGCAATTTGTATCCCTGCGGTTCTTGCGGTGCATACCCCAGCCATTTGGTTGAATAGATTCATTATACAAATAGCCATCTGGATTTATGACAGGAATGAACCACATTTCCCGATTATCAACCAGGTAGGTAATCTCAGGATCGGTTCCATACTGCTCGCAAAGCAACTGTACAAAGTAAAATAAGTTCATCATGCCTACGGGCTCCCGTGCGTGAGTTAACCCAGTATATAATACTTCCGGCTCTTCTTCGTCTTCATTTGGATTATCAGATACCTTAAATGCCCAGATATCATGACCATCCATAGATTCGCCAATAATAAGCCGATCGGTCATGATAGCCGAATACTGGTTTTGTAGTTCATCAAATCGGTTATTTAATTCGTCCCAGGTATAATTCCCCTGCATGGAACCTAAGGGAAAATCCCGCTCAATAGCAGGGCGGTTCATCTGCTGGTAATACCTTGTGAGGTCGGGAATCAAAATTTCAACATCCAACCCAGTAGACATTAAAACAACCGTTTCGTCTTCTGAAACGGTCAGATCTAGAAATATTCCAGGTTTGCCCACTGTATGATCAAGCGGGATCCCCTGATCTGCTATTATTTTAATCACCTCAGGGGTTGGGTCCCAGACACGAATGGATTGAAATATATCCTGAGCAGTAACAGTGGCCAAAAGAGTTATCAATCCCAGAAATGCTTTAAACAGTAAGTCCACTTTATTATATAGTCTTTTTGATCCATTCTGTTGTAACCGATTTCGGCCGGGTGATTGGAATGCCAAGTGCCCGCTCCCATACCATCTGAGCAATCATACCCATAGCCCGGGAAATACTGAATAATACCGTATAATAATTAAACTGCTTCAATCCATAATAGTAGAGCAATGAACCAGATGCTGCATCCACATTGGGCCAGGGATTTTTAGCTTTTCCCTGTTCCGTAAGTACTTCTGGAACAATATCAAACAATCCAGTTACAATATCGAATATATCATCACCATGGATATGTTTTTTCCCAAAATTGATAAAAGCAGTAAACCTTGGATCAGGACAACGCAAGACTGCATGGCCGTATCCAGGAATGACCCGCCCGCTATTCAGGCGATCCCAACAAAATCCCCGCAATTCTTCACTGGTAGGTGCACCAGAAAAATGGTCATGGATCTTAAGTACAAATTTCAGGCATTCCTGGTTGGCCAAACCGTGTAATGGTCCTGCCAAACCATTTAAACCAGCAGATACAGCATAATAGGGATCAGAAAGCGCCGATGCCACAGTATGGGCCGCAAAGGCGCTCACATTGCCGCCCTCATGATCACAATGCAACATGAAATACAGCTGCATCAACTTATGGAAATCGCCGGATGGATCGGGAATATCAATCAAGTGTACAAAATTACCTGACCAATCCAAATTGGGATCTGGATCAATTCGGTCACCTTTGCCAAACCGCATTCGATAGATCCCCGCCCCCAATATGGGTAATTTTGCTAACAGGCGAATGCCATCTTCAAGTATATGTTCCCAATATTCTGATTTGGCCATTCCTTCATCATATTTTTTCCGGAAAACACTTTCATGCTGCATGGCCAATATGCCCAGATTAAACATGGTCATGGGGTGGCTATCTCCCGGAAGCGTTTCCAATAAAGACCAGACATAATCCGGAATCTTGAAATGTTTGGAATATTCCTTCTGCAGGTCAGTTAACTCTTCTGAGTTCGGAAGACGACCTGTCAGAAGCAGGAAAAATACCTCTTCCGGCAGTATATGAGTGATCTCTAATAGCGGATTGCCGCGAATGATCAATCCCTTTTCCGGTGAAACAGAGGATGTATCACACACAAAAGCCTTGATACCCCGCAATCCGGAATAAGCCTGCGCCACCGATACCGTGCTGATCTGGGACTCTCCATTCTCATGAATCAGGTTCTTAATATCTTCTCTGACCTTTGGTATCTGGTTTGTCAGTTCTTGTTTTAATAATGTCATGTTGTTTCCCCGCTAGTTTTCAAAGCAGCGTGTCACCAGTCCAGAATAAACTTTCGGAAAGAAAAAGGTGGATTTTTGCGGCATGGTTTCTCCTGATTTTGCTATCTTGAACACATCCTCCAACGATGGCGGATTGACAAAGCAAGCCACAGTGTAATCATTTTCCTTTTTCAACATGCCTGAAGCAGGCTTGTTCCCGCGCATATATGACACGTGCCTTAGGTCCTTTTGTTTATTGGTATCAATATTGAAAACTGTTTCCAACACAAAAAGATGTAAAATATTTGTATTCAATTCCCGCAGTGTTTGACTGGATTCTGGTAACATTGTTTTCAATTTGTTCCAACTACTGAAATTTAGTAATAAACCTGTATCCGATTCCCGGTGGTATATACCTAGCATCCCCCTACGCTCTGGTTCAGAATCCATCTGAGCCAACACAGCATCGGCTCCTTCTAACTTTTTAATCTGGAATGATTTTTCGAGGCGTGCTTCAATTTGATCAATATTAATTTTAATTCCTGATAGTAATCGATGCGTTGGCAATATCTGCATTCCTTTATTCTTACTGTTGACTAGTGTTACCATAACCCTGGTTGCATCATCCAACTCTGGATGTTTTTCGGCATACCTAAGGGCTGTTTTATATCGATGGTGGCCATCAGCAATCACCAGTGTTTTATCCAGCATTGTTGATACAAATTGATCAATCTTGTCTTTTTCCACCACCGGCCAGATTCGATAAAGAACATCATCCAGGTTCACATCAATTACAGGTTCATTCACCATTATCTCCTGAATATTTTCAAGTATCATTTCTTCATCCTGGTAGCACATGAATATCTGCCCTGTGTTGGCTGATGTTGTTTCCATTAATTGCAGGCGGTCGTTCAAATATTTTTCAATGGTTTTTTCATGAGGTAAAACTACATTCCCAAGTTCTGTGAGCTGAACACTGCAAATACACCCTATTCTTTCAACCATATTGCCAGCCTGCTCATACGTCTGTGAAATGATATAAATAGCATTCTTGTCTTCCTTAATCAACACTCCATTTTCTTTCCAGTGGCGCAATGCGGAAGAAGCACTTTCGTACCGGCTGTTACTTGGTGAACGATTTAAATTTATTCGGACATAATTGTAAGGAGAACGATCATAATACGCATCCTGTTCTTTCGCAGTAATTACATCATAGGGCGGGACAATGACATCCGAATAATCGCCTACGACATCACTATTATATCGCCAGCCTTGAAAAGGGAATAATTTTGCCAAAATAAAGTTTATTGGATCAAATAGTTAAAATTGAACACAGTTCAATACAGTTTACGTGCTTGCTCCAGGTCCTCCAGAAAATCAATTTCAAGACATGGGAGATCGGACACGTCACTATAAAATACATCCAGCTCTGATAGTAATGGATGCATCCCGGCTTCAAAGTAATCAGACTTACCGCCAGCATTGATCAAACTTTTCAGAGTTTCAGAAAAACGCAGATTAAATTCCTTGGATAATTTTGCGACTCCTAGAAATTCACCCAGACAATTTTCTTCAATCAATTCCTTGCCGATCGCAACAATTTTCCGGTTTGTGCTTTCAATAACCTTTACTTCTTCCCGACCACAGGATTTAACATCCACTGCTAGTACTGTTTCCTTTTCAAAATCCATGATCCGCTTTAATAATTCTTTTGGATAGATAACATCAGCATTCATCAACAACTGAGCATCCGAGCGAAGAATATCCCTTCCTAAATAAAGAGAATAGGCAGTATTGGTTTCAAAATAATGGTGATTGATGATAAAATTAAAATTCAGATTCGGAAATGTCTTATTCAAATGATCGGTTAACATTTCGCGGTAGTACCCAACGATAACTGTTACATCTTTTATCCCAATGCTATCAAGTGCCGTTAACTGATGATCGATAATGGGTTTTCCGCCAACATCAAGAAGGCACTTTGGAATTTTATATGTTTCCGGATACAGCCGCCGGGAAACACCCGCCGCCAAAATAAATGCTTTCATAATGGGAATAAAATTACCGGGTGATTTATAAAATTCATATGTCCAATCCACGAGAGATCATTGCTTCAACCAATCGTTCCGATGCACCACCATCCATCCTGCCAAGAAATCTCTGTTTAAGATCATCTGAATAGGGTTTCGACTGGCCATCTTTATTTACGACATCCTTCACTATTCCGACTAACGCATCAGGTCTCGAACATTTATACATAAAATCAGCCTCCAGCGTTCGTACTTTATCCATCCGGCGATTTAAAACAGCAGGAAAAATAAGATGCTTAAACCGGGGTGTAAAATAGGCAGTCTGGATAATGGGCTTATCCCAGGGAAGGAATTCAAACAGGGTAGACGAAAAATCAGATACCAGTAAATCAGCAAGGGGGAAGATGTCTAGAATATTGATCTGGTCGAACCCGATTAATGCTAATCCTCCTACCATCCTTTCTATATCTAACAACTTTTCATTCAGCGGTGTATACCGCGGCATGGTCCAATTAAATTGATGGAGTTTTACCATCACATTCATTTCTGATACCAAATCCGGGAGGATCGGTATAGTTTTCTTTAAGGAAGATGGGTAAAAGGTAGGTGCATATAAAAGTGTAGGCTTGTCTGGATTTAATCCCATATCCCGCATGCGAGATTGTTTTCCCTGATTACTTAGTTTAGGGATGTAATCCAATTTGATAAATCCACAGTCAACAGCAGTATACCCCAGATTGTTCAATTTTTCCGCCCGGAAAGATGACTCCACCGCAATCAGGTCCAGCCGATCAGTCAGATCAGTATAATAGGACTGTTTCAAACCAATCCCATGATAAATCATGACCACAAATGAATCAGCCACAGCGATACTATTCAAAGATGTTTTATTGCCAATAAAAATTAGGTCAAATTTTTCATCTTTTAGTATCCGGCAGCGCTGGGGTTCAAAATTAGCTTGGATTGTTTTAAGTCCAAGCCGAGCCATATTTTCCTGAAAGACATTTTTTTCTATATCGGGAACAGATTCACAGATCGATCCAAAAAGCCCATTATGCCCGCGGGCTTTCAATACATTTATCATTGGCTCAAACTGTGGCAAATAATAAAGATGCTGGTGTTCAAAAAGGATCTTCATAATGGTACAATTCTGCGAATCTGTCGTTTTTGGATCCAATTAGGATATTTTGTCTTTAATCCTCTCATTCCATCGGTAGATAAAATTTCATCAATAATATCGATTAGCCTTTCCGAAGATTTTCCATCTGAATAAGGATGCAATTCATGCAATAATTCATTTCGCACATTGGAAAATTCAATGGGGTCAAGGAATGAGCGGGTCAAGGCGCCAAACAGGTCTTCGCCACTTCGGATATCAATTCCTTTTCCAGGCCGGGAAAGAGCACCCCAGGTTACAATTGGTCGATCTAATAAAAGAAATTCATATGCAACCGAAGAAGTATCTGTCAATAGTACATCCGATGCTTTCATGAAAGGGATAATATTGGGGTCTTTGACAACGATAAAATTTTCAGTTTGCAACTGCTCATATTGTTGTATGGTTTCTTGCTTTTCCAAATCATGGAATTTGATGATCCACTGCCAATCCTGGGACATCAGATCATTTATAGCCTTAAATAAGTGTGGAGCTGAATTATGCTTCGGTGAAAATGTTGGAGCATAAAGCACTATGTGTTTTGCAGGATTCAGGCCAATATCTTTTTTACATTCTGGAATAGAACGATGATCATGTAACAGATCAAGCTTTGGCCACCCAGTTTCCCTGACCAGAAAGGAGCCATGCTTCTCAGCCAGTAAATTAAAACGTTCCGTCATCATTGGTCCGGGAGTACAGTAAAGATCAAAAAACCCGGTAACACGATAATGACTTTTTTTTTCTTCGCCAAGACCATGGAATATCTGCACTTTGAGCCCGGGCCAGAAATCAGGAACAACATTCCCTGGCACTATTACCGCATCAGGGTCATAATTTATGACAGCCTGGGTTGAACTAAGCTGTTCGCTTGGAAATTCAAAATTTTTGGCAGTACTGGCAGTGTACCAGTAAACACTGCATCCTTTCTTTTCAGCGGCATGCTGTATAGGTGTCAATACAGAAAAAGAATACGGTTTCGTAGCAAATAATAATAATTTCAATGTCAAGCCCTGAATCTTCCCAAGCGATTAGAAGTATATTCATGCATCTGATTAAACTTATGAACCTTGTTCATCGATACAAAATATTGTATTACCGGCACTAGGCAGATGCGACTTTCAAATCAACCCATCTTCATTGTCGGGTGCGAACGGTCGGGCACGACTATCTTAAGGCTTATGCTTAATGAGCATTCCCGTATCGCGCTACCGCCTCAAACAAAATTTTCGCGGAAATTATATAAACGGCGATTATTGTTCGGAAACCTGCTGAAAAAAGAAAATCGGAAAAAGATCATCCAATGGATGCTAGAGCGAAAAAGCAACACTAAACTGATGGATCTTCAACTGGATGAAGGGGTGTTGGAGAAAATGTGGGAAAAACGCACTACCCTGGGTGACATAACCGCGGCTGTTTTTCAGCAATATTCTTTAGAGCGAAACAAATCTAGATGGGGAGATAAACGGCCTTATTACATAAGATATATTGCTCAACTGGTTAGACTGTACCCTGATGCCCGTATTATTCATGTCATACGCGATGGTCGTGATTGCGTAGCATCCCTGAAGAGGATGCCGTGGTGGAAAAAAAGTGCAATTTATTCCATACTCAACTGGCGACACGCTATTCGAATTGGCTCAGACGCAATCAACGTCTACAAGGATCAGTTTATGGAAATTCGCTACGAGGACCTTATCAACGAACCGGAATTGCATTTAAGGGAGATATGTAAATTCCTGGGTGAAACATACGAACCTGCGATGGTGAATTTTCATTTGAATGCGGAGCAAAATATCCCAGGATACAAGCAACCATGGCATTACAAAACATCTAAACCTCTATCAGCAAAATTTATCGGCCAATGGCAGGAAGAGTTATCCAAAAACGAAGTTCACAGTTTGGAATGGTGCGCAGGAAAAGAACTGACGAAATGGAATTATCCCACTGAAAAAATACATTTTGTTCACCCTATGATATTGGTCCGCTATTGGACACAGTGGGTCCGGTTTTACGGTTTAGTTGGACTGGAGCGGATCATGGATAGATTGATCGATCTATTTTACTACCATCCACTCTCATATAAACAAACTGACTAATTATTTGTTGCTGAATAAATCTTTTGCTGTCTCAAGATCTTCTGGCGTATCAATTTCATACCAGAGTTGATCAGCGAACGAAATTGCTTTTATATATAAAGATTGTTGCTTAATCGCTACAGCAAAGGCTTCTTCATAATAAGATTGATGCGCTCCCCGCGCCAGCAGGCGCTTTACCTCCGGTTGAATAACCTTAATATGGCTTGATTGGCTAAAACAATAAATGTTAACTGTTTTATAAAGCGATTCTGATGCTTGAGGTCTAACCTTATCAGATTTCAAGTACATCATTTTTACATAATGGTCTTCATCGATTGCAACAACCGTGCCGTCCATATGAGTTTGAAATGGGGCAATGGCCATAGAATCGGTGTGATGCATCCTGCTGATCGCAGCATCTGTATATATTAAATCTCCTTCCAACAGTAGATAGTCAGTATCAATGAAAGGGATAGCACGATCAAAGGAAATCACATTATTGGTTGTTGCCCAATCCGGGTTAAACACATAACGTATATCCATACCCATATAGGATGATTCATAATGATCTTGGAATATTTCCGCTTTATAACCTACTACTAAAATAACCTTTTTTGTCCCCAAGCTTGATAACTGGCGCAACGATCGGGTAAGCAGGGGTTCATTATTAATGGGTATGAGACATTTCGGGTATTCTTCCGTCATATTACCAAGACGGGAGCCCCGCCCGGCAACAAGGTAGATTGCCAAAGGAGGAAAATTCATTTAAACAGATCTTTATCCAATGATCCTAAATAACGGGCGCGGCTTTTGATTCTCTCGAAAACCCGGATAAATAATACCACAAATAATAACCAAATGATAACTTCAGGTATTTCCAGGATCAAGCCCAACCCGATCCAGAAATAAAAATCTGCCTGGTGAAATGAAAACATTTTTTTCTGACCTCTTAGCATATATTTCCATGTAGGGATATGAACTATAGATCTCACATTGTTGCCTGGCTTGATCATCTGACCTCTACCAATATGTTTTT